>OLNW01002734.1_pt1 | contig 14625 bp, 9 predicted proteins | sample 1672121 | NCBI WGS metagenome assembly OLNW01 (sample SAMEA3136648, study PRJEB25190) | human gut metagenome
TACGCCACACCGACGAAATGCGTAGCATTTTGGAGGTTAGCTCTGAACAGTTACGGGAATTTTTATAATAAAGCATTATATCACAGAAGTTGAAAAACAGAATAAGTTTTCTGAAAAAAAGACAATATGGTTTTTACGTTAAAGCGATAATGTTTTTATTTTTCCAGAGTCAGATGAGCAAATGTTTGATTATTATGAGAGTATATTGCTGAAAGTTATGATTGTCAGTCGATTACTAACACAAGTGCTAGTGCAATTCTTTAGTGTTTCATTTAAAATAAATAACGGGTAATTTTGATATTTTTTGGTGTTAGCAACCACGAAAAGAAATAAGAAATGGAGGAATGAAGATGAGAAAGAAAAGATGGATGAGTATCATGCTTGTGCTTTGTATGATATTGACGTTATTGCCAATCAATACAGCTTATGCAGATGAAGCCGATGCTCAAAAAGATGCCAATCAAGTTGAAGAAGTTCAATCAGATGAAGACATTGTAATGCAGACCGAGCAGGTAGAAGAAGTGAAGCCAGATGAAAGTGTTGCAATGCAGGCCGAGCAGGTAGAAGAGGTTGAACCGGATGAAGGCGTTGCAATGCAGGATGAACAGGTAGAAGAAGCGAAGCCAGATGAAAGTGTTGCAATGCAGGATGAACAGGCAGAAGAAGCTGAACCAGATGAAGATGCTGTAATGGAGGAAACAGTAAAACCTGCAGTTAGGATGTTAGCACCAGCGGCAGTCTCTCCAGCGGCTTCGCCTGAAAAAATTAAAGAGATAGAGCTCAATTTGAAGCCAGTAACTGAAATCACAAATATCAATGATTTTAAATCAATTACGTATTCTCCATCAGATAAAATGACTTTGAAAGAAGTTATTGTATATGAAGGGTATGATAAAGTAACGGGTCCGATTGCTTCCGTATATAATTCTGATAAGGCCTATACAGTTATGTATGAATTTGGATGCGATAAGAACGCGTATGAACTTGACTCTTTGTGGAGTAAAGTAAAAATAAATTCTAAATATATACAGGACTGGAGTTACAAATGTCTCTATGGGGACACACTAAGGGTTTTTGTGTCTTATCCAAGTCTGAGAAATAAAGTTGGTGTAACCTTTAAGCCAAGAGATCAATGGAGTGGCAGCATTTCTAACATGTATGTTGGTCATGATCTGGGTGAAGACTATTCCGTTTTGCTTAGTTATTACAATGGGTTAAATCAAATTGATAAAAGCATTGATAGGGATGCAGCATATGATCCAACAAAAGATTATAGTGTATGTATTACCATTACTGGGAAATATCATGCTGCTATCATTTCACCTAATTTAACAAAGGATAATGTCACAATTAATTATGGCACTATCTGGAAAGTTGCCAGGGATGATTATTATGGTTATACAAGAATTTATGTGAATTTTCCAAGGGTAGAAGACAGCAACACGGAATATACAGTCAAAGCTAAAAATGCTGAAATAACGAATGAAGCAGGGGAACCTGTTTCTAAAGCAAAAGCAGGGACTGTCCTTACCGTGAAGCTCAAGGATCTTGAGAAAGGATACGCTTTTGAGAAATGGGCAGTTGATGATAATAGTACAGATGTGGAGTTTCAGAATGTGAAGAGTACGACAACAACATTTGTTATGCCAAAAGGAGAAGTTTACATTTCTCCAGCTACTCTTCGGATAGCTAATGTGTATTCTAAAAAGTTGACTTATAACGGAGAAGAACAAACTGGGGTATATTTACATGATGTGTATGGCGGCGGTTCATCTATCGGCACACTTACCGGACATAAAGCGACAGAAGCAGGTACCTACACTGCCAGGGCTAGTTTAAATAAAGGCTATATTTGGTCTGATGGCACTACAGAAGACAAGAATATTGTATGGACGATTGATAAAGCTGACCGGGATGGACCAAGAGGATTGCGCAGCTATATGCCAACGAAGGAAGGAGCCAACGATGGCGGTATATTAGCAACAACAACGGAAATGGAATACCGAAAAGTCGGAACAACAACATGGAAAGACTGCCCGGATAAAGAGGTTACTGGACTATCTCCGGGAGACTATGAAGTAAGATATAAAGACACCAAATCTTACAATAGAAGTATAGCCATAATCTATACTGTTCCAATATGGGGACCAAAGACATGGATAACATGGATTGAAAATGGAACACCAGATGGAATACAGTTACCAAAAAATGCTACGATTACCATTACTGCAAACCCACCTGAAAAAGGCAAAGAATTTGACAAGTGGGTTCCCAATGCATCAAGTAATGTAAAGTTCGAGGATGAAAAGAGCGAAGTCACAAAAATGACGGTATTAGGAGGAAACGTAACTGTTAGAGCTACATACAAAGATAAAGAAACACCGGGGGCTTTGAAATACGATCTAAACGTAATTAATGGTCAGGGTACTGGAAAATATGCAATTAATAAAACAGTAGAAATCACTGCAAATCCAGCTCCAGAAGGTAAAGAGTTTGATAAATGGGTTGTAGTAGAAGATACGGTAGCGGTAGCAGATATAACAAAACCGAAAACTACCCTTACAACAAAAGGTGTTGATGCATGGGTTGTAGCTACATATAAAGATATTGGATCCGTTGCTGTCGATCATACATTAACAGTCGTAAACGGAAGCATCTCTGGCAGCTCTAATCCGGGAAAATTTAAGCGAAATGAAGAGGTAACTCTCTATGCTAAAGAATTCAAAAACTTTGATAAATGGGTTGTGACATCAGGATCCGTTGTGGCTATACTTCCAAACGAAAATACGCTTAATGTAACTATCATAACATCCGATGAAGATACAACGATTGAAGCAACTCGTAAGAGTGATGCATCAGTACATACACATACATATGGAGCATGGAGCAATGATGATGCAGATCACTGGCATGAATGCACAGATGCTGCTTGTACAGATAAGGAAGGAAGTGTAAAAGACAAAGCAGCTCATGTATATGACGATGATGCAGACACAACTTGTAATGTATGCGGATATGTTCGTACAGTTACACCACCGGCTCCGGTACATACACACACATATGGAGCATGGAGCAATGATGATGCAGATCACTGGCATGAATGCACAGATGCTACTTGTACAGATAAGGCAGGAAGTGTAAAAGACAAAGCAGCTCATGTATATGATGATGATGTAGACACAACCTGTAATGTATGCGGGTATGTTCGCACAGTAACACCGCCGGCTATAACACCGGATTACAAGTTCCTGGAAGGAGCAAATGGTAAGTGGACAAAGAGCAGTGATAAGAATCTTGCTTTCCGTGCAAATGGTGAATTCTCTAAATTTACAGGAGTAAAGGTTGATGGAACAAAGATTGATGCTGATAAGTATACAGCAGTTTCAGGTTCCACAATAGTAAATTTAAAGAAAGAGTATCTCGAAACATTATCTGTTGGTAAACATACATTGACTGTTGCGTATACAGATGGTGAATGCAGTACTGAATTTGAAATTAAAGCTGCAAGTACTACAAAGAAGGATACTACTGATAAGGAGAATAAATCATCTAAAACGACTGCATCCAAACTAGATAATGCAAAAACACCGAAAACAGGAGACAACAGTAATATATTACTTTGGATTACACTGTTATTTAGCAGTGGAGTGATGTTAATGGGAAAAGCATTTGCAAACAAAAAGAGAAAACAGGATAGATAGGATTTTCTTCATAGTCACAAGAACTGCCTCTTGGCCCAAATGGTCAAGAGGCAGTTCTTTTAATCTATAGTTTTCTTATTGTAGAATAATCTTACGGATAGGCTGTGTTTCTTCTTCGAAAAGTATCAGACAACTGTTGCCGATGAAGTAATGAAAAATAGTGAAAAAATAGTGTAATTTTACTGTTTTTCTCCGGCAATCGCCAGATATTCATAGGTTGGACGGAAATCGGTGTTGTCGCATTGCTGGCGATATTGCATGAAGATGCGATCCATAATGTGCGGTATTTCTGTCTCAATCGGTTCAAACAGGATGATCAGATACTGCATGGAACTGTAACGGGTACAGCTATCCACACGGCGAATCTTCTGGCGGATAGCCTTTTCTATACATTCCAGAGCCTGTTCAATGGCTTCTATATTCGGAATCGTGTCGACAGCTGTTTCCATGGTGACCATCACAAGATAACAATGACATTGGCTGCGAATACTGAGCTGACTCATATACTCATATTGACGGGCAAAGTCACGGTAATTCAGATCCATGGCACCGATGTAAGTGCCGCTTTCCCGCAGGGATTTGGCTACGAGCTGAAGATCTTTGCCAGTACTGGAGGTAAGAAGTTCTTTACGGTCAATCTGCTGATAGAAGAAGAACTGATTTTTACCGTTCTGTTTGACATAATATAAAGCTTTATCCGCTTTCTGGTAACAGTTTTCAAAGTTATCACCGGCTGTGCACATACAGATTCCGGCGGAAAGCGTAGCACTTCTGATTTCGACATCTTTGGAAATGGCTAAACGGAACTGATCGAAGAGTTCCTGCATTTGTGTTGTGACAGAATCATGAGTTGCTTCCGGCAAAAACAGCAGAAATTCGTCGCCGCCCAATCGACAGGCGACGCCCTCATCGGAGTAGCGTGACAATAGATTGCCCAGTAGTTTCAGTGCCCGGTCTCCGGCTTTGTGTCCGTGGATATCATTGATCTTTTTCAGATTATCCATATCAAGGAAAATGAGGTATCCGTCGGATTGCTGCATCAGCTCCGCCGTCAGGCGCTCACCGAGATTTCGCATCGGAAGTGTGGTGAGCAGGTCGTAGTTCTTGGCATATTCCTGTGCCTTAATTGTGATCACTACATCCGAGATGAATTTGCTGATGGTTCGATGGTCATCCGCAAGATTAGAAGTACTGCTGCTTTCTGAAAAGTCATCCAGATCAGGAATCTGATTTTCGGTGAGCAATGTCAGAAATATATCTGCAATTTCAGGGTCGAATTGTGTGCCCTTGTTTTTGAGAATCTCTTCATAGATTTCATCCTGAGACAGAGCATTACGGTAAATGCGACGGGAATTCATGGCATCGTAACAATCAGCAACAGCGATAATACGGGCATAAATCGGAATTTCAGTGCCTGCAAGACCGTCAGGATAACCGCTTCCGTCATAGTGTTCATGGTGATTTCTTGTCACTTCGCCAACATGCGGGATCAGCGTGACATCTTTGAGGATTTCGGCACCGATAATTGTATGCTTTTTCAGAAGATTATCTTCATCCTCTGTCAGTTGGGTCGGTTTGTTTAAAACAGAATCCGGGATACCGATTTTGCCGATGTCATGCAGATGTGCGGCATGTTTCAGGTTGGTGATTTCATCCTGTGACCAGCCGAGTTCTTTGGCAATTAATGCGGCATATTCCGCCACACGGTAAGAATGACCGCGGGTGTATTCGTCTTTGGCCTCAATTGTTGTTGCAAGGGTCTGCATCATCTGCAGAGATATGCGTTCTGTTTGCTGTTTGCTTTTTTCAACTTCAATTTTCTGACGGTGCAATTCCATATCCTGAAGGTTTCTGAGAGTTCGGATGATATTGACAAAAAGCAGGATGATCATGCCAATGCCGATGAACAATCCGGATATGCTGGTAACAAAATAAACAGAAATCGCTTCTATAGAGATACATATGATGGCTGCCAACAGCCCCAGAAGAAGAAGCCGGTCTGATTTGCGGCGGCTGCTGTGCATATAAATAAACAAATGGATAAATACAACGACAAGTATCGAACAAAGGATGATTTGTCCGATTGGAAGCGTTTCAATATAGTCTGCAATGCCGAAAAATGTCAGAATGGAACAGACAGCGAAATCCAAAAGCGCCAGACCCCCGAGGATGGTATACAATCTGCGATGAAGCTGCTTCTGGATGCTGTCTGCATAGAGCAGAATCGGAATCGGACACAGAAGAATCATGACAAAGCAGAGCGAACCCAGAGCGGAAGCATTTGGAACTAATATCTGCCGCAGTTTGGATTCTCCCATCATCCAGACACCGCCCATTATCATACACCAGCCAAGGTATTCCATATCAAAACTGGAATGATAGATCATGCCGAGTGCCAGGCTGAAAAGGATCGTTACCAGACCGGTAAAAAAGATGAAAAGGGCAATATAAGTTGCAGGTCCGTATTGATTCAAAATAGTGAGCCAGATATCTGTTTTGTCACCGCAGAGAACCGTATTGACAACACCGGAATAATTATAAGTATGGGTTGTCAGCTCGATGCGGAGTTCTTTGCCGGCATCGGCCTCCGAAGTCTCACAGAAAATATAACGGCTGGCAGAGTTTTTGCCGGCCAGTCGTGTCTCGCTGGTGTTGTAAGAAGCGCGCAGTGTGCCATTGATATAGAATTTGACATCCTGAAGGGAGGAACGAATGGCCATGGTATTCTCGTGATAGTCTTCCGGAAGACGTGTGGTAAGTACCATTGTCTCACCCACAGGCAGATCATATCGCCCTGGGACAGTAATTTCTTCAGAGGTTCCATCAGACTTCTCCCAGGTAAAAGTACCGGTGTAGATCATGGAATCTGAATTAACATTCAGTCGGCGTTCATCGGCACCGAAAAACTGCATGTAAGTAAACCAGCCGAGAATGGCAAACATTAAAATATAGAAAAAAATCCGGGATACCCGGGCGGCATCCGGGGGATTTTGGTGGGACATAATCAACTCTCCTTATGTTAAGAACAAAATATGGCAAAAAATGCTTTTTATATCATAGCATTTATTCAGAGTTTTGTACATTGTTTGTGATTTATATTCAGTTAAATGGCGGACAGCCCACTGTATCGATTATTTATCCAGTTTCTCTTTTTCAATATTCAGCATATCAATATTGATGTTGTTTTCGCTGGCGGTTTTGTTAACCCATAGATTCAGCGCATCAATGGCTACAGACACTTTGTCCAGCTTGTGGCTGATAAATGCAAAATCTTTAATTTCATCATCTGTGATCTTCCCGTCGCGGGCAATCTGGATCAGACGGCCTGTGAGTGGATTGATCTCATCCAGACTGGCTATTGTTTCCAAAATGATGCTTGAAAGTTCGGACATTTCGATTTCAGGTACATAGCGATAGCCAATTTCACATTTGTGGGAACAATAATAATTGCAGAGATCCGGTCGTTTATAACAGTCAGCCATCTGAACAATGTCATAAGGTGTCGGATCCTGAAGATTGTATTCGATTTTTTCAATTCGTGAAGCAGAAACACCGGTCATCATTTCACTGGCCTTTTCTCTTGTCAGTTCACATTCTTCACGGCAGATCTGGTAGATGTTTTTGTTTGCTCTTGTCGATTGTCTTCCCATTGTAAAATCCCTCTTTATGGTTTATACTCCAAAACGGAGAAATAAACAGTGTTATTTCTATATGTTCAAAGTTTATTTTTATTGCTCTCTTTATTATAATAGAAGCATAGCATTACAGCAACGGCTAATTTATCTGTGCCGGTTATTTGAAATAAGTGAAAATTTCAAAATCGTTATTATGAGAGATAGAAGGGGAGAAGAATATGTTAACGTTGTTATTTATTATTTGTTTTTTTGCGGTTTTTGGAAAACTGTTGATGTTTGGTATTAAAGCTGCCTGGGGAATTTCAAAATTCCTGCTGACGATTGTCCTGCTTCCGGTTATTCTGATCGGATTGGTTGTGGGCGGTCTGATCTATCTGGCATTCCCGATTCTAATCGTTGTGGGAATTGTCGGATTGCTGCTGTAATGCAGTAATCATAAAATCATGCAGGGAAAAGCAGAAAGAGAGAAAGAAAATGGCAAAAGAAAAAGACAGGCAGAAGCTGGCTCGGCCGGTTTTATTGAGACCGCATCATGGTATGTGCCTTGCTTATTTTAAAGGTGAAGGTTACAGTGATGGTTTTTCGGCGCATATGAAAGAAGTATTGGATGAATTGCAGAAAGGGATGGATGTACAGCTGTATGTAGGGACAGATGAAATCTGTTCTGCCTGTCCGAATAATCGGGAGGGGCAGTGTACAGATCTGACTTTGGTCGAGAAATATGACAACGCTGTGCTGGAGGCCTGCGGTCTGGCAGATGGTGAGCAGTTAGCCTTCGATGATTTTACTGAAAAAGTGCAGAATCAACTTTTGGTGACAGGGAAGAGGAAAGAAATCTGCGGAGGCTGTAAATGGAATGGTATCTGTGAGAATGAAAAAAGCCGATGGGAGGAATAATAGATGTATACAGCATAATAGATAAAACCAGGGTTACATTATTGATAATTATATGCTATAATGCGTAAAAGACAGACGAAATGACTGCCGGGAGAACGGTACTCTATTCGAATGTCACAACAGAAAAAGAATTCAAGACAATTGAATATAAGCATACTCTGACGGCAAGGAATATCCGAGCAGGAATAGTAAACTGGAAATTATCGGGAAGATAGTTTATCTTCTCGTATACATAATTAGAAGCTCCCTTACCGTCAGATAAAGGAGTTTTTTCTTTGTTGAATAAAATACGAAATTATTATTATATATAGAACCTTGGAACAATGTATCTGATACATCGTTCAAGGCCATATGGAGGTTTATATGCTGAAGGTAGCAGTTTATGGTAAGGGCGGCATTGGCAAGTCAACGATTACTTCCAATCTGGCAGCAGCTTTTGCGGCCATGGGGAAGAAGGTTATTCAGATCGGATGTGATCCGAAGGCAGATTCAACGATCAATCTGCTTGGGGGTGAACCGCTTCGACCAGTGATGAATTTTATGAGAGAAGAAGACGAAGAGCCGGAGCGACTTGAGGATATTTCAAAGGAAGGGTTCGGCGGTGTGCTTTGTATTGAGACTGGCGGCCCGACACCGGGACTTGGCTGTGCAGGAAGAGGCATTATTGCAACATTTCAGTTGTTGGAAGATCTGAAGTTATTTGAGACGTACAAGCCGGATGTGGTGTTGTACGATGTGCTGGGTGATGTTGTCTGTGGTGGATTTGCCGCACCGATCCGTGAGGGCTATGCGGAGAAGGTACTGATTGTTACATCCGGTGAGAAGATGGCTCTTTATGCAGCCAATAATATTTCAAGCGCTGTGAGAAATTTTGAAGATCGCAGCTATGCCCGTATTTTCGGAATTGTACTGAACCATCGCAATGTGGAGAATGAGACAGAGAAGGTGCAGGCCTTTGCAGAGAAGAGTCATATTCCGATTGTGGGAGAGATTCCGAGAAGTGATGAGATCATCCGCTATGAAGATCAGGGCAAGACTGTCATCGAAGGCGACAGAGATTCCGAGATCAGTCAGAGATTCTTTGATCTGGCCAATCTGCTTCTGGAAGATGAGGCGAAGAAAGCCCAGGACGGCGAATAAATCCGGAGGAGGAAATTTATTATGATGCAGGATGCATTTTTTTGTACAGTCGGTGAGCTGGCGGCAATGGGAAGAGAGAATATCCCGCCGCAGTTTATTTCCGGCGCACATTTAATATACAGTTCTCCAGCTACGCTGGCCTTTAATTCACCGGGTGCGGAAGGTTTTGGCGTCAAGCGTGCAGGGCTGGCAATCCCTGATTCTATTATGCTGATCGTGGCACCGGGATGCTGCGGCAGAAATACATCATTGATCAGTTCTATGAGAGAATATGATCAGCGGTTCTTTTATCTGATGATGGACGAGACGGATATTGTTACAGGGCGTCATTTGAAGAAGATACCGAAAGCAGTGAAAGAGATCTGTGACAGCCTTGAGAAGAAGCCGTCAGTTGTGATGATCTGCATTACCTGTGTGGATGCACTTTTGGGAACAGACATGGAGAGAGTCTGTCGAAAAGCCGAGGAGGCGGCAGGTCTTCCTGTGAGACCATGTTATATGTATGCGTTGACCCGTGAAGGCAGAAAGCCGCCGATGGTACATGTTCGCCAGTCTTTGTATTCTCTGCTTGAACCGCGTAAGAAAAAGGGGAATGTAGTGAATCTGCTGGGCTTTTTTTCACCCCTTGTGGATGATTGTGAGCTATATGATCTGCTGCATCAGGCAGGCGTGAAGACCATTCATGAGATTTCTGCATGCAGGGATTATGAGGAATATCAGACCATGTCGGAAGCTAATTTCAATCTGGTGCTGCATCCGGAGGCGAGATTTGCGGCGGAAGATTTTCATGACAGATTGAAGATTCCTTTTATCGAACTGACCCGATTGTATCAGATTGACAAGATCGGCAGCCAGTACAGAGCCTTCGGCAAGGTGCTGGGTGTGACTTTTGATGATCAGGCAGCGGCAGAAAGCGCACAGAAGGCAGTGGATGCCTTTAGGGTGCAGTATCCGGATGCCTCTTTTGCGGTCGGGGAATGTATGAACGGCGATGCTTTCGAACTTTCCCTGGCATTGGTACGATACGGATTTAAGGTGCCTGAGATTTACGGCACCATCACCGCTGAGAACTTTATTTATATCAAGCAGCTGGCGGCTATAAGCCCTGAGACGAGAGTTTATTCCAACATGGAACCGACCATGCTGTATTATGATGGTGAGAATTCAGGTGTGAATATGGCCATTGGCAAGGATGCAGCTTATTATCATCAGAACTGCCCGAATGTCATGTGGAATCAGGACAGACAGCCTTATGGCTATGCAGGGGTTCGCAGATTGTTTGAGGCTTTGACAGAAGCAGAGAATGGATGGGAGGAACAGCCATGAAGGGATTAAGAAAATATCTGACACCTTTTGCACCGGATCAGTCGGGGGCTGTCTCCGTTTTGTATGAACTGGGCGGTATTCTTGTGATCTGTGATGCGGGAGGCTGTGTCGGTAATGTCTGCGGATTTGATGAACCAAGATGGTTCTCAAGGAAAAGCGCTATTTTCAGTGCCGGGCTGAGAGATATGGATGCCATTCTCGGAAGGGATGACCGGTTGGTAGCAAAGCTGACATCGGCAGTTGAGAAACTGGATGTATCTTTTGCGGCGATCATCGGTACGCCGGTGCCGGCGGTGATCGGCACGGATTACAAGGCACTGGGCCGTATGACGGAGAAGAAGACAGGACTTCCGGTGCTGACCATTGATACGAATGGCATGGATTTATATGATAGAGGTCAGGAAAAGGCCTGGCTGGCACTTTTTAAGAAGTTTGTGGTGGATGAGATGTCTGTGGAAAAGGGCAGAGTCGGCATTATCGGTGCAACACCGCAGGATCTGAGTGATTTATCCGCAGGTGACCAATTACGGCAGATATTTGCAGCCGATGGTAAAAAGGCTGTTTGCTATGGCATGGGTGATGGCCTGGATGCGGTGAAGCAGGCAGCTTCCGCGGAATATAACCTGGTTGTTTCACCATCTGCCCTGGAAACGGCCAAATATCTTCAAAAACAGTTCGGAACACCGTATGTTGTCGGTTATCCTTTGGTGAAGACCATGCTGCCGGAGGCTGATTATACAGGCAAAAAGGTATTAATTGTGCATCAGCAGGTGATGGCGAATGCGCTTCGTGAGGAATTAAAGATACGCGGGGCATCAGAAGTGAAGGTCTGCAGCTGGTTTGATCTGAAACCGGAACTTCGCGAAGAAGATGATGTTTATCTGAAGGAAGAAGATGATTTCACAGAACTGGCAGCGGACAGCAAGTGGGATGTGGTCATTGCGGATGACTGTATGAAGTCGATGCTTCCGGAGTTTGGGGGACAGTTCATCGGTATCCGGCATTTTGCTGTTTCAGGCAAATTAGGAGGCGCATGCTGATGAATCAGACAGAGACAAGAAAGATTCGTGTTTACGGCATTGTGCAGGGCGTTGGGTTTCGTCCGACAGTGAGTCGGCATGCGGTTAAAAATGACATTCACGGAAGCGTCTGCAACAAAGGGCCTTATGTGGAGATTTTTGCACAGGGGACGAAAGCACAGGTGGATGGCTTCCTTGAGGATTTGGAGAAACGACCGCCGAAGCGTGCGGCTATTTTGAAGATAAATGTTGAACATCTTGATAATAATCCTGAATTTGACGGGTTTGAGATTATAGAAAGTGAAAAGACAAAGGGAGAAATCTTTGTTTCACCGGATATTGCCATTTGTGATGACTGCAAAGAGGAGCTGTATGATCCGAACAACAGACGCTATCTTCATCCTTTTATCAATTGTACCTGCTGTGGGCCGAGGCTGACGATCCTGGATGCGCTGCCTTATGACAGAGAACGGACCAGCATGAAGGAATTTCCGATGTGTCCGGAGTGTGCGGAGGAATACAACAATCCGGAGTCGAGACGATTCGATGCCCAGCCGGTGTGCTGCAATGACTGCGGGCCGGAGGTTTATCTGATCGGCCGTGACGAAAGAGGCCGTGAAGCGATCACCTATACGAGAAAAGTGATCGCCTCGGGCGGTATTGCGGCGATTAAGGGAATCGGTGGTTTTCATCTCTGCTGTGATGCCACCAATGAGACAGCGGTTGCGAGACTTCGTGAATTGAAGCGCCGGCCGATGAAACCATTTGCCATTATGGCGCGAGATATGTCGGCAGTTCGGAAGGAATGTCAGGTGACTGAGGTACAGGAGGAAGTCCTGGACGGCCATCAGAAGCCGATTTTGCTGTTGGAGCGGTTGGACAAAGCTGACAGTCAGATCTGTCCGTCTGTGGCGCCGGGCAATCCGAAAATCGGTGTGATGCTGCCATATGCGCCGGTACAGCTGTTGATTTTTGATTATGATGATGGCATTCAGATGCCGGATTATCTGGTGATGACCAGCGGCAACACATCAGGAGCGCCGATTTGCAGAGATGACAATGATGCAATCGCTGAATTATCTCATCTGTGTGATTGCATGTTGTCTCACAATCGCAAGATCAGGATCCGTGCTGATGATTCGGTAATGGATTATTATAAGGATGAACCTTATATGATCCGGCGCTCCAGAGGTTATGCACCTCTGCCGGTGATGGTGTCGGCACCTTGGAAAGGCCAGGTTCTGGCCGTGGGCGGAGAACTGAAGAACAGCTTCTGCATCGGCGTGGACGGAAGATTCTATCTGTCGCCGTATGTGGGGGATTTGGAAGATCTGCGAACGGTGAATGCATTGAGAGAGACCATTGGACGTCTGGAGACGCTGCTTGAAGTGGAACCGCCGGTGGTGGTCAGTGATATGCATCCAAGATATAATTCAACCATGATCGCGGAAGAATCGGGATTGCCGGTGATCAAAGTGCAGCACCATTATGCGCATATTTTATCCTGCATGGCCGAGAATGACTGTCAGGAAGCAGTTATCGGGGTTTCCTTTGACGGAACCGGTTATGGCATGGACGGCACCATCTGGGGCGGAGAAATCCTTCTGGCAGATTATAAGGCATTTCAGCGGTTTGGATGTATAACACCGTTTCTTCAGATCGGCGGTGATGCATCCTCCAGGGAAGGATGGCGAATTGCCGTTTCCATGCTGTACGGACAGATGAAAGACCGTGCAGCAGCCATGACAATGATTGAGAAACTGAATCTGTGCAGTGTACAGGATGCCAAAGTTCAGATGGCCATGGCGGATAGGAAGATTAATGCGGTGATGTCCACCAGTGCCGGCAGATTATTCGACGGTGTCAGTGCCATTTTGGGAATCCGAAAGGCTTCAACATTTGAAGGCGAGGCATCCATGGCATTGGAATTTGCAGCGGAAGCGTATGAGAAAAAACATCAAAACGCGGTTGATCTTCAGCATGCGATGGATGAGATGCGGAAGCAATTTCCGTTAGCCGCATGCATAGATAATAAGGAATCGGAATCCACAGAAATAAATAAGCCGGAACAGGTGAAGGCAGTCCTGAACACAGGTGCTTTGGTGAAAACCATTGCGGAAGCCAGACTTGCAGGCGCAGATACAGAAAAACTGGCCTATTTCTTCCATTGGATACTGGCAGAAGAAATAATAGTGGCCTGCCAAAAAGCCAGAAAAGAAAGCGGACGGGGTACAGTAGCATTAAGCGGCGGTGTCTTCCAAAATCAGCTGTTATTGAAAATGGTGGATGAAGGACTGCAGAATGAGGGCTTTAAAGTATTGAGACATCGCCTGGTACCGCCAAACGACGGCGGCATTGCACTTGGTCAGGCAGTCTACGCTATGGGGTCTTTGAAAAGCTGATTGAATGAGAATTATCGAAGTAATTCCATAAACAGCGAATAACGACTGATCGAAGTGCAATATAAAAATAGGACAGCAGTCTTAGAAACAGAAGAAAATAGACGGCTGTTATCATAGATTTGTGATAAACGCGGCAAAGTGTTAAGCAGCATAGCTATGACAAAACCCGAGCCAGGGACAATGTCGAATAGGAAAGAGAAAGTTTTTGGGTTTAGAGTTAAGAAACTAAAATCTATGGTGTTGAGATTTATATAGCTGCAAATTCTCAATATTCTTGGAAAAATATATAAAATTAACAGATTCACGGCAGGTGCTTCAATGTCACCGGTACTTAGGCATTGCTTTTTAATGCCTTATGTACCGCTGTAGGCATTGGCAGCGAGAGCGGGCTGCAGTGAACTGGTAATTTTATATGTTTTTGAAAAACTGGGAGAATTTGCAGCGGATAAGCGAAAGGAGATTTTGAGTATGTGTGTAGGTTTATCAGCGAAAGTTGTTAAAATTA
>OLNW01002736.1_pt1 | contig 14620 bp, 13 predicted proteins | sample 1672121 | NCBI WGS metagenome assembly OLNW01 (sample SAMEA3136648, study PRJEB25190) | human gut metagenome
TAACTTCCAGATTCCATACTACTTGCTAATGTTTGTGCTTGACTACATGTTACATTATTATATGGATATGCATTTTGCTTTATTGCTGGTATTTCTGTTGGTGCTGTTGAACTTAAGCCAGATGTTTTTGGAGTTTCTTCTATTCCTGTTTCATATTTTCCAACATAAAATCCCCCATTTGGCTATACACTTTTTAACATCTTTTTCTTTAACTCTGCATACTGAGTACTTGTTAGTCCTGCTGTTGGATATACTTCTTTTGTCATTGGCACTTCTACACATACATATTGATTTCCTTTACTGTCTTGGATTGTTAAACCTGTATCTAAATTTGTACCTGTCACTTGTGTAAATCCTGTTGGTAAATATGGTTTAGTTGTACTTGTTACTGTTGATGCACCTCCATTTGCTTCTTCTCCCACTTGTTTTGGTTCTGCTGTTATACTTACTCCTATTTCTGAGCTTAAATTTTCTTTTGTTTCATCTATTGGTGTTTTCTCCCTTTTGTTTTATCATCAATATTTCTTTTACAATTCATTTTTCTTCTATTTATATTTATCATTTTAACTGTTTTTTGTCAATATATTTTCTTATTTTCAACATTATTTCAATTGACTAATTTTACATAATGTGCTATACTGGTATTGTAACTATTTTAGGGATATTTAATATCTCACCAATATTAAGGAGGACATATAATGACAACAGTAGCACAGCAGACACCAGCAACAATAGCAACTGAGGAGATAACTCATGAAAGTTCCAAAGTAACTCAGGAAGTTAATTTGGATACAGAAAACATGGATCTAGTAGTTCGGTCCATAGTCACTGAATATGAAGTTGTAAAAAAACTTAACCCAAAGACAAAAAAAATGAAGTTACAAGGAAAACGTCAGATTTCCTTTCATGCAGTAACTGATTTAATTTCTTTGGCACCAATAACAGTACCAGAAATTAAGAAATTACGTCAGACAAGTCAACCTACATTCATATTGAAAAGATATGGAAAATACTTTTGCTCAAAAGTTCCAGCAGATATGAATTTCTTGACATCAAAAATAATGGGTTCACATAAGTGTGCTTTATTCAATAAAGAATGCACACACTTATCCCCAGCTTCAGACGCGGATGGCGGTTGTGCAAAAGTCCGAGAAAAATCCACTGGCATTGAAAAATATCCGTGGATACTCGAAGGTTACGAAGCATTCAATATGGAACATGATGTGTTCTCTGTTGTTACTTGTGACCACTACGAGAGGGCACCTAAACGTCACTACCGCAAATTGACCCCTCTTGAGAGTAGAGTTGCTCAGACTGCTTTAGCGCAATATCTCTGGGATGGAATATCTTTAGAGGATGTGCGAAAAAAAATAACCCATGCCGAAGAAAGTAATGAAAAATTCGGCTACAATACAATGAAATATTAAATATTAAGCCTAGTATTGGTAGTCCCCACTATTCAATTGAATAGTGGGGACTTTTTATTATCTTTATATGTCGCGGGAATTTTTTTCATTCTATAAATTTCTGCTCTATTAAATCCTTTTAAAGTAGAACATTCACTTATCTTTTCAAATCCAATTTTCTTATACCAATCTATCTCTGGGTTATCTTTAAAGCATTGTAAGCTAACTTCTTTATCTTTATTCTCGAATAATATTTCTTTTAATACTGCAGTTCCAATACCTTTATTTTGATATTCTGGCATTATACAAATATTATCTATTTCAAAAGAATTATCATCTTTTGTTTTTCCATTATAAAATCCTACTAATTTATCTTTTAAATATATTAATTCTATATTCTTTGAATTTTCTTTCATAAATTTATTAAATAATTTCTTTTGATTTTCCTCATTCCATTCTCCATAAATTTTCTCTACATATTTCTGATAAACTTCCTTTTTTAAATTATAAATAAATTTAATTTCTTCCTGATTACCGTTTTTATATGGTTTTAATTCTAAATTTGGAACGTCCCAACCAAGTCTAATCTTTTTTTCTGTAATTTTATTTTCAAGAATTCGAGCTTTCTGTTCAGAAATAATGTGACTATGATTGGGAATAGATTCACTAAATACACATCCGCAATACTTTTGCATATACAATCCTAATTCTCTTGCTTCTGCCTGTCCTTTTTTAAAACCATGTCTAAAATCTCTATATAGAAATGTTAGCTTGTATTTTTGAGCCATTTCCTCACCAATTATTTTAAGAGCCTCGTGATTCTGATATGGACTTATAAGTAGAGTTGTAGAGAAAGTATCATAACCATGTTCTTTTGCATATTTAGCTGTTTGTTCAAGACGAACCCTATAGCAATATTTAACACATCTATTTTCCAAATCATTAATAACATTCTTACAAAACTCTTTTAATCCATAATCTTCATCAAAAATAGCATTTATTCCGTATAGATTTTGTATATTCTTTTAATGTATCTCTTCTTGTTTTATATTCCATATATGGATGTATATTGGGATTAAACCAATACACAGTTGGCTCTATGTTTTCCTTCCTCAAGCTCTTTATGCAATACACACTACATGGTGCACAACAAGTATGCAATAATAATTTCATTTATTCTTCTCCTATCTTGCACCGTTGGGACCGGTTCTCTGCCGTGCATTTTAAATAAACTTAGTTTGATACTCATATCCTAAGTGTTCATACGCTGGTGGCATAACCATTCTTCCTCTAGGAGTTCTCGCTATAAATCCTATCTGAATTAAATATGGCTCATAAACATCTTCAATTGTATCTATTTCTTCTCCCAAGGAAACTGCAATTGTTTCTATCCCAACAGGTCTCCCTTGATATTGTGTTATCATAACTTCCAATATTCTTCTGTCAACATCATCTAGACCAAGTTCATCAATTTCTAGTTGATTTAGTGCATGTTTAGTTATTTTTAAATTAATATCTCCATCTCCTAAAACAGCTGCATAGTCTCTTACTCTTTTCAATAATCTATTTGCAATTCTAGGAGTTCCTCTAGAGCGTCTTGCTATTTCCATTGCTGATTCATCATCTATTTTTACGTCTAAAATCTTAGCTGATCTTTTAACAATTACTTGCAAGTCTTCTGGTGTATATAATTCTAACTTATGGATAATTCCAAATCTATCTCTTAATGGTGTTGTAAGTGAACCTGCTTTTGTAGTAGCTCCAATTAAAGTAAATTTTGGTAAATCTATTCTGATGGACTTAGCACTTGCGCCAGACCCAATAACAATATCTAATGTATAATCTTCCAATGCTGGATATAAAATTTCTTCCACATTTTTGCTTAATCTATGTATTTCATCAATAAACAAAACATCATATTCTGATAATGTAGTTAAAATCGCAGCCAAATCTCCTGGCTTTTCAATTGCAGGACCTGATGTTACTTTTATATTTGAATGCATTTCATTTGCAATTATATTAGCAATAGTTGTTTTTCCTAGTCCTGGTGGTCCATAAAATAAACAATGGTCAAGTGACTCTCCCCTCTTCTTTGCAGCTTCTATATATATTCTCATATTTTCTTTTACTTTATTTTGCCCAATATATTCATCCAAAGTTTGAGGTCTTAATGACTTTTCTAGTCTTTCTTCTTGCACACTCTCTAACTCTGGTCTTATTACGTTATCTTCCATATCTGCTTTAATTTCCTCCCATTTTTCCTATTAGCATTTCTTCGAAAATTATATCAAACTTGTTCTAATTTTTCAATATGTTTATATATTTTATAATGTAGAAAGGATGTTGCATTTTGCGAACTATAAAAATACTATTTTTTAACACCCTAATTTTATTATTTAGTTCAGTAATTCTTCAATTTATAAATATGTTTTTCAGTATATTCATTTCAAATTCAATTGGAGAAGAAGCTGTTGGAGTTTTTACACTAGTAATGTCTGTATATGCGTTTGGAATAACACTTGCATCTGCTGGTATAAATATTTCAGCTACTAGAGTGGTTTCCGAAGAACTTGCATGCAATAATGAAATAGGTGCAAAAAAAGCTGCTAAAAAGTGTTTATTTTTTAGTTTGATTTTTGGAATTTGTGCTAGTTTGATTTTCTTTTTTCTAGCAGATTTCATAACAGTTCACTGTTTACATAGTCGCATTAGTAAAAAGGTAATTTACCTTATTTGTATCGCACTTCCTTTTATATCAATGTCGTCAGCTGTAAATGGCTATTTTACAGCTGTAAGACGCGTTTATAAAAATGCTATTGCTAAATTTGGAGAAGAATTTGTAAAGATTTTTTGCACAGCATTTTTCCTAAAGTCATTTATGCCTAATGGCATTGATTATGCTTGTTATTCGTTAATTTTAGCAGATGTAATATCAGAAGTAACCTCTTTTTTACATCTATATTATTTATATTTAAGAGATAAACATAGCTCACTTATCGAATCAAGATATAAAGACCTTGATAGCTATAATAAACGCATTTTACGAATTACTGTTCCTGTTGCATTAACATCATATTTGCGTTCTGGCTTATCCACAGCAAAACAATTAATTATTCCATTTAGCTTGCAAAAAAGTGGAATGAATTCTTCAAACTCACTAATTTCTTATGGAATAGTCAATGGCATGGCAATGCCAATCATAATGTTTCCGGTAAGTTTAATTATAAGTTTCAGTAGTCTGCTTGTTCCAGAATTTTCTAGATGTTATACCCAAGAAAAATATTCAAAAATAAAAATAATATCAATTATAATTTTAATTTGTACTCTAGTTTTTGCAATAATTGTAGCCATTTTAATTTTTATATTTGCCGACAACCTAAGCTTATGGATATATCACAAAGCAGAAATTGCTAAATATCTACGAATTCTATCTCCTTTAGTTATTATTATGTATTTAGATATTGTTATTGATAGTATTTTAAAAGGCCTTGACGCCCAAGTTGACGTTATGGCTGTTAATATATTCGATTGTATAATTAGCATAGCTTTTATTTATTTTTTTGTTCCTATTTTAGGTTTTAGTGGATATATAATTTCTATTTTTATTAGTGAAATTATAGATTTTAGTTTAAGTGGATATAAATTACTAGAAATCCTTAGAACTCTAGGTTTTGAAAGAAAAATGCACTGCAGAGAACCAATCCCCAACGTGCAAAAAATGCACCGTTGAGAACCGGTACCAACGGTGCATTTTTTTAATTATACAATTCTATTAATGCATGAGTAATTTTTTCATCTTGACTTTTTACAATAACAAAATGTTTTCCATCTACGCAACTATATTTGCATTTAACAGTTTCTCCAAGTTTTATTTCTTTTTTATATGTAATCCTAATATTATTTAAATTTCCTTTATTATACACATCATCTGGCAATGCAACATTTGCTAAATCAACATAGTTTAAATTATGCATATGATTATTTACATCTATATCTGATTTTCTTACTATATATTCCGCTTCTAATTGATACTCTTCAGGTTCATGTATTTTATCAAAATCTTCATATTGTTTATCAAACGCTTCTAAACCTAGCTCTGGTTTGTATTTTTGAAGTAATGTATCGTCTATTCTAACTATCTTTCCTTTTACAGTATCTACAAGCACCCATTTTGACGCAGCTAAAACAATCACATTTCCTTGTTCATCATATACTTTAAAATCACGATATGCATAACATCTAATAGCATTTTTAGACCACGTTGTCGCTCTTATATTTTCTCCATAGTTAGGTCTTCTTATAACTTGTAATTTCCATTCTATTAATATCCAACTTAAATGTGTTTTTGGAATATTTAGTATTCCATATCCTGCTAAATCTGAATGTTTTCCCCCTACATCTTCCAAATAACTTAATATTGCTTTGTTAGTAGCTTTATTTTCTCTATTTATATCTGATAATTTTATCCTGTATTCATTTTCTACTATCATTATATTGTCACTTCTTTCTTATTAATTTTCTACATCAAAATTTTATTTTCAAAATGCACCGTTAAGAACCGGTCCCAACGGTGCAAAAATTGCACGGCAGAGAACCGGTCCCATCGGTGCAATTAATATCCTGGTTTCTCCAATAATTTAAACATATTCTTTTTATATTTTTCAACACCAGGTTGATTAAATGGATTAACTCCTAATATCATTCCTGACATTGCACAAGCTTTTTCGAAGAAATATATTAAATGTCCTACAGTTTCTTCAGTTAAAACTGGTAATTCTATTACTATGTTAGGCACATCTCCAGAAACATGTGCTTCTATTGTTCCTTCCATCGCCTTTTTATTTACATAATCCAATCCTTTTCCTGCTAAATAATTTAATCCATCTAAATTATCTTCCTCTTCTTGGATTGTTATGTCAGATTCTGATTTTTCTATTCTTATTACTGTTTCAAATAAGTTTCTTCTTCCTTCTTGTATATATTGTCCCATTGAATGTAAATCTGTTGTAAAATCTACTCCTGCAGGAAATATTCCTAATTGTTCTTTTCCTTCACTTTCTCCATACAGTTGTTTCCACCATTCTGTGAAGTAATGCATTTTTGGTTCATAGTTTACTAAAATTTCCGTATTTTTGTATAATTTATATAAAATGTTTCTAACTACCGCATATTGATAACATGCATTATATTTTAAATTTGAATCCTCATATTTTTGTTGAGCTGTTCTTGCACCTTCCATCAATTTGTCAATATTTATTCCTGCAACAGCTATTGGTAATAGTCCAACTGGTGTTAATACTGAATATCTTCCTCCAACATTGTCTGGTATAACAAATGTTTCGTATCCTTCTGAATTTGCAAGTGTTTTTAATGCTCCTCTTTCTTTGTCTGTTGTAACATATATTCTACTTCTTGCTTCTTCAATTCCATATCTATTTTCTAGCATTTCTCTAAATATTCTAAATGCAATTGCAGGTTCTGTTGTTGTTCCTGATTTTGATATTACATTTACAGAAAAATCTTTCGTTCCAAGTAACTCAATTAAGTCGTTTATGTAATTAGGGCTTAAATTGTTTCCTACATATAGTATTTGTGGATGTTTTCTTTTTTCTTCTGTTAACATATTGTCAAATGTACTTGTCAAGCTCTCTATTACTGCTCTGGCCCCTAAATATGAACCACCAATTCCAATTACTATTAATACTTCTGAGTCTTCTTGAATTCTTGCTGCTGCTTCTTTTATTCTCTTGAATTCTTTTTTATCATATTTTGTTGGTAAATCTATCCACCCAACAAAGTCTGTTTCGTCATTCGCTCTTTTGTGTAATTCTTGGTGGATTTGCTCTACCTTTTCTTTATATTTCATAATTGCTTTTTGTTCTATTCCTGTGTTTTTTAAATTTAGTTTTAAATTTAACATATTAATTTTCCTCCTTTAGTTCATCAATAATAACTTTATAATCAGATGCCATAAGTATTGCTGTTCCTGCAACTAAAATATTTGCACCTGCATTTTTAACTCTTGGTGCTGTTTTTAAGTTGATTCCTCCATCAACTTCAATATCTATTTCTATTCCTTTTCGCTCTATATATGACTTTAATTCTGATATTTTTGCTAGCATATCTGTTATTAATGTTTGCCCACCTTTTCCTGGTTCTACTGTCATTACTAAACACATATGAATATATGGCAAATATTCATATACTTCTTCTATTGGTGTTTCTGGCTTTATTGCAATTCCTACTCTTGAGCCTTTTTCTTTTATTAATTGAATATTTTTCATAACATCTTCTTTATCTTTGCAAGCTTCTAAATGAAATGTTATAATATTAGGCTCTACTGCTGAAAATACTTCTATTCCTGTTTCTACGTCTTTTACCATTAGATGTATATCCATTGGTAAATTTGATATTCTTCTTATATATGTACTGTATTCTAACATATTGTGATATGTGTCTTTTTCTACAAATTCTCCATCCATTACATCTATATGGAAATAGTCTGTTTTTGACTTTTCTAATGCTAAAAATGTTTCGGCTTCTTTTCCTTTTTCTACTGTTAGGATTGATGTTGATACTTCTACCATCTTTTTTCCTCCTTTTTCCATTTATATTTTACTATTAGTTCTTTGAAATATCAAGCCTTTATATTTTATTTTTTAAATTCTATGTTAAAATAGTTACAATTCACATAGTTACAATTCACAGCTAAAATATTATTCAAAAAACCCTATACTTTGGTTCACAACCTTGTATAGGGTATAATTTATATATTAGGTTTATCCACCACAATAAAATTAGCAAAATTCTCAGACATCTTATTACCATACTTATCAAAAAGCTCAAATATGACTCTATAAGTACCAACATCAAGAGAATCAGAAAAAGCAACTTTATAACTTCCATCTCCATTATCATTTACAGTAATCTTTTTAGAATTTTCCGTAGCAGAATAATCAAAATTACTTGTTTTTTCTACAATAGATACTTTAACCAAAGGATCTTCTAGCTGTCCAGAACAATTAGTATGAATTATTCTAAATTCCTCTTTCCCTTTTGTAATTAATTGAAGTTTATCTTCAGCTAAATTTTCACTATTATCGATACTAACATCTATGCCATAATTATCTGAATAATCAATAATAATTAATGGAACATCTATCCAACCTGCAATGTTTCCATTTAATAAATCATTCTGTGCAAAAGCATATGCAAATTTAATTTTATAGTTTCCTGCTAACAATTGATTTTGTTCTAAAACATTTTTCATATCCATTTTGAAATCAAAATTATAGCTTGTCCCACTGTCTGTGCAATTATCTAAAAACTTGCATTGTGTTGTTCCATTTACAATTGTGCAAGTATTACCATTCAAAGTAATTTCACTACCAATCGGAATATCTACTTGCTTACCTTCTGCATTATATATTTTTATATTTCCATATAATTGTTTTCCCTCTCCATTAAATGTTTGAACAGTTCCGGCTGATTTTATTGTAACAACTCCATTTGGTTCATATTTTTCCAATTCAGTATTTATACTGCTAGGTTTAAACACTACTTGTGAAATATTAATTTTATTAGTATTTTCTATCTGTTCAGAATCAATCCAACTTTCACTATCCAAAATATTAATCATTGAGTAATAACTTCCTGCCTTAATAGATGCATTATTATTTATAATATTTGCAAAACTTACAATAAATCTGAAGCTTTCACTATAATTATATAATGTATCACCTGTAACACCATTAACTTCTTTTGTTACTCCATCTGCAGATTGTAAATTCGAAATCTGTTTAAATGTATTTCCATCCTCATCTTTGAATAAAGATAAATTTACACTATCAGTATCTGTATTTACAACATAATTATAATTTTTACCATTATAAATCATTAATATTTCTGTTCCACTTGGAATTGTTGTAACTGTTTGCTTATCAGTCTTTAATACAAATTGCCTACTTATATTAGCATATTTATTTGGATTAGTTGAATTTTTATAAAACTCATAATTTAATTCTACATCTTGAGTATAGCTTCCTATTTCTAATATACTAATATCTTCTGCTGAACTTCCAATATTATCGCCAATTGAACCAGTATATATTTTGTCATTAATATTTGTTGATTTGATTTCTACAAAATTTGAAATTTCAACATCCTGTTCAATATAGTAATAAGAGTAATCACTTTTTTGTGATAATATTGTATATTTGCTTTCACCACTAACAATTTCATCACTTGCTTGACTTTGAGCTCTAGCAGTTGAAGCACCTTTTACTTTTATATATGGATGATTAATTCCTCCTACTATAACATTTTTACCATTAACAATACTTGGTGTTAAAATCAATTTAGTAGTTCCTGTAATATCACCACCAATTGTAAAACAAATATTGCTATCTAAATATAGTTCTCCACCACCATTGAAGTTTCCTGTAATTTCCTCATTATTAGAAAGTTTTAAACCACTTTTTTCTGGAACTGACATATTCTCAACATCTTTAAGTCCATTATCTATAATTACATAACTATTTTCTAAAAACACATTTTTCCATTTTTGAATTTTGCCTGCTGTTTTATAGTTGACTCCTTCATTTGTATCTTCAAAATTGATAAACATCAAATTTGCATCTTTTGTTCCTATCAATTCTTTAATATTACCTCCAGTTATTTTTACAATTGGAGGATTTACAATTGTATCTGTATCAGAAGAATTTTTAAAACCTATTTGCAATTTAGAAATAGTAGCATTTCCGCCTATTTGTAAATAATTATTTTTTGCTAGTTCTGATATAATTGTAGAATCTCTTGCAACTAGTGGATTCCAAGTTCCAGAATTTAATATTACATTAGATAAGTTTCCATATAATACATTCATCTCTTCTTCTGTTCCAACATTCTCTGTAGCTTCAAAAGAACCTGTAGAGAAAAAGCTTAAATCTGCTAAATTTAAATATGTTTTCGTTGTAACCTCAGTTCCGTGAATATCTGTAATATTATCTTCTGGCAAATATTTTATATTTATGTTATCAAATCTTAATGAAGAATATATTTCAATTTCTTCGTCTTTGGCACCTAAATATAAAGTATATTTTTTGTCATCACTACTAGTTATTGTTACCGGTTTATTGCTTCCTGTTTGATATCCCAAATAATCAGAAGAATAGTTTTTATATGTACCTTCATTATCTACTGCAAATTCTACTCCTTCTGCATTATAATTTATTTCATATAAATCTCCACATAATACAAATATATTATCATAAACTGTATTATTAGCATTTTCTTTTATTAATTCATATGCTCTTTTTAATGTTGCAACAGCATCATCGATGCTTGTACCATAATTTTCATCTGAGCTTTGCTCTACTTGTCCATTTTCTGCACTTGCATTCTCTCCATTATTAAAAATATGATACTCATCATAATACATTTTATCATATGGACTTCTTACATAAATAGCTTTTCCATAAATTGCTGTTACCTCTATTGCAGTTACACCTTTAGGAACATTATACAAACCATTTTGTGCATATATTGTATTAAGATTTTCTGTTACTTTTTTTCCGTTTTGTGTCAATTCTGTTATTTGCCAGCCAGTTAATACCATTTTATATAAATGTCCATCTATTTCTGTTGTTCCACCATCAAAATCCATTTCATTTTTACTTAATACAATTTTTCTATTTGTATTATTGGCAATTTTTTGAGTAGTTACAACACTTTTGCCAGTCCCTTTTCCTGAATTATAAGTCACTTGTATTTCAGTAGTTTCTTTAGCTTTTGATTTCGGTACTAATCCTTTTATTGCCACAATTACTAATGTAATAACAAATAATATAATTAAAAATTTAAATCTTTGTTTTTTTAACATTTTTGATTTCATTCCTTTCTAAAAAAGATGTAACCGCGTTTTAAATGAAATTTGACACAAATCGCAATTGTAATTATTTTTTATCTACTCCTCTACCACCTTAAAATCATAAGCTTTAATATAATTAGAAGTCGTTGAAGCATTCAATTGTGTAGTCTCTCCAGCATTAATTGCATTAATAAAAGCTGTCATTGTAGCAATTTCATTACCACTTTCATCAAGTAAAACTATCTTTAACTTTTTCAACTCTGTTTTTTGTTCTGTTTTATTTGTAACATCAGCTAAAAGTGTTGTCATACCATCCTTTTCTGTAAGCTGAATATTAGAAATTAGCAATCCATTTACAAGTTTTGCCTCATTCAATTTAATACTTTTATTTATACTTATTCCATCATCCATTTCTTGAACATATGATTCATCTTCTGTTAAGGTTTGTTGTTTTTCTTTTTTATTAACATTTATTATAATTGCTATTATAACTATAATAAAAACCACTATAAATGCAACAATAACTTTTAATTCATTTTTTCTTTTTGCATGTTTACTTGCCAAGTTATTTCACTCCTTTATTTTAAAAAATAAATTTCTGATATATCTATTTTAAAATCACTTTCTAATTTTCCTCTAATCATAACTAATTTGTTTTTAGTTATATTCTGATAACAGTAATCTGCTATCTTATCATAAGCTTTAGCTACAATTATATCACCATTTTCTAATTGCAATTTAAATTCTATAATCGAATCATGTTTACCTCCAATTGCAAAACGAAAATTAACCTTATTAATTATAGTTCCTAATAAAAAACATTCATTCATAATTATCCTTTTTGTATAACATATATATTCATCCAAATTACTAACATATATTATACTGTTTCATTTTTACCTTTTTAGAAAAGGAAGGAATAAATCTCTTTATTACTAATACTTTGCTGTATGCATTCCGTAAAATACATAATCTGAAATAGTATTAGAGTGTGAGACGCGAACCTATATTGTTGTTGGTGTTAGTAGGGTTGTTGTTGTTGCGATTGACTGCGGTATTAGTATCATCAGTATTGTAATTGCCACCACGATTAGTACGGTACCTAGAAGAGTTCGCCTCTTTCGATTTATCCCTAATCTATATTTTTAACGTTAAAAGCATCTTCAATATAGAATAATTTATTTGACAAATTATAGATATCTGCCCATTTTATATATCCTATATGTCCAGCCAAATATCTTTTGGCCTCATGACTAGTAATTTCTCCAGTCTTTACTTTTTGTTTTAATTTCTTTATTCTTAATTTTAATTTTCTTTTTCCTCTATCCCTTAACTTTAATCTATATTCATTTATTTTATATCCGCAAAAATTCACTCCTTGTTTACCTTTAAAAATTTGAGTCTTATCATTTAATTCTAAATCTAATTTTTCTTTTAAAAACTTACGAACAAGCTGTAACACTTTTTTGGCTTCTTCTTTAGTTTGTACTATTAAAATACTATCATCTAAATAACGCACATAATATTTTACTTTCAATTCATGTTTTACATATTGATCAACTTCGTTCAAATATATATTAGCAAATATTTGACTTGTATAATTTCCAATTTCTATACCCTTTGCTCTTTTCTGTGCATACAAGATTTCTTTTATTAGCCAAATTAGTTTTGGATCTTTTATTTTTCTTTCTAAAATTTCTAGTAAAATCTTTTTGTCTATACTATTAAAATATTTTGCTACATCTGTTTTTATAATATAATAATTTCCCCATCTTTGTTTTGCTTTTTTCATATATTTTTGAACACAAAATGCAGCTCTGTGCATTCCTTTTCCTTTAATACATGCAAATGATGTTGGAATAAACTGTGTTACAAAATATTTTAATAAGAAATTCTCAGCTAACCAGGTATGTACAATTCTGTCAATATAACGTGATTTTTCAATTTTTCTTAATTTCGGCTCTGTTACATAAAACTCTATATAGCCTCCATGTTTATATGTGCCATTTCTTAATTGCATATATAACCACATTATATATTCTTCTTGTTTCAAATTGAATTTTACTATGTTTTTTCTTGTAGTTTTTCCATTTTGACTTTTTTTGTGTGCTTTCATTAAATTATCAAATGTTAGATATTTATAGTATACATTTCTAAGTGTTTTTGGCATAATATTTTATCAAACCTCCTAAAATAGCTCCTATTTCTCTTATAAGAGTATTCATCACATAGTCAAATCTTTTTGTATCTATCCATTTGTTTTTTTTCATAATTCTAAGCAGTGCTCTTTGAATATTTAATCCTACATCTATTTTATTCAAATAATATATTCTTTCTTTTTGTGTTGCTTTTTCTATGAACATAATATTTTTAAAAGTGTCATACATGACACTTTTAAATTCTGTTCCTATGCTAAATTTTTCTGTTCTTGGCAAATGTAATAATATTACTTCTAACATATATTCCATATAAAATTCGTATTTTGGAATCAATGTTAATTCTTTGCTCTTTTTCTCGTAAGACATTATTTCCATTTTGTTTTTATTTCCTTGTTATTTTTTTCATTTCATCTCTACGCCTTCATATATTCTATGCCAGACTTACAGGGGTCAGTGCTACTATTGGATGTAAAGCACGACACGGAACCCAAAGTTGATGCTGAAATCGCTTGCAGAATAGTAACCTGTGCGGCCAGAGACTGGGCAGCCAGACCCGTAGTCATGGAAGCTACCACCACGACGGACGGCTCTGGTTGTTGAAGTTCCATCTGGATTTCCTGTTTCTGTTGTCCATTCCCACATATTTCCTGCCATATCATAAATGTTATTTATTTTTGTTTCCTTCGCTGACCCTGTTGCTAATTCTTTTCTTATATCATAATTGTAATTTGTTTCATCATAAGTAGATGCTGCAAATTCATATTTTGATGGTCCCGTTGAAGCAGTTACAGCTTCTCCTCCCGATTTTATAGGTCCTTTTATATATTTTGTAGCAATTGTCCAATAATCATTAACACTTGTATTTTTACGAGCTCCATATCTATGTGCTGCATATAATGCATTTGATAAATCTATTTTGTTATTGTTATAATAATTTCCATAGTTTGAACTATCTAGTCCTATTCCTCTATAACTTTCATTTTTTACCATCCATTGTACAACTGTATCCCAAGCATAACTATCAACCAATTGACTTGTTACTACTGTACTATTTTTATACATATTAGCTGATACTGTCTTAGCATTTGCTTGTGATATATAATTCCAACTTTGATTATTTTTCTTACTTACTGGTATATATTGATCTGTATTTTTCTTGCTACTTGTTTCATATTTAGCTCCATTTG
>OLNW01002739.1_pt1 | contig 14608 bp, 9 predicted proteins | sample 1672121 | NCBI WGS metagenome assembly OLNW01 (sample SAMEA3136648, study PRJEB25190) | human gut metagenome
CGGTGGAAGAACCGGCAGCAGATGAAGTGGAGACTACAGATGCGGTGGAAGAACCAGCGATAGATGAAGTGAAGACTGATAAACAGAAAAGAAAAGAAGAGAAGCGTTTAGCAAAACAACGCAAGAAGAATGAGAAGAGGCAGGCGAAAGAAGCCGCCAAGATAGAGAAAGCAAAGAAAGCCGCAGACAAGGTGAAAGCAACAGCGGAAGAGTCTGCGGAGAAGGTGAAGAAGTCTGCGGAGAAATCTGCAGAAAAGGCAAAGGAGCTCGGAGAAAGAGCAAAGGAAGTCGCTGAGCAGGAGAAGACGAGAGCGCAGCAGGTTGGCTTTGTATCTTCATTGAAGTTTAGAGTGTCTATACTTGTGATTCTGGCAGTTGTGCTGACCGGTGCGATCATGCTGTTGATCGTAGTGCCTGAAGCAGAATCGGCAATTCAAACCGAGACGGAGCATTACATGCACGATATGGTAACTGCGAACGGTATTTCTTTGGATCAATTTATTGCGGCAGGTAACCTGAACAATAAAATTTCTATGAAGAATACATTTGGTAATGTAGCTTTGCAGGGCGTTGATTCCAGTTATGCATATATTGTATCTGGAAGCGACGGCATGATGCTTTGCCACCCGGAAGGGGAAAAGGTTGGACAACCGGTAGAGAATGCAAGGATCAAAAAGGTCGTAGAAGATATTCAGATGGGATCCAGACCTGAGACAAGTGTTGTTGAGTATAAATATAAAGGAACAGCAAAGATGGCAGCATATTATGTCACCAAAAAAGAGCCGACGGTTCTTGTCATTACAGCGGATAAGGATGACATTTTAGCACCGATCAACAATATGATAAAGACCGGAGTGGTAGCATTTGCTATTGTTGTTGTTATATTCGCATTTTTGGCAGCATTTATCACGGGCAGAATGACAAGACCGCTGATCGTGATCTCAAAAATTGTGGAAAAGATGTCCAGAATGGACTTTACAGAAAACAAGGCTGCAGAACGTTTGCTAAAGCGAAAGGATGAAACCGGCATGATGAGCCGTTCAGTTGCATCGCTTCGTAAAGAAATGGTTCTGATGATACAGGACATTCAGGCACAAAGTAATAGTCTGTTCAATGCGTCTGAAAGCTTGGATAAAGATGCCACCCATACAGCACGTGCGATCGAGCAGGTAGAAAGTGCTGTGGGTGATATCGCCAGTGGCGCGACAAATCAGGCTGATGAGACACAGAGTGCGACAGAAAATGTCATTACGATGGGCAATATGATCGAAGAAACGAATTCCGTTGCAGAAGCATTACATAAGAATTCAAAGCAGATGCAAGAGTCCAGTAATCAGGCAATGTCCATTTTGAAAGAGTTGATGGAAGTGAATGACCAGACCAAGCTTTCCATCGATGAGATTTATGAGCAGACCAATATTACGAATGCTTCCGCGCAGAAGATCAAGGCAGCGACAGATATTATCGCATCAATTGCAGAAGAGACCAATTTGTTGTCACTGAATGCATCTATTGAAGCAGCACGTGCCGGCGAGCAGGGACGTGGTTTTGCTGTGGTTGCTTCTCAGATTCAGAAGCTGGCAGAGCAGTCAAATGATTCAGCCAAACAGATTGATGATATTACAAATGTTTTGATACAAGACTCGACGCATGCCGTGGATACTATGCAGGGAGTACAAAAGATCATGGCTGTTCAGAGCGATAAGATGCAGCAGACAGAGAAACGCTTTGCGGATGTCTACCAAGGTGTTGAGAAGGCGATCGGAGGTGTTGGTACGATTTCCGGACGAACAGAAAGTTTGGATGATTCCAGAAGTAAGGTCGTTGATGTCGTGCAGAATCTTTCTGCTATTGCTGAGCAGAATGCAGCCAGCAGTCAGGAGACATCTGCATCAGTTGTGGAAGTCAGCAACACATTGGCGAACATATCTGATAGTGCAGCAGGTTTGAAGGAGATCGCTTATCAGTTAGACCAGAGTGTAAAGAAGATTAAACTGTAATTAGAATTAGAATTTTAAGGAGACGCCCATGTTTGATTTGCAGGAAGAGTTAAAAAAACTGCCCGCCAAACCGGGCGTCTATTTAATGCACGACAAAAAAGATGCTATTATTTATGTGGGTAAAGCGGTTAGCTTGAAAAATCGTGTGCGACAGTATTTTCAGGCGAGCAGAAAAGTATCGCCCAAGATTGAAAAAATGATTTCGCAGATTGATCATTTTGAGTATATCATTACGGATTCCGAAGTGGAGGCGCTGGTACTCGAAAACAACCTGATCAAGGAGCATCGTCCAAAGTATAATACGATGTTAAAAGATGATAAAACATATCCGTTTATCAAAGCAACCGTATATGAAGAGTATCCGCGGTTGATCTATTCGCGGGAGCAGAGGCGGGATAAATGTAAATATTTTGGCCCGTTTACCAGTGCAGGGTCTGCAAGAGATATGTTGGATCTGGTTCATAAAATCTATCAGATACGAACATGCAATCGTGTGCTGCCAAGAGATACCGGTAAAGAACGACCGTGCTTGAATTATCATATTAAGCAGTGCCAGGCACCATGTCAGGGATATGTGACTCCGGAACAGTATCAGCAAAATTTCAGCAAGGCATTGAAACTTTTGGAAGGAGATTTCTCAGAGGTTTTAGAAATGCTGGAAGCAAAGATGGCGAAAGCAGTCGAGGAACTTGCCTTTGAAGAGGCGGCTTCTTGCCGCGATCTGATCGCCAGTGTCAAAAAAGTTGCAGTGCATCAGAAAGTTACAGATTTTGGCGGGGTTGACCGCGATGTGATCGCTATGGCGCAGACTAATCTGGAAGCGGTCATTCAAGTGTTTTTTATTCGCGAGGGCAAATTGATCGGTCGGGATCATTATCATTTAAAAGGGATAGACGGTGATGCACCGGAAGAGTTAGTGCAGTCGTTTATCAAACAGTTTTATGCAGGAACACCTTTTATTCCGCGAGAACTCATGGTAGAATATGAATTAGAAGAAAAAGACCTGATCTCGGATTGGCTGTCGGAACGCCGTGGTGGAAAGGTATCTATTCTTGCACCCAAAAAGGGACAGAAAGAGCGTTTAGTCGAGCTGGCGCATAAGAATGCAGCGCTGGTTTTGACGCAAGATGCAGAAAAGCTGCGGAGAGAAGAAGAACGTACATTAGGAGCAATGCAGGAGATCGCAGATCTGTTAGGCATGTCTGAAGTAAAGCGGGTGGAATCATATGATATATCGAATATCAGTGGATTTCAGTCGGTTGGCTCTATGGTTGTTTTTGAAAACGGAAAGCCGAAGCGCAGCGATTACCGTAAGTTCCGCATTAAGACGGTGCAAGGCCCGGATGATTATGCCAGCATGGAAGAGGTGCTTGGAAGAAGATTTCGTCACGGTCTGGAGGAACGACAACAGATAGATCAAGGGGAAAAAGTAACGGGAGGCTTTACGGTGTTCCCGGATTTGATCATGATGGATGGCGGGAAAGGCCAAGTGAATGTTGCAGAGTCTGTTTTGAGGGAGATCGGAATAGTGATACCGGTCTGCGGCATGGTGAAAGATGACAGGCATCGCACTCGTGGATTGTATTTTCAGGGGAGTGAAATACCGGTCAATACATGCAGTGAAGGATTTCATTTAATGACACGCATTCAAGATGAAGTGCATCGTTTTGCCATTGAGTATCACCGCTCTTTACGTAGTAAAGTGCAAGTCAGATCCATATTGGATGACATTGCGGGGATTGGGGCGAAGCGTCGCAAACAGTTGATGAAGCGGTTTGTTTCACTTGATGCGATCAAGGCAGCTTCCGTAGAGCAATTGGCTGAAGTTGAGTCCATGAATGAACAGGCAGCACAAAATGTATATGAGTTTTTTCATAAGAAAGACTCATAACAAAATAGATGATTTTCTGTCAGTTGACAGGGATTGTCAGCAAGCTGTATAGGAATTTGCAGCAATCTGTATAGGGATTGCCAGCAAGCTGTATAGGAATTTGCAGCAGGGTGGCAGGAATTTGCGGGATGCAGTGAATGTGCACTATGGTTAGAAAGGTTGGTAGAATATGCAGAATGCAGAGTACAGTGTCGCATTGACACATTTAGTAGACAAATTAAAATTAGAAAACTGTACACCGAATGTACCTATTGATGACGTGAAAGTGACGCAATCGGATGTTAATCGACCGGCTTTGCAATTGGCAGGGTTCTTTGACTATTTTGATTCTAACCGGATTCAGATCATCGGGCAGGTGGAATATACTTATATGGAGCAAAAAGGTGTAGAATACAGTGTCCAAATGTTAGAAGAGATTATGTGTGGCAGTGAGAAGTCGACCAAACCACCATGTATCGTTTTTTGCCGTAACCTTCCGGTGGATGACCGTCTGATCGAATTGGCAACGAAATATCAAGTGCCGATCTTACGTACCAAGCGTGCTACGAATGAATTTATGGCGGATCTGATCCAGTGCCTTAACTATAATATGGCACCGCGCTGTACGGTTCACGGCGTGCTGGTAGATATTTACGGAGAAGGTATTTTGATCATGGGAGAAAGCGGTATCGGTAAATCGGAAGTCGCATTGGAGTTGATTCATAGAGGACACCGTCTTGTTTCGGATGATGTGGTAGAGATCAAACGAATCAATGAGAGCACATTGCTCGGCAGCGCACCGGACATTACGAGGCATTTTATCGAATTGCGTGGTATCGGTATTATTGACGCAAAATCACTGTTTGGTGTAGAGAGCGTTAAGGATGATCAGAATATTGATCTGGTCATTAAGCTTGAGGAATTTAATAAAGAACAGGATTATGATCGTCTTGGACTGGAGGAGCAGTATACGGAATTTCTTGGCAACAAGGTTGTGTGCCACTCTATTCCGATCCGCCCCGGTCGTAATATTGCGATCATCTGTGAGTCGGCAGCAGTCAACCACAGACAGAAAAAGATGGGTTATAACGCAGCTTGGGAGCTGTATAACCGAGTAACGAACAATCTAGCAGAAAAAAATAAATAAAGCGCAGATCTAATGCGTAGATAGGAGGGCTGTCATGATTTTTGTAAAAGCAGATGAATTAAAAAAAGGGATGCGTTTGGCAAAACCAATATACAACAAAAATGGAGTTATGTTGTACGAAAGAGATTCCAGACTGACAGAGCAGGGAATCGTTAGTATTCAGAACTTTGGACTGATTGGTATTTATGTATTAGAGCCGGCGGAGCCGGTACCACCTATGTCAGCAGAAGATATTGAGTTTGAACGCTATCAGACGATGGCAGTATTTGCAATCAAAGAGATCTTGGATGCAGTCAGCAAACAGAAACCGTCTGCAAAGTTGAATACGTTTGTGACGCAGCTTGTTCAGAAGTATGGTTCTTTGGACCACAAGATAAATTTCATCCAAAATCTTCGCAGCGTGGAAGATTATGTGTATAAACATTCACTGAATACAGCGCTGCTCTGTGCGATGATGGCAAAGCGGATGAATTTGTCCGAGAAAAACCAGACAGATCTGGTGACAGCAGCAGTACTGCATGATATAGGTACCTTATTGATCCCGATCGGATTGCGACGCAAATCGCAGTTGGAATTGACAGAAGAAGATCTCAAAAAGATCAATACGTATTATGTGGCGGCTTATCAGATGTTTAGCAGAGATTATTCGCTTGATGCCGGTGTCAAGATGATATTGTCAGTAGCATTGCGAAGAATCTTTCATGTCGGCGGCAAAGATGATGAAATGGAAAAGAAGAAGATCCCGGAGGTTGAAATATTGCGTACAGCGTATATTTATGACCAGTTGACGGCAATGAACATACAAGAAGAGCCAACATCAGATGTGCAGGCGATTCGCTTTCTATTAGATGCCGGAAATGGATACGATCGTGTTGCGGTACAGGCGCTGATTCACAGTATTAATATTTTGGAACCGGGTGTATGTGTAGAGCTGACTAACGGTGATAAGGGATTAGTCATTATTCCTGGCATGTACAATGTGCTGCAGCCATATGTACTTTCATTCAGGGATAATCAGGTTTATAATCTGAGTACACCGCATGTCGCTGCACAATTGCAGATTAAAGACATTATGCGCACGATGGATAATCGTCATGTAATGGGAATAGATATGTTAAAGCAGTACAGTGGAGAGGCGGTACATATTGGGGAGTACCGTGATAATAAGACGTACTAGCAATAGCCGACACAACAAACAAATAGCAATATAAGAGCCGGGGGCAGCGAGAAAAAGGCAGTATCGCTGAACCCGGCTTAGGAGATTGTGCGCTTGTAATAACAGACAGCATAGAAACGAGGTTAACAATGTATATTATAGTAGGATTAGGAAATCCAGAGCGTAAATATGCCGGAACACGACACAATATTGGATTTTCGGCGATTACGGCGATCAGTGATGCCTATGGCATTTCGATGGACATCAAGAAACACAAGGCGGTATGCGGTAAGGGAATGATCGCAGGGAATAAAGTGCTGTTGGCGATGCCGCAGACATATATGAATCTTAGCGGTGAGAGTGTACACGAACTGGTGGATTTTTATAAGATCGATCCCGAGGAGGAATTGATCATCATTTATGATGATATCGCATTGGCTCCGGGAAAGCTTCGGGTACGTGCTAAAGGAAGTGCCGGTGGACATAATGGAATCAAGAATATCATTGCGCATTTGGGTACGCAGCAGTTTTCGCGGATCCGGATCGGCGTGGGAGAGAAACCGGCAGGCTGGGATCTGGCGGACTATGTGTTGGGGAGATTCCCGGCAGAGGAAGAGCCGACGATCCGTACTGCGCTGGAGCAGACGGTAAAGGCATGTGAGACTATTTTAACAGACAGCGTTGAAGCGGCGATGAATCAATTTAACGGAAAGTAAGAGGTTGGGGCAGTGATGGAAACATTATTGGCGCCTTTGGCGGAGATTACGGCGTACCGCAATGCCGAAGAGGCAATACAAAAGCAGCAATTCCCATTGCAGATATCGGGATGCATCGAATCACAAAAGTGCCAATGGATCTATGGGCTTACCGGTGAGTCTCCGAAATGGAAAGTGATCATTGCGGCGAATGAGTTGAGGGCACGGGAAATCGCAGAAGACTATCGCATGTTTGACCGGGAAGTTATGTATTATCCGGCGAAAGATGTGATTTTTTTTAGTGCTGATGTACATGGTAATGCACTTAGCACACAGAGACTTAAAGTCAGAGAGGCATTACTGGATCGCAAGGGGGGAACCATTGTCACCTCGATCGATGCCGGCATGGAGTTCGTACTATCGCAAAAGATCTATGAGCAGGCGAAGCAGCAGGTAGCGGAAGGGGAGACATATGATCTTGAGACTCTTTGCAAAAATCTAGTCAATATGGGTTATGTGAGACAGGCACAGGTTGAGATGCCTGGAGATTTTTCTGTGCGCGGAGGAATTTTGGATGTATTTCCGGTAACGGAGGACTGCCCATATCGTATTGAGTTTTGGGATGATGAGATTGACACGATCCGTTCGTTTGACGTGGAGAGTCAGCGCTCAATTGAACGCATTGCAGAGTTTACCATCTTTCCGGCATCGGAATTAATTTTGACTACTGAGCAAATTGCCGATGGTTTTACAAAAATGGCGAAAGACGCAGCAAAGATCAGCACAAAATTAAAAAAGGCGAAGAAATTCGAAGAAGTGAATCGGTTAAATGACCATTTACAGGAAATACAAAATGACTACGAACAATATCAGAGCCGTATTGGGTTGGAAGCCTACCTGCCCTATTTTCCGGTGGAAACATTGTCCTTTTTTGATATTATGCCAGAGGAGGAGACAATCTTTTTCTTAGATGAGCCATCCCGCTGTTATGAGAAAGCTCAGGCGGTGGAAACAGAGTTTCGTGACAGTATGGAAAGCAGATTGGAGAAAGGCTATCTTTTGCCAAAGCAGCCGGAGATCTTGCAGGGAATGGATCCTTTATTTGGATTGCTGCAGAACAAGCAGCTTGTTATTTTGTCTTTGCTGGATGGACTGCCAAAGCAGCTTGCGAGCAGGGCGCAGGTGAATGTACAGGTACAGCCGGTGGGGTCTTATAATAAGCATTTTGAACTACTTGTAGACGATATGCTTCGCTGGAGAAAGAATGGATACCGTGTACTGCTCCTTTGTGGATCTCGGACGCGTGCGCAGCGTTTAAGTAAAGACTTGGGAGAATATGAAATTCCGGCATTTTATCATGAGAAGCCGGATATGCCGTTGGAAGCCGGACAGGTTATGGTATCGTATGGATTTATGCGTCATGGATTTGTTTATTCGATGACGAAGTTTGCTGTTGTGACGGAAGGTGATATTTTTGGCACAAAGCAGAAACGGTGTAATGTCAAGAAGAAAAAATACGATGGAAAAGCGATACAGAGCTTTAATGAGTTAAGCGTTGGCGATTATGTGATCCATGAGAATCATGGAGTTGGTATTTACAAAGGTATCGAAAAGATTACAGTCGACCATGTGTCGAAGGACTATATTAAGATTGAGTATGGAGACGGCGGAAATCTATATGTTCCTGCATCGGGACTGGATCTGTTGCAGAAATACGCCGGGCGTGAGGCGAAGCAGCCGAAACTAAACCGCTTGTCATCGCCGGAATGGAAAAAGACCAAGACACGCGTGCGCAAGGCTGTGCAGGAAGTGGCAAAAGAATTGGTTTTGTTATATGCCAAGCGACAAGAACAAAAAGGATATGCTTATAGTCCGGATACTGTGTGGCAGCAGGAATTTGAGGAGGTTTTCCCATTTGAGGAGACCAAAGATCAGTTGACAGCCATTGCTGCTGTTAAAAAGGACATGGAAAGTGACAAGATCATGGATCGGCTGATCTGTGGGGATGTTGGCTATGGCAAAACGGAGATCGCATTGCGTGCGGCATTTAAGGCGGTAAATGATGGAAAGCAGGTAGCGATGCTTGTTCCAACTACGATCTTAGCGCAGCAGCATTACAACACATTGCGCGAACGACTCGGAGACTTTCCGGTCAAAGTTGAGATGTTATCACGTTTTCGTACTCCGGCACAGCAAAAAAAGTCGATAGATCTACTGCGAAAGGGACAGGTTGATATTATTGTCGGCACACACCGTCTGCTGTCTAAGGACGTGGAATTTAAGAATTTGGGATTATTGATCGTTGATGAGGAACAGCGATTTGGTGTGACACACAAGGAAAAGATCAAGCAGATGAAAGGAAATGTTGATGTCCTTACGCTTAGTGCAACACCGATCCCACGAACGCTGCATATGAGTTTGACCGGCATTCGGGACATGAGCGTGTTAGAGGAGCCACCGGTAGACCGTCTGCCAATACAGACATTTGTGATGGAGCATAATGATGAGATCATTCGTGAGGCGATCAATCGCGAATTGGGAAGAGGCGGACAGGTGTATTATGTGTATAACCGCGTTGCCCGTATTGCAGAGGTGGCGGCAGAAGTAGCCAAAATGGTGCCGGATGCCAATGTTGTTTTTGCGCATGGGCAGATGAGTGAGCGAGAACTTGAAAAGATCATGATGGCATTTATCAGCGGCGAAATAGATGTTTTGGTAGCAACGACGATTATTGAGACCGGATTAGACATTTCGAATGTAAATACGATCATCATTGATCATGCCGATAAGATGGGGCTGTCACAGCTTTATCAGCTTCGCGGTCGTGTCGGAAGATCAAATCGTACAGCATACGCGTTTTTGATGTATCAGCGAGGACGTATGCTCAAAGAGGTAGCGGAGAAGAGACTGGCCGCTATCCGTGAATACACGGAACTGGGTTCCGGGATCAAAGTGGCGATGCGGGATCTGGAGATCCGCGGAGCCGGGAATCTGCTTGGTGAAGCGCAGTCCGGGCATATGGAAGCGGTTGGATATGATCTGTACTGTAAAATGCTCAATGAGGCGGTACTTACACTGAAAGGCGAACAGCCGGAAGAGGAACCGTTTGAGACCAGTTTGGAACTGCAAGTGGATGCGTTTATTCCGGCAACTTATATTCGTAGTGAATTTCAAAAGCTGGATATGTACAAACGTATCGCCGGGATTGAAAATGCGGAAGAATATGCAGATATGCAGGAAGAAATGATCGATCGATTTGGAGAATTGCCTAATGCGGCTGAGAATTTATTGCGTGTGGCACTGCTTAAAGCGGAAGCACACCGTGCCGGAATCACACAAATTGTGCAAAAAACGAACCAAATTCGATTTTATCTGAAACCAAACGCAAAAATCTCTTCCGTAAACCTTGTAAAAATGGTAGAATCGTATGAGGGCGCTTTTAAGGTGGTGCAGGCGGCCAAAAAGGAAGAACAATCCTATTTTATTTACACGATGAAACCACAACCACAGCCGGCAGGCAAAAGTTATCGCAGCGGATACGGAAGGATCCCTGCTGCGGTGAAGGTACCGTCTGTTTCCAAAACAGTAAGTAAGCAGGAGACAGCAGAAAAATTATTCCAGACAGTGAATCAGTTGATCCGTGAGATCGGAAAAGTCGTGGAGTAACGGAAAGGCATGGTGACTATGATAAAGAAAAGTAAATGGATGGCAGTTGGTTTAAGCATATGCATTGCCGTGGCAGGAGTATGCACGGGCTGTGGCAATTCCAAGATCGGCACAAAAAAGGTAAAGCTTACGGCAGGAACACCGGATAAGGATTCGATCGTTATGTCAGTGGGCAGTGACGGTGTAGAATATAGCGAGATGATGAACTATGCCTACCTATTAAAAAGACAGTATGAGGGCAATTTTGGAAGTGAGCTATGGAACTATTCGCTGGGCGGCAATAAAACAGTGGGTGCTCAGGCAAAGCAGGAAATCGTCAATATGGTAACACAGCTTAAAGTGATCGCGCAGGCAGCGGATCGTAATGAAATTTCACTTACCAATGATGAGAAAGACGAGGCAATGCAAAAGGCAGAAAAGATCATGGAAAAGGTGTCTGACAGTGATAAAAAGAAATATTATTTATCCGTTCAGGGACTTAGTAAATTGTATGAAGAAAACGTGCTTGCCAATAAAATGTTTTATGTGGCTACTGACAAGGCAAACACCGATGTGTCAGATGAGGAAGCAAGGCAGGCTGCGATCCAGTATATCGAGATCATGACGAAAGGGATCGGAAGTTCCGGACAGAAGATCGATATGGATGAGAAAGCCAAAGCACAGGCTCTTAAGTGGGCAGAACAGCTGCAGCTTCGTGCAATTAAGACGAAAGACTTTTTGACATTGGCCAAAGATAATACCGATGCAACAACGCAGGAACTGGTGGTTGGCAAAAGTTCCACCAAATTGGAGAAAGCGGCATTGGATGCGGCGTTAGCCCTCAAAAAGGGTGAAGTCAGCAGTGTTGTAGAGGGAACGCAGGGATATTATATTATATATTGCGTCAATGACAAGGAAGAGGATGCGACACAGGCTCGCAAGGAAGTTATCATTGCAAAACGACAGAATCGCCTGTTCCAAAAGAAATATAACATCTGGCTCAATAAGTGCGATGTTAATATCAGTGAAGATTTTTGGGATTATTTCCAGTTGTAAGGGGAGGGAGAAAGTTTGAAAGCAGAGCATGTCAATCCATTTATCATATCTGTGTGCAAAGTGATGAAAGATATGTGTATGTTGGATTTAAAAATAGGGAAACCATCTCTTAGACAACAGAGTTTCCCGGAAGAAAATTCTTTGATCCGTCTCGGGCTGGTAGGTCAGCTTTCGGGAGAAGTATTGCTTAATTTTGAACCACAGACAGCACTTGGGGTCGTATCTAAAATGATGATGATGCCGGTCAATGCCATTGATGCGATCGGACAGAGCGCAATTTCGGAATTAGGAAATATGGTGGCGGGCAATGCGGCGACGGTATTTGCAAATAATAATATTATAATTGATATTACACCACCGGATTATTTTGTTGGTGCAAGTTATGATGGTGCGGCAACGGAAATGTTTACGATTCCTTTTTCAACAGAAATTGGAGATATGACGATCGATGTGCGCATTGAACAGGAAGGATAAAAGATGGCAGGATATAAGAGATACCGCAAGGATTCCCCGGTTTCCTATGCATTAGGTATAACGCTGACATTTGAACTGTTGCGCTTTCAGCCGGACAAGGTGACGAGGGTATATATTCACTCCGGCATGAAAGAGGGGGAAACATTAGACAAACTGCGTAGTTTGTGCAGGGATGCCGGTATAGAAATGGTTCAGACAGATAAAATATTTCACGTATTGTCTCAAAAAGAAAATTGTTACGTGATCGGAGAATTTACGAAATATGAAGGGCAGCTGGAGAAAACAGCATCCCACATAGTTTTGGTAAATCCTTCTAATGCCGGCAATATGGGAACGATCATGCGGAGCGCCTTAGGATTTGGTTTGAATCAGATGGCGATCATACGTCCGGCAGTGGATGCCTTTGACCCTAAAGTGGTAAGAGCGTCCATGGGGGCGATTTTTTCGACAAACTTTGTTTACTTTGAGGATTTTGATGAATATCAGGCACAGTTTGGTGAACGGGAATTATATCCATTTATGTTGGACGCCAAGAAAAGTCTGCATGAGATCAGACCACAGGGAACATTTTCTTTGCTTTTTGGCAACGAAGCGACCGGACTGCCGGATCGCTTTGCGCAGATCGGGACAAGTGTGATCATTCCGCATTCCAATCGCATCGACAGTCTGAATCTGCCGATCGCGGCGAGTATTGCGATGTATGAGACAACGAAACAGCAATTTGAGAGTTGACAGGTTTGTTATAATGATAGTTAGAGGCAAATGCAAATGACGATAGAAAGGATTGATGAGACAATGGCAAAGATTGATATTATTTCAGGATTTTTAGGAGCAGGTAAAACGACGTTGATCAAAAAGTTGATCGCAGAAGCATTTGAAGGTGAGAAGTTAGTCTTGATCGAGAACGAGTTCGGTGAGATCGGCATCGATGGTGGATTTTTGAAAGAGGCAGGAATCCAGATTACAGAGATGAATTCCGGTTGCATTTGCTGTTCTTTGGTTGGTGACTTTGGAGAGGCACTCAAAGAGGTGCTTACAAAATATAGTCCGGATCGTGTTATTATTGAGCCATCCGGAGTTGGCAAGTTGTCTGATGTGGTCAAAGCAGTAAAAAATATTGGTGATGAAGTACAGATCAACAGTACGGCAACGGTTGTAGATGCATCGAAATGCAAGATGTATATGAAGAATTACGGTGAGTTCTACAACAACCAGATCGAATACGCAGGAACAGTAATCTTGAGCCGTACACAGAATGTGTCAGCCGACAAGCTGGATGCTTGTCTGAAGATGATTCGTGAGAAAAACGAGGAAGCATCTATTATTACAACACCATGGGATGATATTCAGGGTAAAAATATCGTAGAGGCTATGGAAAAGGTTAATTCTTTGGAAAAAGAGCTGTTAGAGGAGCATGAACATCATCACGATGGCGAGTGTGGATGCGGACATCATCATGATCACGATCATCACGACCACGAGCATGATCACGACGGCGAGTGTGGATGCGGACATCATCATGATCACGACCATCATGACCACGAGCATGATCACGACGGTGAGTGTGGATGCGGACATCATCATGACCATCACCATCATCATGCAGATGATGTATTTACAAGCTGGGGCGTTGAGACAGCGCACAAGTTTACGGAGGAAGAGCTTACCGAGATTTTGCACAAGTTAGCTGAGACGAAAGACTATGGTGACGTTTTGCGTGCAAAGGGTATTGTAGCGGCAGCAGAAGGAGAGTGGTTCCACTTTGATCTGGTACCGGAAGAGACGGAGGTTCGCCGCGGAGCAGCCGACTTTACAGGACGTATTTGTGTTATCGGTGCTGACTTGAAGGAAGATGCGATCAAAGAATTATTCCACGTTGCGTAAAGAGGACTACGATTTACGGCTTCCATTTCAAATGGAAGCTAAACATAGAGTTGATGGAGGTTTTGAATGTTTGGTAAGAAGAAAGAGGAGATGATGGTATACGTCATTATGGGCTTTTTGGAAGCCGGTAAGACGAATCTGATCCGTGACCTTGTCGTGGATGATATGTTTGACGACAAGATCAAAACGATGATCTTGGCATGCGAAGAGGGCGAGTTAGAATATGAACCGGACGTGTTAGAGAAGGCCAACTGCGTTGTGGAATACATCGAAGACGAAGAAGCATTTAATGGAAAGATCATTCAGAAATTTTTGAAGAAACACCGTCCGGACCGCATCATCATTGAATACAACGGTATGTGGCCGACAAAGCACATTCCGGAATTGTATGATGATATGGAAGAAATTTGTTTTGATCGTGAAGTGATCTTTCAGACGATAGATGTAGTCAATGATGAAACATTTGCTTTATATATGAAGAATATGCCATCTATGATGGTAGATCAGTTCCGCGTGGCAGAAATGATCATCATTAACCGTTGCACCGTCGAAAAGACGAATAAAAACTCGATCCGTGGAAGCATAAAAGCGGTCAATCCGCGGGCACAGATCGTCTATAAATCCGCACAGGATGAGTTTTATGAGATGAAGGATCAGATGCCGTTTGATGTCAATGCAGAT
>OLNW01002740.1_pt1 | contig 14606 bp, 9 predicted proteins | sample 1672121 | NCBI WGS metagenome assembly OLNW01 (sample SAMEA3136648, study PRJEB25190) | human gut metagenome
GTAGAGGATAATTACATGAGTGTAATATGATGCACATGTAGGATTAGTCAAATTCCAGTTTGTCGATGGTTGTCAACTAGGATAGTGTCATAAGCTATTGCTCCGAAAATTTTTCATAACCCGCAAGAAAGTGGTCTTGATAGAATACTTTCATAAAATACCTTAGATTCCATAAGCGAGTGACCTGAAAAGGCCGCTCGCTTTTTTGTTTACAACGAGATTGAAGGGAGGAACGCTATGCCAAGCAAAACCGAAGAATACCTCGCCCTTGCCCAGCGCACAGCCAACGGCTTGACCCGGTATTGGGAAAACTGGACGGACTACCTGACCACTGCATCCCGGCTGTACAAGTACAGCTTTGCAGACCAGCTCATGATCTACGCCCAGCGGCCTGATGCCACTGCCTGCGCCAGCTTCGACATCTGGAACAATCGCATGAACCGCTATGTCCGGCGCGGCTCCAAGGGCATCGCACTGTTAGACCAGTCCAGCAGTGTGCCGCGTCTGCACTATGTCTTTGATGTGAGCGACACCGGGGTGCGCCGCAATTCCCGTGACCCGGAGGTGTGGCAGTTTAACGACGATCTGAAACAGCCGGTTTCGGAGATGCTGAGCAAGACCTACGGCATCAGCGGAGAGCGTGTCAGCCAGCAGCTTGCGGATGTTGCCGGGAAACTGGTGGCAGATTACTGGGACAACAACGGCGGAGACATCCGCGCCATCGTTGACGGCTCGCTGCTGATGGATTATGATGAAGCCGGAGTGGAGATGCAGTTCAAAAGCGCAGCAGCAATGAGTGTCACCTACACGCTGCTGGAACGCTGCGGCTTTGAGCCTGCCGGGTGGTTCGACAAGGACGATTTTCAGGCAATCTACAATTTCTCTACCCCGGATAGTGTCTACGTCCTCGGCGCAGCCGTCAGCGACATGAGCCGGGAGGTGCTGCGGAACATCGAGCGCACCGTAAAAACAACCATTCGCCACCGAAACAATGAAAGGAGCCAGCATGAATATGAGCAGCAATCTGAGTTACACGCAGACCGGGGATTATCTTCTCCCGAACCTGACCCTGCCCCGGCAGGAGAAAGCACTGGGCAAATACGGCAGACTGCGCCGGACTTACCTGATGCAGCATCGCCCGGTGCTGTACAATTCGATGCTCCTGTCGGGGACTCTGCATCCGCACCTGATGGAGGTGGAGCAGACGGCAGAGAGCCGGATGCAGCAGACCATGGCGCAGCTTCTGAAACAGAACCCGGCCCCGGACAAGGAGCAGAATCAGATGGCATGGGTGCAGCACATGAACAGCCTGAAAGCGCAGGCCGAGGAACTGGTGCTGACGGAGCTGATCTACAGCTAAGTTTTCTGGATGCCAACATCCCTACGGAAGCCCAGCAAATTGAAAAAATCGACCAAGCGGAGAGCGAAAAAACGCCCTCCGCTTTTGTTTTATCGCAGGCTGATATTGAAAAAGCACTGCGGAGAGGTTCTAACTTTGAAAACAGCAAGCTTCGGATTTGGGAGATTTATCAGCTCCAGCCTGACCGAAAGCTCCGGGCAAAAGCGCTTGCCAAAGAATATGCACCGCACGGTCCCGGTGGATGTTCGCACACCTATCTGGACGGAAGCAGTGGTTGGCTCGACCACGACAGCAAGGGGCTGACATTTGAACATTATCCCGACCATCAGAAAGTGCTTCTCCGCTGGGATCGGGTCGAAAAATATATTGACCTGATGATTCAGTCTAATCGCTACCTGTCGGACAAAGAAAGAAGAGCCATCGACTTTCCCCTTGAACTGAACGCCGCCAGTGCAGCCGAATACACTGCATTAAAGGCGCAGCACCCGGATACTCTGGTTGGATTTGAAGCTGGCGGCAATTTTATGTTCTATGGAGAAGATGCTGCCAAGGTCGCAAAAGTTCTCAACAGTGCTTTATTTACGAGAGAAACAGCACTGGGCGAAGTTCAGGTCACAGGCTTTCCACCTAGCTTATGGGCAAGAAAGTCAAAAGAATTGTGGTCTGCGGGCAACGATGTTTACCTTGCCGGATTGAACGAAGATGGGACTCATCACCAGACTAAACATCTGCACAAAGAGGACTATCTGCCCATCGGCTCCATCATCAATATGGATGGCCGGAAATTTCGGATTGACGGAGTGGATTTTGATAAGGGCAAGGTTTCCTTGCAGGATATAGCACTGGCCGACCTGCGGATGCCAATTTTTCAGGAAGAACTGCTATCTGTTGTCCGGGAATTGTACGAACAGCAGGACGAGGCCCTTGACGCTGCTCCCGAAAAGGCCGTTGATTATAAGGTCGGGGACGATGTTGTGGTAGACCTTCTCACACGAACCATCGAGGGCAAAATCGGCTATGTGGGCGAAACCGATGTGCGCATCGACACCAGTGCGCAGGGCTATTCGTGGAGCAACGAGGTGCTGAACAAACAGCAGTTCGAGGACAGTCTGCGACGGGATGAGCCTACGTCTGATGAATCACTGGACAAGCTGCCTATCTCTGGGGAGGTCAACGGCGAATGGCAGACATTCCCGGATGCCGCAACCTTGGATGAAGCCCTGAATGCTGAACCTGCGCCAGAACCTGCCGGGAACTTCCACATCACGGATGATGATTTGGGTGTCGGAGGCCCCAAACAGAAATTCGCCCGGAACATCGAAGCCATCCGTACCCTGTTCAAGCTGGAGGAGGAGCACCGTGGTGCCACCGCTGAGGAACAGCGGGTTCTTTCCCAGTATGTAGGCTGGGGCGGTTTGGCAGATGCCTTTGACCCCGGCAAAGATAGTTGGGCAAAGGAATATGCAGAGTTGAAAGGACTGCTCTCCGAGGACGAGTATGCCGCCGCCCGTTCCAGCACTCTGAATGCTCACTACACCTCTCCGGTGGTGATTCGCTCTATTTATGATGCGGTCGAGAAGATGGGCTTCCAGTCGGGAAACATCTTGGAACCGTCTATGGGCGTGGGCAACTTTTTTGGTATGTTACCAGATTCTATGCAGAGCAGCCGCCTGTATGGTGTAGAACTGGACAGCATCACCGGGCGCATTGCGAAAAAACTGTACCCGCAGGCTGACATTACCGTTGCCGGATTTGAAACCACCGACCGCCGTGATTTCTACGATTTAGCGGTGGGCAACGTGCCTTTCGGTCAGTACAAGGTCAACGATAAAGCGTACAACAAGCTGGGATTTTCGATTCACAATTATTTTTTTGCGAAAGCCATCGACCAAGTGCGTCCGGGCGGCGTAGTGGCGTTCGTCACCAGCCGCTACACCATGGACAGCAAGGACAGCACTGCCCGCAAACACATGGCAGAACGCGCCGATTTGCTGGGGGCTATTCGATTGCCCAACAATGCGTTCAAGGCTAATGCTGGCACGGATGTTGTCAGCGACATTATCTTTTTGCAGAAGCGTGACCGCCCCATTGACCATGAGCCGGACTGGGTGCAGCTTGGCAAGACCGAGGACGGCTTTGCCATCAACCAGTATTTCGTAGACCACCCGGAGATGGTGCTGGGCGAGATGACCACCGAAAGCACCCAGTACGGACGGGAGGAATTCACCGTTGCACCCCTTGAGGGCACCAGCCTTACCGACCAGCTTGCAGAAGCGGTGCAGCATATTGAGGGGCAATACACCGAAGTTGAGGTAGAAACACCAGATATTGCGGATGTCGAAAATGAGAAGCATATTCTCCCGGCTGACCCGGATGTAAAAAACTTCTCCTACACCGTGGTGGACGGCGAGGTGTTCTACCGGGAAAATTCGGTCATGACGCAGGTGGAGCTGTCCGACACCGCCAAGGGTCGTGTCACCAGCATGGTGGAACTGCGGCAAATCGTCAACGAACTGATCGACCAGCAGTTGAACGACTTCCCGGACGAGGACATCAAGGCAACACAGAAGCGTTTGAACGCCGCCTACGATGCCTTTACCGCCCAATATGGCTTGCTGAACGACCGCAGAAATGGGCGGCTTTTTGAGCAGGATTCCTCGTATTATCTGCTGTGTTCGCTGGAAAATCTGGACGAGCAGGGGCAGCTCAAGAGCAAGGCGGCGATGTTCACCAAGCGCACCATTCGCCCGGAGCGCACCGTCACCAGCGTGGATACCCCCAGCGAAGCGTTGGCGGTGTCCATCGGAGAACACGGCAAGGTGGATTTACCCTATATGGCAGAACTGCTGGGTACGCCCGGCGAGTATGGGCGCATTACCGCAGAACTTTCCGGTGTGATCTTCAAAAACCCTGCCGCCGACCCCACCGACCCGGAAGCAGGCTGGCAGATGGCAGACGAGTACCTTTCCGGCGATGTCCGGGCAAAGCTGCGGATGGCGCAGTTCGCCGCTGAGACCAACCCGGAATTTGTGGTCAATGTGGATGCGCTGACCAAGGCGCAGCCCAGAGAACTGGAAGCATCTGAAATTGATGTGCGGCTGGGTGCCACATGGCTTGCACCTGAAATCATTCAAAAGTTTATGACCGAGACTTTCCAGATCCCCTACTATCTGCGCCATGCAGTCAAGGTGCGTTATTCTCCTTATACCGCAGAATGGCGTGTGGAGGGCAAGACCGCTACGGGACGGGGCGATATTATCTCCTCCGAGACCTACGGCACATCCCGTGCCAATGCCTACAAGATTCTGGAGGAGACCCTGAACCTGAAAGATGTCCGCATCTATGACACCATCGAGGATGCCGAGGGCAAGCCCAAGCGTGTGCTGAACAAGCGGGAGACCATGCTGGCGCAGCAGAAACAGCAGGTCATTAAGGATGCTTTTGCCAACTGGGTCTGGCAAGACCCCCAGCGGCGCATTGCGCTGGTAAAACAGTACAATGAGCTGTTCAACAGCACCAGACCCCGTGAGTATGACGGCTCCCACATCCATTTTGTCGGTATGAACCCGGAGATCACCCTCAGAGAGCACCAGCGCAACGCCATCGCCCATGTACTTTATGGCGGTAATACGCTGCTTGCACACGAAGTTGGTGCCGGCAAGACCTACGAAATGGCGGCATCCGCCATGGAAGCAAAACGGCTGGGGCTGTGCCAGAAATCGCTGTTCGTAGTGCCCAATCACCTGACAGAGCAGTGGGCTTCGGAGTTCCTGAACCTCTACCCTAACGCAAAACTTTTGGTGGCACGGCGCAAGGACTTTGAAACTGCCAATCGCAAAAAGTTCTGCGCCCGCATCGCCACCGGGGACTATGATGCTGTCATCATCGGCCATTCGCAGTTTGAGCGCATCCCACTGTCCTTTGAACGGCAGGAGCGCATCATTCAGGAGCAAATCGATGAAACGCTTGCCGCCATCAATGAGCTGAAAGTCCACGCCGGTGAGAATTTCTCCATCAAGCAGATGGAAAAGACCCGGAAAACGCTGGAAACCAAGCTGGAAAAACTGCGCTCCGATGAGCGTAAAGACGATGTAATTACCTTTGAACAACTGGGCGTTGACAGGCTTTTTGTGGACGAGAGCCATTTTTACAAGAACCTCTTTTTGACCACAAAAATGCGGAATGTCGCAGGATTATCCACCAGCGAAGCGCAGAAATCCAGCGATATGTTCGGCAAGTGTCGCTATCTGGATGAGATCACCGGCGGGCGGGGCGTGGTGTTCGCCACGGGCACGCCCGTGAGCAATTCCATGACCGAACTGTACACGGTCATGCGGTATTTGCAGTACAGCACCTTGCAGCAGAAAAAGCTGACCCACTTCGACTGCTGGGCATCCACCTTTGGCGAGACAACCACCGCCATTGAGCTTGCCCCGGAGGGTACCGGCTACCGGGCAAGAACGAGATTTGCCAAGTTCTTCAACCTCCCGGAACTGATGTCCATGTTCAAGGAGGTTGCGGACATTAAAACTTCCGACCAGCTTCATCTGCCTGTGCCCGAAGCAAAGTTTGAGACCGTCGTGGCAAAGCCGTCCGACCTCCAAAAAGAAATGGTGCAGGAACTGAGCAAGCGTGCGGCAGAAATCCACTCCGGCACCGTGGATGCATCCGTGGACAATATGCTCTGTGTCACCAACGACGGCAGAAAGATCGGCTTGGACGTTCGCCTGATGAACCCCATGCTGCCGGATGACCCCAACAGTAAGTTGAACGTCTGTGTGCAGAATGTGCTGAAAATCTGGGAGGAGGGCAAAGACCAGAAGCTGACCCAGCTTTTGTTCTGCGACCTTTCGACCCCAAAGAACGATGGCAACTTCAACGTCTACGATGATATTCGCAAAAAGCTGATCGCCGCCGGTGTGCCGGAAAACGAGATCGAGTTTATCCACAACGCCGATACCGAAGCAAAAAAGGCGGCATTGTTCTCCAAAGTGCGCTCTGGCGATGTGCGAGTTTTGCTCGGAAGCACTGCAAAAATGGGAGCGGGCACCAACGTCCAGTCCCGGCTTGTGGCAGTGCATCACTTGGATGTTGGCTGGAAGCCCAGCGACATGACCCAGCGCAACGGGCGCATCATCCGGCAGGGCAACATGAATAAGGAAGTCAAGGTGTTCAATTACGTCACGGAAGGGACATTTGACTCGTACTTGTATCAGACCTTGGAGAATAAGCAGCGATTTATCTCGCAGATTATGACCAGCAAATCTCCGGTGCGCTCCTGCGAGGATGTGGACGAGCAAGCGCTATCTTACGCCGAAATCAAGGCACTGTGTGCCGGAAATCCGCTCATCAAGGAGAAGATGGATTTGGATGTGCAGGTTGCAAAGCTGAAGGTGCTAAAAGCCGACCACCAGAGCCAAAAATTCCGGCTGCAAGACAAGCTGCTGACCAAGTTCCCGGCTGACATTCAGGAAACGAATGCCCACATTGCCGGGCTGAAAGCCGATGCACAGCTTGCCGCCGCCCATCCGCAGGGCAAGGAGGAGTTTTGCGGCATGGTCATCAAGGGCGTTGCCTACGACGAGAAAAAGACCGCCGGTGAGCGGCTGGTGCTTGCCTGCTCGGAACTGCCCAACGCCGAGGAAAAAGTCATCGGCAGTTACCGGGGCTTTGAACTGTCCCTGCGGTTTGACACTTTCCGCACGGAGTATCAGGCACTTTTGAAAGGGCAGCGGAAATACACGGTTCCCTTGGGCACCGACCCACTGGGCAATATTATCCGTCTGGACAATTCGCTGAACAACTTCCCGGAGCGAATTACCGCCGCAGAGAACGAGCTGGCCACCCTGCATCAGCAGCAGGCGGCGGCACAGATCGAGGTGGAAAAGCCCTTCCCGCAGGAGGAAGAGCTGGCAGAGAAGTCCGCACGGCTTGCAGAATTGAACGCCCAGTTGGATGTGGATGAAAAGAGCCACGAGCCGGAACAGGACGAGCAAGAACAGGAGGATGCCCCTCGCCGCCCCTCGGTGCTGGCGGCACTGGAAGAAAAGTCGGATAAGCCGGAGCCGGTGAAACCTTTCCGCAGTTATTACGACAAGGACGGTGATGCCCGGTGAAGGAAAAGCGGGATGAAATCATTATCCTGAGAACCACAAAAACCGAGAAGAACCGCATTTATGAGAAAATGCTGGGCATGGGCATCCGCAGCCTGAGTGCCTATATCCGTAAGATGGCACTGGATGGTTACTGCCTGCATCTGGATTTGAAAGAACTGCGCCGCATGGCGTATCTGCTCCAGATGTGCAGCAACAACCTCAACCAGTATGCCAAATGTGCCAACGAAAGCGGTCAGGTCTACGCCGCTGATCTGGAGGACTTGCGCATTCGGCTCGATGAGCTGATCTCCATTGGCAAGCAGATTCTCGCAAAACTGACCGAACTATAACAATACCCGCAGTTAGATGCTGCGGGTTACATAGATTTACCACTCACTTTCGTCCTCATCAAGCAGAAAATCTTCAAAGTCACCCAAATCATTCGGCACAAACTGCTCTGGATGAAAACGCGCGTTAAGCTGTTCTTGTGCTAGCTCTCGAATCTCTGGCCGCTTGTCATGAGCTTTGTTATGCAACCATTTGACTTGTTCTTTAGAAAGTCTCCATGGTAGAGAAAGCAGTTTGTTTTCAATCATCTGCGTTGAACGCACATCAGGTGGCAATGCGGCGCATTTTTTGCAAATATGTGCCGCATGACCTTTGCCCGAAAACTTTTCATTCGCCTTATACTCACCGCAGACCTTACAATAGTGTCCATGTTTTTTCATATGAGCATTCCTTTCGCCGCCAATTTTATATTAGCATATCAGATTTCAGCTGCAAATCCAACTTGATTTTGAGAAAAAAGGAAGGGGAGAGTGCCGATGGCAGCAACCCGATTGATTGCACTGCACAAAAACAAAGGCAAGTCGGTTGCGGCCTGCCTGAAAAGTCGCACGGATTATGCACAGAATCCTGACAAAACGAATAGGGGAGAGCTGGTTAGCAGTTACCAGTGTAGCCCGCTGACCGTAGACGAAGAATTCCTGCTGTCCAAGCGGCAGTACGAACTTGCCACCGGACGCAGACAGAAAAATGATGTGATTGCCTATCAGATTCGGCAGTCTTTCAAGCCCGGAGAAATCACCGCCGAGGAAGCCAATAAAGTCGGTTATGAGCTTGCCATGCGGTTTACCAAGGGCAAGTATGCTTTTATTGTGGCGACCCATACCGACCGGGAACACATTCATAATCACATCCTCTACAACTCCACCGCACTGGACAGTACCCGGAAATTCCGGGATTTTTTATTGTCCGGGCTTGCGGTGCAGCGGTTGAGCGATTTGATTTGTCTGGAACATCAGCTGTCTGTTATTGAAATCAAGCCGTATCGGGAGCGGCAAAAGCGCACACTTTATCCACCCAAAGAAAGCAATCGTGACAAGCTGTGTTCTGTAATTGACGGCATCCTGCTGAACGAAAAGCCTGCGAATTTTGAAGCCTTTCTTCAAAACCTGGAACAGCAGGGCTATGAAATCAAGCGAGGAAAGCACACTTCGGTCAAAGGTGCACGGCAGAAACGCTTTATCCGCTTTCGGACACTGGGCGCAGGGTACAGCGAAGATGAAATCAAGGCGGTCATCGCCGGAGAAGCAGAACACCGCCCACATCAGAGGCAGCAGCCAAAAGAACAGCCGTTCCACCTGTTGGTGGACATTCAGGCAAAGCTCTCCGAGGGCAAAAGCGAGGGCTATGCACAGTGGGCGAAACGCTACAATTTGAAAGAGATGTCCAAGACCTTGATTTTCTTACAGGAAAATAAAATCGGCAGCATTAAAGAAATGCAGGAACGTGTGGATGCAGCAACTGCTCGCTATCACGAGTTGGGCGATTCCATCAAGGCCGCAGAGCAACGTATGGCAGAGATTGCTGTTCTGCGGGCGCACATCGTCAACTACGCTAGGACACGACCTGTATATGATGCCTACCGTAAGGCTGGGTACAGCAAGAAGTTTTTGGAAGAACACCGGGAGCAAATCACGCTGCACCGGGCAGCAAAAAACGCTTTTGACGAAGCGAATTTGAAAAAGTTGCCAAAGGTAAAAGAACTGGATGCCGAATACTCCGCACTGCTTTCGCAGAAGAAAGCAGCATATCCAGCCTACCGTAAGGCACGGGATGAAATGCAGGAATTGAAAAAAGCACAGAAAAATGTGGAGCTGTTCTTCGCTGAGGAAAAAGACCCCAAGGAAAAATCGCAGACCCGCTAAACAGAAAACGCCGAGGATTCTTCCCATTTGGGGGAGAGTCCTCGGTGTTCTTTTTCGTTAAAGAAGCATTTGGCACAAATGCGCAGCCTGCATCCGGCGGATGCAGTACACAAAGGGTTTGGGACTATCCCAACAAGCATTTTGCAACGCAAAAATGGCGTTTGTATATACGGACGCCCTGCTTGCTGGTACAATGTCATCGATGAAACAAAAATAGTTTCATCACAGACGGTTATATGGTTGTGCCGATTTCCAAAACATAGTAATATTGAAGTACTAACTGGGGCTGAAAGTGGCAAAACTGCTTGCTTGGTTTCCATTCAGGAATTACTAACAGCGTAGACCGTCCGTTCGCTTCGTAAAAGATTCAATGTTTTGATTGGTTGGGTCGGCACAACCGTTACCCGTGTCAACAACGCGCCTGTTATTTTTGCGAAGAAGCGAAACTGCCCTGAAAGGAGAGTTGTACCGTGCCTCGATTGACAGAGAAGTTTTCAGCGACTTCTCTTGCATTGTGTGTTTTTTCCAATGCCTGAATCAGAAGTTTTCTTGCTTCATTGTGCAACATTTGAATCGCCTCTTTGACTCAATCTTACACCTTTTGTCAAGTTGTAACTTTATTTGATCGGACTGCTATAGATAGACTGACAACAATCTTGCAAATTTTACTAAGGGAGATTTCAATACTAATGAAAAGGTACAGATAATTTGATTTGCAAAGGTTACATAATACAACATATAACTAAAATTAACAGTCCCTGAGTCGATAACAATTGGAAATTTGAAAAATTCGATGCGCGAACATAGAGACCTTGTATGCAACTGCTGCTCAATGCAAATATCAATCACGGCTCCCGCAAAACCTTGTACAATATGCACAAGGTCGTCAAATGACAAGTGTATTAAATGCCAATGGACAGATTGTTGATAGCATGATATGATATTTGTGATTTTATATTTGAGATTGTGATGAAGCACATCCCATTTGATGGCGGAAGGGCATAATAGTTATGAATATCAATTCGTCTTATAGGAAAGTTTGGTTTGCAAGATTGATTTCCATTTTGGGGACAGGATTAACGTCATTTGGGGTAAGTGTCTGGGTTTACACGGTCACAGGAAAAGCGACCCCAATGGTTTTGATTCTCCTTTTCTCTATATTACCAGCGATATTTTTAGCACCTTTCAGTGGTTATTTATGTGACAAATACAATCGTAAGGCTATCATTATTTGCGCCGACTCCATTGCCGCTTTGATAAGTGTGTTTATCTATATTTGCGTCAGTTATTATGAATTCAATTATTTTGTTCTTTGTGTTTTTACCTTTCTTGATTCTTGTGCAAATTTCTTTGATAATAATGCATATCAAGCATCAATTACAACTTTGGTTTCTCCTGATGAAGTAAAAACTGCTAACGGCATGAGTCAGATTATTGATTCATTGGATAGTATTGCTTCCCCGATTGTTGCCGGAATGCTCTATCCATTAATTGGACTAAATGGGATTATAATAATTGATTTAATAAGCTATCTTGTTTCTTTAGTAATTCTTGTTACGATAGATTCAAGCAAGTTTTCAATGGACAACGAAAATCAGAAGAAACGAAATACAAAAAGAGAAATTTTGCTTGGATTCAAATTTATTTTTTCTCAAGGAAGTTTACGTGTACTTTTGATTTACTTTACTATTTTAAACTTTACGTTTAATCTCGCAACCTCATTAATAGAGCCTTTCGGCTTGACACTTGGGAATACATTTGACCTAGGCATTATTAAGGCTTGTGGTGGATTCGGGATTTTATGCGGAAGTTTGGTTGTTACATTTTCAAAGAAAATACATTTTACTTATAAAACGATCGTTATTGGTGGCTTGGTTGCTGGCATAGCTTTGCAACTTATGGGGTTCACACATATTACTTGCATTGTTGCAATCGGAAGATTTTCCTTTTCATTTGTTACGCCAATTTTGAATACGGTTGCCGGCACATTGTGGATGCAGGAAACACCACGGATTCTTCAGGGGCGTGTGTTTGCATCGCGTTCCATGATTGCAAGGTGTTTTGTTCCTTTGTCATACGTTGTCGTAGGCCCGCTTGTTGACATTGTTTTACCGAAGCTGTTGCAATCAAATCTTGGACTTATTATTAATGTAGTCGGCACTCAAGCACTTGAATACCGTCTCGTTTTTTGTGGAGCGGGGGTTTTGTGCGTTTTAATAACTTGCTGTGTTGCAGCAAATACAAATTTCAGAAAACTTTAACTTTTCCGCATCAAATTGTTTTATCAATGTTGTAAGAATTGTTATTAATATGCTTCAATTTTTTGTATGTTCTTTTCGCTATGCTATAGTCTTGGGGGATTCAAAATCTTTTGTCTGTTTGCGATGTTTGCACTTGTAAACATCAAATATAAAAGAAAGCCGGCCGAGAACGAAATCAACGTATACTCGGCCTGTTTGTGGTTCATAACTCTATTTCATTGCGTTTGGGTATTTGCCTCGGCGGATCTTCAGCCATTGCTTGACGATTGCGTTTTTCTTCCTGAACAGACTGCGGCGGTTCGGCTCTTTCATTGAGAACTTTTTCAACATCACGCCTGCCATGAAGCATTGTAGCAGGAGTAAACTGTTCTCCATACGCCTTTTGCAGTTGCTGAACAGCGTTCTATTCTTTCTCGTTGCGAATAGCCAGCCTTGCTTCATATAACTCTCCTGCGTCCAAATCTTTTGCCTGTTCCTGTAAGTCGGCAAAAGCGTTTTTTGCATCATCCAGCGCATAAGAATACTTTGCCTCGCTGACTTCGAGCTTTTCAAGCATCGTCTCTGCGGCAGTACACCTTTTCTTGACTTCGGCGGTATCCCTACTTTCTTCACAGTCAAGATACATGAGGATTATTGCCCGCTCCGAGCGCAAATCTTCGAGCTGTTCCGTCAAATCCTCGATGCGGCTGGTCAGCTCACGATGCTTCAAAACATTAAGAATTGGCGTTGCCTTTTTCTCGGCCTGTAACTCTTTCCGCGTTTTGATAGCAGCCTTGATTTGCTTTGTCAAAACATCGTATTTTTCAAGCTCAGGCTTGGCAGCTTCAAGATACGATGTCTCCAAAATGATAACATCGGCAGTCGTGGTGCTATCGTTACGGTTGTGGTAAATGGACAGAATGTCCGTTTGCTGCTAAGCAGAATCGTTTTGAAATTTCGTTACGGCTCTACCATGTGTCTTTTTTGATCGCATGATTTATCCGTAACGCTCTGGCGGTAGGATTTCTGACGGCAGGCATTACTACAATAGACAGCATCTTTGCGTTTAGGCGTAAATGTTTTGCCACAACACCTGCAAACAAGGCCGGTGCGCTGTGCAAGCCGCTTCTGTCGCTGGCGTTTCCAGTTGCCAAGTTTTCCGCACGTGTAGTAGTCACAATATTTTTTCGATTTGACAATTGTATAAAACGTTTTTCCGCAGCCCTTACAGATGATTTTTCGCACAGGGTACATATACTCATGTGCATTATGTTTTGCCTGTTGCTCGTCGTACCGTGCTTTTATGGCTGCGAATTCTGTGGAAATGGAGGATGCAGTGGGAAGTACAACATAGATTGACTTCACTTGCAATGTGGAATGACGCGACAAGAATTATTTACATGGATACACCAGCAGTACGGCACAGAGCCGGAATATCCCAGGCATGACTGGAATGCTGTGCTGCGGCACAACGACAATAATAAATGGTATGGTGTAGTTCTGGAAGTATCAACTGATAAGTTGGGACTGCCGGAGGCAGGCATCGTTGATGTCCTTAATGTGAAAAGCGATCTGCTACTGATTGGCTCTCTTCGCGGGCAGAAAGGCTATTTTCTGGCCTATCACATGAACAAGGAAAAATGGCTCAGTATTCAGCTTGGCAAGCCGGAACTGGATGATGCTATCAAAGATCTGCTTTCTTTGAGCTATGAGCTGACAGCACCGAAAAAGCGCAACTTAAAGTCATCAGGAAAAAATCCGGGAGATTCCGCAAATGGCAAAGAAAAAGAAATTGACGAAGGCTGAGCGAAAGGAAGCACGCCTCCGAAAAGGCAAGCAGTGGCTGCTCACCTATACCGGTTCACCGAAAAAGATGAACAAGCATTACCGGGAACGCTTTCATGTGGATGCTGTGACTGCCGCTAAAGATTTGCAGGAGCTGGGGGTCAATTATACACAGGAACAGCTCGACCAGATAAAACAGGCTGAAGAGCAGCGGCTTCGGCAGCGGAGAATGGAGCGGGAAGCGAAAGAGAGGGAACGTCTGGCAGAACTGTATGAGGACTGCGATGATCGTTTTGCCTTTATCGCTGGATACACAGATGGCGGCGCACCGTTCGGTGTGATGTGGGAAGAAGTCGGCATTGATCCGGGACTGCCGTTCGAGGAAAAAGTGAATCTCTATCATATGCAGATGTTAGGCTGATAATTGTGCAGACGTCATCTGCACAATTTGCAACAAAAAAGAGAGGAGCCAGTCCAGGCTCCTCGAAGGTACATTATTTCAAAAAGTTGCTTTTATGTTCCAGCGCGTGCAGATTATATCCAAGTGTGGCCAGGTGCGCCACCTTCAGCGCAACCAGATTGATGTCGGTGGACATCGCACTGGCGATCTGCTCAGCTGTGTATCCATACTCATAGATGTAGCGAAGGACTTCATCGCTGTCCATCAGGATTTCTGCTGCTACGATGTTGGCTTCATATTCTGGTTTGGATTTCATATCGTAGAGCATGAACTCATGAATCGGGGTGGTTTTCGCCATATTCCGGTGAAGCTGGTCATGCCCTAATTCATGTGCGCACACGATGCGCAGCATATTTTCATCCAGACTGTTATTCAGGAAAATAAAGCGATTTCGCTTAATCACCCGGTACATTCCCTTCAGGGAACCAAAATTTTCGCAAAGCATGACATTGATAC
>OLNW01002748.1_pt1 | contig 14565 bp, 16 predicted proteins | sample 1672121 | NCBI WGS metagenome assembly OLNW01 (sample SAMEA3136648, study PRJEB25190) | human gut metagenome
AGTCATGCTTTTTCATGCAAGCATGAAACGCATGATCTTTTGACCCTTGTATCATGTGACGAAGCTGCAAATGGTTTACTGCTGGATGAACAGGAAGCGCAGGCTTTCCGTACTGAGCGGCGCTTCGTTGCCACTTGCAAAAGATGCTGCGGAAATGATAAAATAGCTAACAGAAGCGAGGTGAAAGAGCGTGAAATATCATTGGCCGCAGAGAAAACATAATGGAGCATCAGAAGACGGGAAAAATGCGGTTCAGCCCTGTACGATTGAGCTTATGACAGCACAGGAATTTCAGCACGCACATCCGGCTGTATTTCGCCGGAGCTTTTCCGGATATGTAGCAGCCGTTTCTGCAAGGCAGAACGGTTGCACAAGGCGACAGCCGGGACTTATGCAATGCCCCGGCAGCAGGATCTGACAGGCGAAAAACTGACATTTGGATATTGTATTCTGGAGGACCGGCTGATTTTTTTGGATGACCGGAGCTGTGTGAAGGATTTGCTTCATCAGATGGAAGGATACGAGATGACAGATATCAGTGATCCGCGTATGGTTTTCTTTGATTTTCTGGAATTTCTGGTTAAGGACGATATCGTGTTTCTGCAAAGCTATGAGGATTCCCTGAATGAGCTGGAAGAGGATTTGCTTGCACGGAAGCAGGACAATTTTGAACGCAGAATTTTGCAGGTAAGGAAGGAACTGGCTGTGCTGGGCGCCTATTATGAGCAGCTTTCAGATATGGGTGAGACACTTCAGCAGGAGGCGGCAGAGCGGGGATGGGATCATGCGGAGCTTTTGTTCGGGCTGTACGATAACAAGGTCGGGAGACTGTTTGATATGGTACAGATGCTCAAAGAGTATTCCAATCAGCTGCGGGAGCTTCATCAGACCAGAATCGATTCCAGACAGAATGAGATCATGCAGTTCTTGACGATTGTGACGACGATTTTTATGCCGCTGACACTGGTGGCAGGCTGGTATGGCATGAATTTTGTCAATATGCCGGAGCTGAGCGCACCGCATGGCTATGCGATTATCTGTCTGCTTTGTCTGGTCTGCCTGTTGCTTGAATTTTGGGTAATCAGAAAAAATAAGTGGTTTCGGTAAACGGATGCCTGTGCGGGTGTCCGGCGGGCAGAAGTGGTTGCTGTTCGCTTCGTGACCAGATAAGAATAAAATAGAAAGGAAGAGATACTATGGAGACAGTAAGACTTGGAAAAACTGGAATTGTAACAAACAAGAACGGCTTCGGCGCACTGCCGGTACAAAGGGTGAGCGACGAGGAGGCGGTGCGGCTTTTGCGCAAGGCGTATGAGGGCGGCATGACGTATTTTGATACGGCACGCTACTATACGGATAGTGAGCATAAGCTCGGACTGGCATTTGAGGGGATGCGCGAGAAGATATTCATTGCGACGAAGACCGGTGCGACGACGCCGGAAGACTTCTGGAAGGAGCTCGGCATTTCACTGGCGAATCTGCGCACAGACTATATTGATGTCTATCAGTTCCACAATCCTGTATTCTGTCCGAAGCCGGGGGACGGAAGCGGATTGTATGAGTGCATGCTCGAGGCAAAGGCGCAGGGAAAGATCCGTCATATCGGTATCACGAATCACCGTCTGAAGGTGGCAGAGGAGGCGATCGCCTCCGGACTGTACGAGACACTGCAGTTTCCGTTCTGTTATCTGGCGACCGAGGAGGACAAGCGTCTGGTAGCGCTCTGCAAGGAAGCGGACATGGGATTCATCGCAATGAAGGCACTCTCCGGCGGCCTGATCATGAACTCGGCAGCGGCCTATGCGTTTGAGGCGGAGTATGACAATGTGCTGCCGATCTGGGGCGTACAAAGAGAGCGGGAGCTGGATGAATTTCTCTCTTATATCGTCTGTCCACCGAAAATGGACGACGAGCTGCGCGCGGTGATCGAGAAGGACCGCAAAGAGCTGATGGGCGACTTCTGCCGTGGCTGCGGCTACTGTATGCCATGCCCGGCCGGAATCGAGATCAACAACTGCGCGCGCATGTCACTGATGATCCGCCGGGCTCCGTCCGCTGCACAGCTGACCCCGGAAATGCAGGCAAAGATGATGAAGATCGAAGATTGTCTGCACTGCGGTGCCTGCATGAAAAAATGTCCGTATCACCTGAATACACCGGAACTGCTGCAGAAGAACCTGAAGGACTATAAGGAGATTCTGGCGGGGAAGGAATATTAAATCGATATTGCTTTCTTATGCCCCCGCTATATTGGCGGGGGTTTTGTAATGGAAACAGAAATCAGTGTGGACAGGGTACGTGAGAATCAGTGCTTTTAAGCGTTTGTTCTTTTATATATCTGCATTTTGCACAATAAATAACTTTGTATGTTTTGACGGTACAGCCTTTCTTATTTGGGTAATGTTTTTTTAGAGTTCCCGATTTGTATGTATGTTGCTTGCATGCAGCACGTACTGCACCGGAGGTTTTGAGAACAATAATTTCTCCATCATCCGTAAGAATGTAAGCATCTGTGATAGAAAAAGTCTGTTCATCATCCGGAATATCAGAAGCAGCCGGATCATCGCTATATTCGATCCAGTCGGCAGTAAAGTCATCTTCTTTCAGAAAATCCGTTTCATTTCTCCAGTCAATCGTATAAGGGCTGTAGGCGGCTACCGGAATACCGGCAGTCAGGCAAAGGACAGCCAGAAGCACCGGTGTCAGCAGCTTGCGTTTCTGTGTGCCGGAAGCAATTTTCCGGATTCGTTTTTTCAGAAAACGGGTGTTATTTCTGGAAAAACAGATTGCTTTTGTGTGTAACTTCTGGGTACGGACAGCGAAGTCAATAATCATATGTCCGTATTTTTTCTTCTCATTTGCAGACAGGGTCTGCAGTACGTGTTCATCACAGTTCATTTCCTGTACCTCCGCCAGTTCTCGAAATAAAATATATGCAAACGGGTTAAAGCAGTGCAGCAGAATGAGAACGGCTGCAAGCCCACGGTAAAAGAAATCATGCGTCCGGATATGCTGCAGTTCATGACGTAACGTCAGCTCGACGGAATCATCATCGACCAGAGCGGTAAGCAGGATTGCAGGATGCACAGCTCCGCAGGTAAACGGCGAGATCGATGCGTTGCAGTCATACAGACGGATGGGAGTGGTGATATGCATCTCAGACTTCAAAAAAGACAGCAGATGCAGGTATTCCGGCCGTTCCGTTGGATAATGACGAAATACATGATAGAACTGCCAGAAGCGCCAGAATCCATATCCGATGAGTGTCAATAAAATGATTCCCCAGATGCCAAGTACGATTTGCACAGAAAGATCCAGAAAAGGGAAATAAAACCCGTTGGCAGTCTGAATAATCGCTTCTTTCGGATAAACGGTGACTTTGCTTGCAAAGAAATCGATATCCGAAGAAGGGAGAAGCAGCTGGACAAACAGATGCTTCAGAATTGGAAAGGGAATCAGAAAAAACAGCATGCAGATTTTCAGACACAGATAACGCATGCCGGCGCTGATATAAGAATCCAGAAGAGAGGTCGTTGCCAGATAGAGCAGAAACGCGGCGGTTCCGGACAGACTCATGACAAAGAGCAGATAAATGATCTGGAGCATAGATTCCTCCTTATGTTATTTTTGCGAAGCTCAAACGTCACGCAGATTGCAGCGCTTTAAGTTCTAGGTCTTTCGTTGAAAATCAAGACTTTTCTTTTGCGAATTTTGTTTAGTTCTGCTCGTGAACCTCAATATTTTTGTCCAGAATTTGCTTCAGCTCGTCTGCCTCGTCCTGCGTCAGCTTGGATTCTGAGGTCAGGGTAAGCAGCAGATTTTTGAGAGATCCACCGAAGCTGTCTTTCAGAAAGTCATTGGCATAATTGCAGGACAGCTGAGATTCACTGACTTTCGCAAAATAGGAGCGCTTATAGCCTTTGCGCGTAGAACCAAGCACTTCCTTCTGGATCATGCGGGTCAGATAAGTATGCAGCGTAGTAGCCGCCCAGTCACGCTTCAATGTGTCATTGCAGTAGGCAAGCACATCCGCAAAGGGAAGCGGATGGTCACTGCTCCAGAATAATTGCATCAGTTCATATTCAATGTCGGACAGACCGTAATGAGATTCCATAAGTTTTCCTCACTTTATTTTTGGTATATATGTATTTTACAGAAGATTAGAATGAAAGTCAACAGATATTCTAAAAAAGAGTAGAATATTGCTTGACAAATTAAATTATAAATGGTATTTATAAGATACATACTACAAAAGAGTAGAATAAAAGAAGGGAGGGACAAAAAACGTACCGAGAAATGTAATATAAAACATACATAACTTTAAGACAAGGAGGCTAAAAATGTATTTAAAGAAAATGTTATTTGTAGTTGTTGGTGCAGCAATGCTTTGCTCTGGGGCATTATCTGTTGCAGCACAGGAAGAAACAGGTGAGAGGGTGATTCAGGTTGCAATTCCGAATGAAGATGGAATACTTCAATATTATACGGGAGATAAAGCACAGGAAATATATGATCAGTTAGAAAAAATAGAAGAAGTGCCAGATACTATAGCACCAGAAGATGAATCATTTCAGGTGTACGATAGTGAGAATATAATATCGCCTAAGGGGGCATTTCGCTATAAGTATCGTTTTGTAAAAACAGCAAGTGGATCAGTTTATGGTTCTCGTGAGAGAATAACACCGTATTTGAAAAATAGTACAAGTGTTACGCAGTCAATGTCTGTATCAGCAAACAAAAGCATAGGATGGTCAATTGATGCATCATTATCTGGCGGGTATAAGACAGCATTTAATGCGGCGGTTGGAGCAAGCTGGCAGAATACGGCTACAATATCCTGTGAATTAACTGTTAATGTGGCTCCTAAAAAGAGAACCTGGCTTGAATTTTCACCAAGATATAGATATGTTCGCGGAAAAGCACAAAAATATTATGTGACCAGAGGACCTATAAAAACAACTGTAGTCGAGGAAAGTAAGGCAGTTTATTCGAAGAGTCCCAAGAAAATCAAAGTAAATATAAACGGAAAAACAACAGATGGGCCTGATGGCATATATATTTGGAAGGAGGATAACAAATACAAATAATGAAGCGACTAACCGGAGCTATACTGTTATTGGCAGGAGCCGTGCTATTTGCGGCGGAAAGGATATGTAATACACTGTTTTTTGTTATGATGGCGATTATGGGAACAATATATACTCCTGAGTCACCGATATATAGCAAAAGTTTGATCGCTTTGTCTGTATTATTTTTTATCAGTGGTTTGGGATTTATGATCTGGGACTTGATATTTATGTTTAGAGAGAATAGACGTAAGAACAAACAAAAATATGACGATAAATTGGATATGGAGGAAGAACATGATGAAAAAATGTGAGTTTCTATCGCTTGTTTCGTGCGCATGTCTGGCCTCTGGCATGCTGGCATTGCCGGCAAGCGCAAAGCACATCTCTGGAAATGATTTTAAGGTAGAGAAGAATGATATTCTGACCATTGATAACCTGAAGCGGATCGTGACGGATGTAAAAGAAGACGGAAGTTATACAGCGATTCCGCTTGGAGACTGGTTTGAAGAGCAGAATAACTGCCTGCGCCGTACTTTGTTTGACCGGTATACGAATACAGTCAATTTCTATGGAGTTGGGCTGAATGGCGTCGCGCTGGAAGAACCGGTCGGAGGAAATCAGTGGGAGTATGTGCTGAATGTAGGCGATCATATCCGGTATAATGACGGAACGGGTGACAGCTATATGGAAGTCGGGGAACCCGTGGGCGATTTTGCAGGGGATGAGCAGATTGAGGCAGTTGGACAATATGAAGATGCCGAAAGCGGGATGTTCCGCCCTGTTTTTTATACCTCTCATTTTACGAAAGATTCCAATCCGCATGAGATAGAAATTGATAACGAGAGCACTCCAACCAAAATCACGGATGAGACTGCAGCAGGAACTCCTATTTTAAAGGATTATGGGGAGGGCTATCTGGTTCGATCGGTGTATCTTGGAAAGGAAGCGGATGAAACTTCCAGTGAACCGCTGGCCGAATGGCTGCAGGAGGGGAATCTGGAAAATTATGAAGTATATACGATGGCAGACCATGAATTAAACGATATGAATTTTTATCTGAAAAAGGATCCTGCGTCTGCCGAAGATGCCGCATATGTGCAAAATCTCCAGATTGACGATATTGTTGGAATTACCATTAATTCACAGACGAATCAGGTAAGCGCAATCGAAAAAGTTTTTGCTGTGAATGAGGATGGGGAATTTGCGACAGATGTAATATGGCTTCAGTGACTGTTATGAAGTTTATCTGGTGTAGCGTAGAAAAGGATATTAGTAAGTGAAATATGATTAGAGAGGAGGTTGAGAAAATGTATTTAAAGAAAATGTTATTTGCAGTTGTAGGTGTAGCAATGCTTTTTTCAGGAACATTCCCTGCAGCAGCACAGGAGCAAAAGACGGAACCTCAGGTAAATACAAGTGTTGCTTCAGAACAGTTGAATGTAAAATCAGAAGAGACGGATTCAATGGAAGAGGAGGCAATGGAATTTAATGTGGATGATGGGACAGAAATTTTTTTGCTCTGGGGTGGAGAGGGAACTGCAGCAGAGTGTACAAAAATATTTCTGTTGAATGCAGACACAGACAGTTTAGAGGAAATCACAAGTAAATATGTGAAATTCGATAAGATCCCAATTATTCAAAGTGGCCATTATTATATTTTCGGCCTGCGTGATGGAATCGTAGAAGATCTGAAGAAGGATATGATTTATGAAACGCATGATCCTATAAAAAATAATTGATTATGGAGGAAAGAACATGAAAAAACTAATATTGGGTTTAGCTATGGTTTTAATGCTCGTTGGTAACATTTCCTGTCTTGGATTTGCAGCATCAGATGTGAGTGGAAATATTTTGGTTGATAAAGAAACAATAGAATTAGAAAATGGATTAATACTAAGTACGGAAACTTATGTAGAACCTCAGGATTTAATTCAACCATACGGAACAGACAAAATGATAACGGCGTCAACAACAGCGACATTAAGCGAGACGAACGGAAAGACAATATTAACGGCAACATTAAGAGGTACATTTTCTTATAACGGACAGACGAGCAAAGCAACAGGAGCAGGAAAAATGTATGCAAGTACATCAAATGGAAACTGCAAAATTTTAAGTAAATCATCGAAAAAGAGTGGAAATGCGGTGACAGGGAGTTGTGTATATAGATATAATAACAGCCAGAAAGTGCTCACACTTAAACTGACTTGTTCTAAAAATGGAACTATCGGAAAACAATAATGCGGGAGAAAAATGAGACCATTTTACCCAAATGTAAAAAGAATCCCCCGCCTCTATTACTGGATCGCGTGGGCGCTTTGTAATTTAATCTGCGGGATGGCAGAGTGGGTACTGCTGGTGGAGTATGGAAATGGAAACTCTCCGTATATGCTGGCAGCCCTGTGTGCAGTCGGCCTGTTCCACTTTTTGTATCTGACCTTGCTGACGATCAAGCGCTTTCATGATGCCGGAAAGTCTACCTTATACTGTCTCGTATGCCTGTTTCTTATACCGGGGGCAATCGGGATCGGAATGACGTTTGCGGTGACGATCAAAGAGAGCGATGAAGACAACAAATGGGGCGCAAATGAGGAACGGAAACAATTTGAACGGGAAGCGGATTACTACCGAAGATAGGAAATAGCGATATGCAGGCGAAGCCAATGAAGCGGGTTTTGCCTGCATATTGCTTTTCAGCTCCGCAGCATCTTCTCAAACTCCCGCGCGGCGATGCTGGCGGGCTGGGAGGGATTTTTGACGAGGCAGATCGAGCGCGACGGGAGCGGCGTGCTCATGAGGATCTGGAAGACTTCCTTTTTCATGAGTGCGTCCATCGCGAACTGCTCCGGCAAAAAGCCGATGCCGAGGTCGTATTTTATCATAGGAAGAATCTGGTCCGTCGTCACGACCTCAATGTCCGGCTTGATCGAGACGCCGTGCTCAGAAAAGAAGTGCAGATAGAAGTCGTGAGCGTTCGTCTGGCTGTTCAGCAGGATAAACGGATAGTCGGCAAGCTCCGTAAGGGTTTTGGGTGTGCCGGAGAGGGAGGCAAAGCGTGGACCGCCGATGAGAACCTCACGGATCGGGCGAAGCGGAATCTCCTTTAAGGGGCGTGTGACGCCGGTCGGGCTGGTGACGATCGCGAGGTCGACGAGTCCGCTTTTTAAGGAAGAGACGGCCTGAGGCGTTGTCACGCTGGAAATGTGGATCTTGATCTCCGGAAATTTCTGGTGAAACTCCCGAAGCTTCGGCAGCAGCAGGATCTGCAGGGCGGCTTCGCTGACGCCGAGGGTGATCGTGCCGCTCGTGAGGCTTTTGGCATCGGCCAGCTCGGCTTCGGCGGAGCTGAGCTGATGATGGGCAGCTGCGACGCGGGTGTACAGCTTTTGACCTTCCGGTGTCAGGGTCACACCGCGGTTTGAACGGATAAAGAGACTGACACCGAACTCATGCTCCAGATTGCGGATCGAACGGGAGATATTCGGCTCATTGCTGAGCAGAATGCTGGCCGCCTTTGTGAAGCTCTGGTATTTTGCAACAAAATAGAAAATACGGTAATAATCATAAGTAATATTCATAAACTCCTCCGATATGTATTTTTGACATACCAATCATTCCAATAATACATTTTACTTATAAATGTTCTGTGAGTATAATACAAAATCGGTAAGAAAGCAATAAAATAAAGAAGAAAGGAAGCGGTGATATGGAAAAACTGGCAGCGAATCTGCTCGAAGAACTGAATTGTGAAAATGTATTCACGATTCCGGTATTCGGCGGAATCGGGGTTTCCGAATCAACCGTCGTCACCTGGGTGATTATGGCTGTGCTGACGCTTCTGGCATGGCTGATGACCAGAAATCTCAAGGTCGATCACATCAGTAAACGGCAGGCCGCAGTCGAGAGCGCTGTGCTCTGGCTCAATGGCTTTGTCGAGGGGATGATCGGAGAAAAAGGAAGACAGTATGTCCCGTATCTTGTCACAGTCCTTGTCTACATCGGATTTTCGAATGTAATCGGACTGTTTGGATTCAAGCCGCCGACAAAGGATATGAACGTCACAGTCGCACTTGCGCTGATGAGCATCATCCTGATCGAGGCATCCGGCATACGGGAAAAGGGAGCAAGGAAATGGCTGAAGAGCTTTGCCGAACCGGTAGCGATCATCACGCCGATCAACATCATGGAAGTCGTGATCCGTCCGCTGTCGCTGTGCATGCGACTGTTTGGTAATGTACTTGGAGCATTTGTTATCATGGAGCTGATCAAGCAGCTGATCCCAATCGGTGTTCCACTTGTATTTAGTTTTTATTTTGACATTTTTGACGGATTGATTCAGGCGTACGTATTTGTATTTTTGACCTCGCTGTTTGTCAAAGAGGCAATAGAATGATGATGCCAGGGTCAAAAGGTTATATAGAATAACAGTCGGAAAAAAGGAAAAAACAAATTTGCACAGGGAATCAGACCCGGATGTGCAGCCATCAGAAAAGAAAAGGAGAGTAAACGTATGAGCACATTAATCGCAATCGGAGCAGGTATCGCAGTATTGACAGGTATCGGAGCAGGTATCGGTATCGGAATCGCAACCGCAAAGGCAGCAGATGCTGTAGCAAGACAGCCGGAAGCAGAGGGTAAGATCAGTAAGCTGCTTCTTCTCGGATGTGCACTGGCCGAGGCAACCGCTATTTACGGATTCGTAATCGCACTGTTAATAATTATGATGTTGCGTTAACAGTTACGTACAGCAGCAAAAGGATCAGGAAGACAGAGGCAAATTTATTTGCGGCTGTCTGGATGAGCCTTTTGGGATGGGCGGAACGCCCATCAAGCCTCAGACAGGAGCTGCGTAAGCAGCGGATAGTTTGCGAAGCAAACGTGTCTGTGGCCTGATGCACGTAACGTTTAGATAAGCAGCAAAAGGATCAGGAAGACAGGAGCTGCGTAAGCAGCGGATAGTTTGCGAAGCAAACGTGTCTGTGGCCTGATGCACGTAACGTTCAGATAAGCAACAAAAGTCTCAGAAAGGAAGGTGAATTCAGGTGCTCCGGTTAGACTGGAATATACTTTTTAATATTATTAACCTGATTATTTTATATTTACTGATGAAACGCTTCCTCTTCAAGCCGGTCAATGCAATTTTGGAAAAGCGCCAGCAGGCTGCCGATGCGCAGTTTGCCGAGGCAGATCGCCAGAAGGCAGAGGCGAAGGAGAGTCAGGAGCATTACGATGCGCTGGTACAGGGCGCAGAGGATGAGAAAAAGCGGATCGTTGCAGATGCAAGACAGGAAGCATCTGCCGAGTACGGACGCATTGTCTCAGAAGCAAAGGATAAGGCAGACGGAATTGTCGAGAAGGCAAAGGCAGATGCTGAGAATGAGAAAGCTGCCGCTATGCAGCAGGCTGATGCAGCTGTCCGCGATATGGTCGTGACGGCAGCGGCACGCATGGTAGCGATGAAGGACGCAAAAGAGAGCGACCGTGCCTTATATGACAAGTTCCTTGCGGAGACGAAGGAAGCATAACAGAACAGTTTGCATGGAGAGTGAATTATGGTACAGGATATAGATAAATATGCAAAAATGGCAGGAAGCCTTGGTATCTCCGCAAGCGTGCTCGAACAGACGCAGGGGATTTTCGAGGCAGTTCCGGAAATTATGCAGGATTTTTCGAACCCGGCAAATGAGCTGACGGCAAAGCATAACGTCATCGACCGGGTATTCCCGACAGAGATCCGAAGCTTTTTAAAGCTGCTCTGTGACGAGGACGCGATCACCCTGTTTCCGGATATCTGCGAGGCATACCGCAACCGGACGCCGGAGCATAAGGATTATGTAAAGGCGACCCTGCGCTATGTAACTGCCCCGAGTGAGGAACAGCTCGCGCGGATCGAAGAATTTGTCCGCAGAAAGAGCGGAGCAGAGAAGGTTGACTTCCAGAAGAAGGAAGATCCGTCTTTAGGCGGCGGCTTTGTACTTGCCATTGACGGAAAGGAATATGACTGGTCAAATAAAGGAAGAGTCGAGCAGGTAAAGGAGCGCATCGAGCAGGCACAGGCTCCGCAGGGACAGAGCCTGCAGGGGATCATCTCCATCCTGAAAAGCGAGATCGAGAATTTTGATCTCGAGGCGAAGGAGCAGGAGGTAGGCGTTGTCAGCTACGTCGGCGATGGAATTGCCAATATCGACGGGCTGGATCACGCAATGTACGGCGAAATCATTATTTTTGATAATGGCGTGCGCGGTATGGTACAGGATGTCCGCAGAGATGAGGTATGCTGTATTTTGTTCGGCAGAGATACCGGTATCCGCGAGGGTACCAGAGCAATGCGTACGTGCAAAAAGGCAGGACTTCCGGTCGGAGATGCCTTCCTTGGAAGAGTCGTTGATCCGCTGGGAGCTCCCATTGACGGAAAAGGAAAGATCACAGCGTCCGGGTATCGCCCGATCGAAGAGGAGGCGCCGGGCATCGTGGAGCGTAAATCCGTCGGAGTTCCGCTGGAGACCGGAATTCTGTCGATTGATTCCATGTTTCCGATCGGCCGTGGACAGCGTGAGCTGATCATCGGCGACCGTCAGACCGGTAAAACATCGATTGCGATGGATGCGATTCTGAATCAGAAGGGAAAGGGTGTCATCTGTATTTATGTGGCAATCGGACAGAAGGCATCCACAATCGCCAAGCTGGTCAATACATTGAAAAAGCAGGAAGCGGACAGCTATACGATCGTCGTTGCGGCGACCGCGTCTGATCCGGCACCGCTGCAGTATATCGCTCCGTATTCCGGTACAGCACTGGCAGAATATTTCATGCATCAGGGTAAGGATGTGCTGATCGTATACGACGATCTTTCCAAGCATGCGGTGGCGTACCGTGCGCTTTCCCTTCTGCTGGAGCGTTCTCCGGGACGTGAGGCATATCCGGGCGACGTGTTCTATCTGCATTCCAGACTGCTGGAGCGTTCCAGCCGACTGAATGAGGAAAACGGCGGCGGTTCGATCACGGCGCTGCCGATCATCGAGACACAGGCAGGCGATGTATCCGCATACATCCCGACGAATGTTATTTCCATCACAGACGGTCAGATTTTCCTGGAGAGTGATCTGTTCTTCTCCGGTATGCGTCCGGCGGTTAATGTCGGTTTGTCTGTATCCCGTGTCGGTGGAGCAGCGCAGACGAAGGCGATGAAAAAGGCGGCAGGAAGCATCCGTATCGATCTGGCGCAGTACCGTGAGATGGAAGTATTTACGCAGTTCAGCTCCGATCTGGATGCTGCGACGAAGGAACAGCTGCAGTATGGGCGCTGCCTGATGGAGCTTTTGAAACAGCCGCTTGGACAGCCGCTCTCAATGGCGGAGCAGGTCATCACACTGGTCGCAGCGACCGGAAAGACGCTGATGAATGTCCCGGTGCCGGAGCTTAAGGCTTATCAGGGAAAAATGCTTGCATGGTTCCATGAGGTTCATTCCGAGATCGTACATGAGCTGGAGACAACCGGGGAGCTGCCGGATGAGCTGCGCACCCGCATTGTAGAGGCAGCAAAAGAATTCGCAACCACCTGTGAGAGCCAGAATGCATAAGAGGCAGGGTAAAACACAGAAAAGGTGGTGAGCGGATGGCAAATACACGTGAGATTCAAAGCAGAATGAAAAGTATCGAGGATACCATGAAAATCACAAATGCGATGTACATGATTTCCTCGACCAAGCTGCGCCGGGCAAAGAAGGAGCTGGAGGATACAGAGCCGTATTTCTTTACCCTTCAGGGCATGCTGGCGCGGATCATCCGGCATTTGCCGGAGGTTCAGCATAAGTATATTTCCGATGGTTCCGGGGCAGATGCACAGACGGATCGGAAAAAGGCATTTCTCGTCATCACGGCAGATAAAGGTCTGGCAGGTGCGTATAATCACAACGTACTGAAACTGGCAGAAGAGCAGCTGGCAGACTGTAAGGAGCAGCATCTGTTTGTCGTCGGCGAGGTGGGCCGTCAGTACTTTCATATGAAAAAAATAAAAGTAGAGGAGCATTTCCTCTACACGGCACAGAACCCGACCATGCATCGGGCGCGTGTCATCGCTTCCCGTATTTTTGAGCTGTATGAGTCGGGCGCTGTCGATGAGGTGCATATGATTTATACATCCATGAAAAACGGACTGCAGACGGAGACAGAGCAGATACAGCTGCTGCCGATTGATAAAACGGTATTTCAGACGGCAAAGATTCCGGTCGATATGTATCAGGAGGATTTTGCATATAAGCCTTCCCTGGAGGTTGTGCTCGATACCGTCATTCCAAACTATGTGGTTGGATACATTTACGGTGCGCTGGTCGAGTCGTACTGTAGTGAGCACAATGCGCGTATGGTCGCCATGCAGGCGGCGAATGACAGCGCACAGGCCATGATCCATGATCTGTCTGTAGAATACAACCGGGTGCGTCAGGCGGCGATTACGCAGGAGATTACCGAGGTCATCGCAGGCGCGAAGGCGCAGAAGCGGAAAAAGCAGAAGCGGATGCAGGAAAAGCAGCTGCAGAGCATAGAAGGAGTTTAGGATTATGAAGAAAGGAAAAATCGTTCAGGTATCTGGTCCGGTCATTGATGTGGAATTTGCAGACGGTGATCTGCCCTACATCAAGGATGCACTGGAAGTGACCAACAACGGGAAGCGCTGCGTGATGGAAGTGGCGCAGCACATCGGTGATAATATGGTGCGCTGTATTATGCTGGCTTCCAGTGAAGGGCTGCATAAGGATATGGAAGTAACGGCTACCGGAAGCGGTATCAAAGTTCCGGTAGGAGAGAAGACGCTGGGAAGACTGTTCAACGTGCTCGGCGATACGATCGACGGCGGTGAGCAGCTGGAGAAGGAGGAGCACTGGTGTATCCACAGAGAGGCGCCGAGCTTCGAGGAGCAGAGCCCGGTCGTAGAAATGCTCGAGACCGGCATCAAGGTCATTGACCTGCTTGCCCCGTATGCAAAGGGTGGTAAGATCGGACTGTTCGGAGGTGCAGGTGTCGGCAAGACGGTGCTCATTCAGGAGCTGATCCGCAATATTGCGACGGAGCATGGCGGATATTCCATTTTTACAGGAGTAGGAGAGCGTTCCAGAGAGGGTAATGACCTCTGGACCGAGATGAAGAGCTCGGGTGTCATTGATAAGACCGCGCTGGTGTTCGGACAGATGAACGAGCCGCCTGGAGCGCGTATGCGTGTCGCAGAGACCGGACTTACGATGGCAGAGTACTTCCGTGATGTCGAGCATCAGAACGTGCTGCTGTTTATTGATAATATTTTCCGTTTTGTACAGGCTGGTTCGGAGGTTTCTGCACTGCTTGGACGTATGCCGTCTGCGGTAGGCTATCAGCCGACACTGGCGACCGAGCTTGGCGAGCTGCAGGAGCGGATTGCGTCTACGACAAAGGGATCTGTTACTTCGGTACAGGCAGTCTATGTGCCGGCAGATGACCTGACAGACCCGGCGCCGGCAACTAC
>OLNW01002753.1_pt1 | contig 14525 bp, 13 predicted proteins | sample 1672121 | NCBI WGS metagenome assembly OLNW01 (sample SAMEA3136648, study PRJEB25190) | human gut metagenome
AAGTAATAATCGTGGATATCAGAAAGATCACGCCGCCCATAGTCGGGGTTCCGGCCTTTTTCAGATGCGACTGTACGCCCTCTGTTCTCTCTGTCTGTCCCATTTTCAGCTTACGCAGAAAAGGAATAATAACAGGTCCTAATACTGCACTGATTGCGAAGGAAATCAGTACCGGGATCACAATATGAAATTCCATCCTCACACCTCTTTAATTCTTTCGTTTTTTTCGTTCCAGAGTCTGTTTAAAAAAGCATTCCGCAATCTTCCTCAAATTGTGACACACATCTTGCAGAAACCATTTTCAAACACGCTCTAAACTTTTTAAAGCATCTTATAGTATAAAGCTTTTCCCCTTATTTATCAACCCATAGCTTGGTTTTTGCAAGATAATATCCCCACATTGTTTACTGCTTACTTCGTGACCGGTAACATACTTCTCCTTGCTCACAGCCTGACCGATCACCGAAGCTTATCTTTCTTTTTTCTGATTTAGAGCGTGTTTGAAAAAGGCTTTCTGCAAGATGTGCGTCACAATTTGTGGGAGATTTTGCCCGGATGAGGGCGCCGTAGCGGGCTACGGCAACCGAATTCGGGTGAAATCTCCCACAAAGTGGGGCGTGCAGATTGCGGGAATGATTTTTTAAACACGCCCTAAGACTGTGCAGCAAACATTATTTATGTAATAGGAAAATCCTGCAAGGCAGAATCCGTTCCAGACTTGTACAAAAAAATTACTTTCCAGATTCGTACAAAAAAATTGCTTGACACTAATAAAATTTTGCGATAGCATGAAGACAATAAAAGAAAAATTGAAAGGAGATTTACACCATGAAAGTAGTTTATACAGAGAAGGCACCAGCAGCAATCGGACCATACTCCCAGGCAATGATCTTAAATGGAGTATTATTCACATCTGGACAGATTCCGGTAAATCCTGCAACAGGCGAGATCAACGGAAATACCATTGAGACTCAGGCAGAGCAGGTTATGAAGAATCTTGGCGAAGTACTGAAAGAAGCAGGAAGTAGCTTTGAGAAGGCAGTTAAGACAACATGCTTCCTTGCTGATATGGGAGATTTTGCCAAGTTTAATGAAGTATATGCGAAATACTTTGTAAACAAACCAGCACGTTCCTGTGTCGCTGTGAAAACTCTTCCGAAGAATGTTCTTTGCGAAGTTGAGGTAATCGCAGAAGTTTAATAGTACTGTCCACAGGAAAATGTGTCAAATGTTTTTGTATTTAAAGATATGCAAATATTTAGAATATATATTGTCAGGCCTTCTGGGGTTCACCCGGGAGGCCTTTGTCATAAATAAAAATTGTGCAGAATTCTGTTGCAACGCAGTCTGGAATGTCAGACAGAAATCCCTGGCATATTAAACTGTTGACGGATTGCTTTTTAGTTGGAAATCATGTATAATAGCGAACGATAGCATGGGGATTTTTTGCTATGCAGGAAAATCCCTTTCAAGAAGAAAGGCAGGGACGAAATGTGGATAATCTTATGAAAGTGGGAATGGGATATGATGTACACAGACTGACAGAGAACCGGAATCTGATCCTTGGCGGTGTGAAGATACCGTGGGAGAAAGGCCTGCTGGGACATTCAGATGCAGATGTACTGATTCATGCGATTATGGATGCTCTTTTGGGAGCTGCAGCTCTTGGAGATATTGGACAGCATTTTCCAGATACAGATCCGGCATACGAGGGGATTTCCAGCGTAAAGCTGTTGGAATATGTAGCCTCTCTTCTGGAAAAAAAAGGATATGGTGTAGGAAATATTGACGCTGTGATCATTGCCCAGAAGCCGAAGATGGCACCTCATATTCCACAGATGAAGGAAAACATTGCGAAAGCGCTGCATATGGAGCCTGACTGTCTGAATATCAAGGCTACCACAGAGGAGAAGCTGGGTTTTACCGGAAGAGAAGAGGGAATTGCTTCCCAGGCAGTCTGCCTTTTATACAAGAAATAATGTTGTTGTGCGCACAAGTACAAAATGCTGCAGAAGTCTGGAATTGGTAGCTGCGAAATAACATTTAGAGAAATTGACCGGAGGGAGAAATAAAATGAAGATTTTTAATACGCTGACCCGTCAGAAAGAGGAATTTGTACCCCTTGAAGAGGGAAAGGTAAAAATGTATGTCTGCGGACCTACTGTATACAACCTGATCCATATTGGTAATGCACGTCCAATGATCATTTTTGATACAGTCCGCCGTTATCTGGAATATAAAGGATACGAAGTAAACTATGTATCCAACTTTACAGACGTAGATGACAAGATCATCAAAAAAGCAATTGAAGAGGGAGTTTCTGCAGAGGAAATTTCCCAGAGGTATATTGAAGAGTGCAAAAAGGATATGGCAGGAATGAACGTGAAGCCTGCTACTACACATCCTCAGGCAACTCAGGAAATTGACGGCATGATCAGCATGATCCAGACTCTTATGGATAAAGGATATGCTTATGCAGTGGCAGACGGAACTGTATATTTCCGTGTAAAGAAATTTAAAGAATATGGAAAGCTTTCCCACAAAAACCTGGATGACCTGCAGTCTGGATTCCGTGCACTTCAGGTATCAGGAGAGGACCAGAAAGAAGATCCGCTGGATTTCGTACTCTGGAAACCGAAGAAAGAAGGGGAACCATACTGGACTTCTCCGTGGTGCGATGGCCGTCCGGGCTGGCACATTGAGTGCTCTGTTATGTCTAAGAAATATCTTGGAGACGAGATTGATATCCATGCCGGTGGTGAGGATCTTATTTTCCCGCATCACGAGAATGAAATCGCACAGAGCGAATGCTGCAATGACAAAATTTTTGCAAGATACTGGATGCACAATGCATTCTTGAATATTGATAACCGTAAAATGTCCAAGTCCCTTGGAAACTTCCGTACTGTGCGTGAGATCAGCGAGCAGTATGACCTGCAAGTGCTTCGTTTCTTCATGCTGAATGCACACTACAGAAGTCCGCTGAACTTTAGTGCTGATCTTATGGAGTCTTCCAAGAATGCCCTTGAGAGAATTACAGAGGCAGCAGGACGCCTGAAAGACCGTAAGGAGAAGGCATCTGCTGTTGAACTTACTGAGGCTGAGAAGAAACTTCTTGCAGAGGCAGAAGGATATGTAAAGAAATTTGAAGAAGCAATGGAAGACGATTTCAACACAGCTGATGCGCTTGCAGCTGTATTTGAACTGGTCAAATTTGCCAATACAAATGTAACAGAAGAAGGCAGCGCCGCTTTTGCAGAAGGAATTCTTGAAATTCTTGTGAAGCTTTGTGATGTGCTTGGACTTGCTGCTGTGAAGAAAGAAGAAATTCTGGATAAAGAAATCGAAGATCTGATTGCAGAGCGCCAGGAGGCAAGAAAGGCAAAGAATTTTGCAAGAGCAGATGAGATTCGTGATGAACTCCTTGCAAAGGGAATCATTCTTAAAGATACACGTGAAGGAGTAAAATGGAAACGGGCTTAAGTGAATTAAAAGAACTGTTTGAACTGAAAGACAGGGATCTGCGAACCTATTCCCCGCTGACACTGGCTTATATTGGAGATGGTGTTTATGAACTGGTGATCCGGACAATCCTTGTTAAAAAAGGCAACTGTCCGGTGAATCAGCTTCATAAAAAGGCCAGCAGCCTGGTAAAGGCAGGAGCGCAGTCAAAGATGATGGAGCTTCTGGAACCTGATCTTACAGAAGAAGAACTGGCTGTCTATAAAAGAGGCAGAAATGCACATTCCCCTACAATGGCCAAGCATGCTACAATGGCAGATTACCGCAGGGCTACAGGCTTTGAGGCACTGATGGGATATTTGTACCTGAAAGAAGATTATTCCAGAATTGTGGAACTGGTGAGAAAAGGAATTCCGGAAGAGAATTTATAAAGAACAACAGCAATGATTTTACAAAGGCAATAAGAGACAGGAGGCTGCAAATGAGCGAGCAGATTGAAGGAAGAAATGCGGTATTAGAGGCATTTCGCTCAGGAAAATGCGTGGACAAGCTTTTTGTTCTGGACAGATGCCAGGATGGACCAGTACGCACCATTATCCGTGAGGCAAGAAAAAAAGATACGATCATTAATTTTGTACAGAAAGAGCGTCTGGATCAGTTAAGCGAGACAGGCGCCCATCAGGGCGTGATCGCGCAGGTGGCTGCATATGAATATTCCACAGTTGAGGATATTTTAAATAAAGCAAAGGAAAAAGGAGAAGCACCTTTCATTTTTCTTCTTGATGATATCGAAGATCCCCATAATCTGGGAGCTATTATCCGTACTGCCAACCTTGCAGGCGCACATGGTGTTATCATTCCGAAAAGACATGCGGCAGGGCTTACATCAACAGTTGCAAAAACTTCTGCAGGGGCTTTGAACTACACACCAGTTGCCAAGGTATCTAATCTTGGACAGACCATCGAAGAGCTGAAAAAAGAGGGTATGTGGTTCGTATGCGCAGATATGGGCGGAGATCTGATGTACAATCTGAATCTTACCGGTCCTATGGGTGTGGTAATCGGAAATGAGGGAGAGGGCGTGAGCCGTCTTGTAAAGGAAAAATGTGACTTTGTGGCAGCTATTCCTATGAAGGGAGATATTGATTCTCTGAATGCGTCTGTTGCAGCAGGAATCCTTGCCTATGAGGTGGTTCGCCAGAGAATGAAATAAAATCCGGAGGAAATATGGGAAAGTTCGATGGTGTAAGTGATGAAGAACTGATTGCCCGTCTGCGGGCTGGAGAGACAGCCATAGAAGATTATCTGATGGAGAAATATAAGGGGCTGGTGCGTCAGAAAGCCCGGGCCATGTTCCTCATCGGAGGAGATACAGATGACCTGATTCAGGAAGGAATGATCGGTTTGTTTAAAGCAGTCCGGGATTTTCAGACAGATAAGGAGGCATCTTTTGCAACTTTTGCCAGAGTGTGTATTGACAGGCAGATATACAGTGCCATTCAGAATTCTAACCGCCAGAAGCACCAGCCTCTGAATTCCTATGTATCGTTGAATCAGGAGGATGAAAGCAGTCCAATCTGGGAACTGAGCGTGGAGAATCCGGAATCTATCATTATTGATCAGGAGACTACAGAGGATCTTCGGAAAAGAATTTCAGATTATTTAAGTCCTATGGAAAATAAAGTGCTGGATTTGTATCTGAAGGGAAAAGGATATGTGGAAATTGGAGGAATCCTGAATAAATCTCCAAAATCTGTTGATAATGCTCTGCAGAGAATCCGCTCCAAAATCCGCGAGGTAATAAGCTAGAGCCTTTTCTAGTCCAGGAGCTGGTACAGGAAATAGAAAAATTCTATTTCCTGTATTGACTTTTTCAAAAAACATGTTATCATATCAATTAATCAATGCGTCACAGAAGACGCGTCAATTTAATCTTTAATTCAAATTTGTTAATTCAGTTATTAAAATCCATTTAATTAATTATTGTATCTTAGAAATTGTTAAAATATTAATAATTATAGTTTCTATTTATTTCACTGATCTCAGATGTATTTATAAATCAAATCTTTTATTCTTTTTACTATTTAATTTTCGAAAAAATCCCTAATGACAGATATGACCGTTCTGGTTCTTTGTAAAGGAGGTGGTACCCATGTGCTGATTTTATGGTTACTGGTCTTTTTGAGCAGTAGCTGTTTTGCAGCAGGTCTGCAAAATAACAGAAATTCCAGGAGGAAAGGAGTAAGCAGGAACGGTTCCTGCCGTGATTGATCCATGAGAAAGAAATGGATGCTGTTTGTACTAGCGTTCTGCCTTTTGGCGGGAGCAGCAGGTTCTATGGTGTATGCCTATTTAATTGACCGCCAGGAAACTGTTAACAGGATAAAGATAGTGGAGAATAAGACACACATTGAAGAAGAGTTTGATCCTCCGGCCGATCCTGGACCAGGATCGGTCATAAAGAAAAAGCCATGTATTGTAAATGATTCTGTGATTCCGGTATATGTCCGGGTCAGGGTAGTATTCAGCAATCTGGATGCACAGGCGCAGTGTGAGCCTCTTAAGATAAAAGACAGTTGGAAAACAGGAGAAGACGGATACTATTATTATCAGAAACAGCTTCAGCCAGGACAGCGAACAGATACGGTTTTTGATAATATTGTTATAAAAAACACAGTAAAAAAAGAAGATTTAGTTCCATTTGATATTCTTGTGTATGAAGAGTCGGTTCAGAGCGAAGGATTTTCTTCTCCGGAAGAAGCCTTTGCAAGACTGTAAGGAGGTGCACATGAAAAAAATGAAAAAGGCAGCACTGATCTTTGGAACCGGGTTATGTCTGGCTGTGGGAACTGGCGGCACACTTGCTTATCTTGGTGACACAGGACAAGTTGCAAACAGGCTGACATTTGCCGGGGAAAAAGGCCTGGATGCAGTTCTTACAGAGCCGTCCTGGAATCCACAGAAAGGATTACTTACTGTTCCAGGTTCTTCTGTTGCAAAAGATCCTCAGATAACCAATACATCAGAACTGAATATGAATGAGCTTGCAGCATTGAAATGTGAGTTCGTTTACAGTCAGAATTGCCCGGATAAGAGCAAAAGAGGAAAAGTCTTAAGCGTTCAGGATATGGAAAAAGTAGTCCAGGTTTATACCATTGATTATAACAGTGATGATGCCGCTAAAGGAGAATGGGTGCGATTTGCTGATCAGAAAAAGACAGACCCTGTACAGTATTTTTACTACTCGAAAGTTTTGAAAAGGAACCTGAATGGTACAGGAGAAACAACTGTTCCTCTATTTACAAAGGTCTGGGTGGATAAAAAGGTAAATAACCGCAGGCAGACCTGGATTCAGGAAATGGGCGGGGTGGAAATTAAGATTTCCGGACAGATTCTTCAGCAGATGACAGGAGAAGAATATTTTGGTCTTAACAATCCAAAAAGTGCGTATGAAGCAGGATTGTTTCATTTTTAATGAGAGAAAGGAAGAGAAAATATGAAAATGAGCAGAGGAAAAAGAAATGTATTATTTGCGGGAGTACTTTCATGTGCCATGTTATTTGGAATTGGAAACACAATGGCTTATTTCACGGAAAATTCTGTGCAGACCAATGTTTTTACCACAGGGGACCTTGATATTGGTCTGAAAGAACCGGACTGGGATCCAAATGAAAACGATGGAAAGAATATGTATCCGGGATACACGGTATACAAAAATCCAACTGTAAAGAACATCACCTCCGACAAAAACGGGGACGAGCCCTGTTATGTGAGAATGAGTGTGGACATTCTGAATAGTCAGGGGACACCGATCACAGACGATCAGGCGTTGAATCTGATTTATAAAACCATTTATTTTGATAAGACTTTTACCGGTGGATATGACAAAAAAGAAGGTAAGGCTACCGGACTGATTCAGGATAGGATTCCTGGCTACAACCTTGCACAGCTGGCAGCCTATCCAATGGTAAATCCATTGTGGACAAAGGACACGGCACGCTCCACTGCTTCAAAACTTGTTTTCAATTATATGGGAGCAAAAGGGGATGGAATTTTAAATATTGGAGAGGAGTCTACCCTGTTTACCAATATTGCGATTCCTACAGACTGGAACCAGACACAGATGCAGAAAGTTGGAAATTATCAGCTGAAAGTAACAGCACAGGCAATTCAGAGCAAAGGATTTGCTACCCAGTCAGAAGCTTACCGCATGTTGGATGAAGAAATTAAAGGAGGAACCTTGCAGGAAATAAACCGCGGCAGTGAGAACTGATCAGAAAGGAAGAGATACCATGAAGAAGCATAAGTGCACAAGTATCTGCATAACTGTGGTGGCAGTACTGCTGCTTGCATGCGGTACTGCGCTGGCTGCCTGGAATGTATCTGAATATGCAGTAAATCTGCTGTCCATGTCCTCTTACAAAAATTCCATACAGGAAAATTATGTAAGGCCAGATCATGTAGATCCGGGACAGAAAGTGGTGAAAGAGGTAAATATAAAAAATGAAGGAACTGTGGATTCCTTTGTCCGGATAAAAATTGGAAGAGTGTTTGGGAGTATCAGTGAAACCGGTCAGTTTCTGGAAAATCGGGAACTGGATCCTGAGATGATCGAAATTCATTACAACACCGATCTCTGGAAGCTGTGTGAGGACGGCTACTGGTACTATAAGGATGTATTGCCGGCAGGAAAAACCACGAAAAAGCCTCTGATGGACAGCTACTATCTCTCTGAAAAAGCAGACAACCGTTATAAGAACAAAGAGGCAAGAATTATTGTAAATCTGGAGAGTATACAGGCAGAGAGCGGCGAAATGAAAGCAATATGGGGAAAAAATGAGAAGGATCTTGGAATTACCTATCAGCCATGTACTTGCGAAGTTGTTACCAGTGTGATTTTTGACAAAAATCATAAGCTGATCATTGGCGGCGAGAAAACAGATCTGTTTGCAAATTTTAAGAACCTGCAGCCTGGATGTACAAGAAGCCAGACAATAAGGCTTGCTAATAACTCGGATTTAAACATTAAGATGAGCCTTCAGGCGGAAGCTGCCAAACAGAACAAGTACAGCAAAAAGAATCTGGAGCTGATACGGAAGCTTCTTACCAGTTATGCAAAGATTGAAATTCTGGAGAACAATAAAGTTTTTTATCATGGAACTGTAGATGGAAATCTGACGAAAAAAGGCTGGAGCATGAAAAAAGACATTTCCCTTGGTGAGTTTAAACCAGGAGCAGGAAAAAATCTGATTGTAAAATTGTCTTTAAGTGAAGAGATGGATAATGAATATCAGGAACTGTTGGGAAAAGTGAAATGGGTATTTTCTGCGAGTCAGGCCTCTTCGGATTCATCTTCCGGTCAAAATGGAAATGGTGACCGGGGGCACAATGACGATGAGAACAATGGAGATGACGGAAATAACGGCGGAAGTGGAAATAAAAGCGGAAATGGAAAGTATGGCGAAAACAGAAACAGTGGTGGAAGTGGATACAACGGTGGAGAGGAAAGCTTAAATGGAGCAGCAGGAGAAAAAGTGTATGCAACTGCGTCTGCAAGCCCTAAAACCGGAGATAACACAAATCTGCTGGCAAGATGGTTTGCGCTATTTGCAGCTGCGGTGGTTCTTGCAGTAACTGCAAGAAAACTGTACAGAAAGGAAAAAGACAGATGAGATTAAAAATCTGGGGAAAAGGTCTGTTGAAAATCATATGGGTGATTTTTGTCATTTTGTTAGTCGGACTTTCGTTTCCCCAGATATATGGCATGAAATGTTACAGCGTAATGTCTGGAAGCATGAGCCCTGATTTGCCAGTTGGAAGTGCCATATATGTGAAGGAAAAGGAGCCGGAAAAAGTAGAAAAAGGGGAGATCATTACATTTACCACAGAACAAGGGAGAACAATGATTACACACCGGGTAGCTGAAAACAATAAGGAAAAGCATTTTTTTGTAACAAAAGGGGATTCCAATCAATATCAGGATACAAAACCGGTAAAGTGGGAAAATCTGCAGGGCACGGTTGTATTTTGCATCCCTTTTGCCGGATATGTGCTGAACTTTACAGGAAGCAGAACGGGTAAAATTGCGGCAGTCTTTTTCCTGTTTGCAATTTATCTGGCAACAGAAATTTTTGAAGGGCAGACAAAAAGGAGAGTGAGATAAGTTGAGGAAAAAAAGAAGCTTTTTGGCAGTTATGGGGCTGCTTGTCGGAACTATGTCTTTTGCCGGGGGAACAGCTGCGTATTTAAGCAAATCCGCCGGCGAAGTAAAGAATGTTTTTACGGCAGGATCTGTAAAGGCGCAGCTTACAGAAGCCCACTGGGATACGCAAAAAGCGTCAAAGGTTTATCCAGGTCAGATCCTGGAAAAAGATCCGGTTGTAAAAAATATAGGGGAAAACAGTGCAAATGTTTTTCTGGAGGTAAATGTTCCTATGAGAAGTATAGCTGTTCTGGATGGCAGTACAGGCAGAAAAACAATAAGAGAAAACAGAGAATTGTTTACATTTCAGGCAGACGAGACGAAGTGGACTCTTCTTTATCAGGAGAAAACATCAGGAAACAAAAAATATATTTACGGCTATAAAAGTGTTTTGAACCCAGGAGAATCCACTACACCGCTATTTCGAAAACTTGCTGCTGTTTCCTATTTAGAGGGGGAATTGGATGCAAGTGTAAGCTATGATGTACCTGTGATTGCCAGCGTTATTCAGGAACAGGATGGAAGCAAAACCATGAAAGAAATCTATCAGGAATATTTGAAACAGGCTGATATTGACCAGAAGGAGGCGAGGGGATGAGAAAAAGAAATCTGAAAAAAACTATATTGGCCGCGGCTCTGGCTGTGCCTGTAGCGTTCTCCTATCCTGGCTGGGCAGTAAGGGCACAGGAAGATGAGAAGGTGTCAACTGAAACGGAAGCGCAGGAAGTAATGCAAGACAATACAGCGCCTGAAGAAGCTGAATGTGAAGAAAATCCTGCTCATGATGAAATGGATGGGGCAGAAACAGATAGTACAGAAACAGACAGTACAGAAGCCGACAGGAATGTTTCAGAAGAGGAGAAATTTTTTCAGAGTGGACTGATTGCAAATGAGGATGGAGAATTTTTGTCTTCTTTGGAGGAAATGGAAACTTCAGGAGAGGATTCCATGTTTTTTCAAGATGGTCTGGAAGTGCTTGAAGATGGCAGCACAGATGACTTGATTGATGCATATGTTGCTCCGGAAAATTATGCACAGGAAGGAACTCCTGTAAGAGAAGGAAAGGGCGGTTTTACCGCTGTTGCAAATGGAAGTACGCTTTTCAGCAGCAAATATACAAGACTTGGCTGGAATGCGGATACCCAGGTTTATTCATGGAACAATGCAGGAAATGACGTTATTTCAGGAATGAAGCAGGGAGCAATGGTAGAGGGACCGTATTTTGTTCCACTTAATAACAATGCAAAAGGAAAATTTGGTTTTCGTGTTACACATGTAGGATACAATAAAGAAGCAAATACGAAGGTAGACCTTCTTCTTACCTGTAATAATTATCAGGATTATACCTACGATTACAAGGGAAATAAAATAACGGGAATTTATCCTATGTTTGGTGTCAGCAATTCAAATGAATTGTGGATCAGCTTTAAGGATGAGCTCTCTGCACAGGAAATCAAAATTGATATTGTAAAAAGCGGTACAGATATTCCGGTTGCAGGCAACTATCGTTTTCGATGGCTAGATATTGATTTGTACCAGAGATTTGGAATCAATCTTCAGAATGGTTCTATAGGACACCGGTATGCGACAACTGATTCTGTAGTAAATGTAGTGAAGAAAACTTTATTTTCCAAAAACTTTGAAGTTCTTACCGCACCGGCACCTGCCGTTGACGGAGAGATTCCGCAAAATACAGTTGTTTATGAGCTGGACAATTCATCCGGCTTCTATCTGGCAATTCTGCGGCCTGGTTGCGGAGCTTATTCTATTGAAACAGCAAGCAGGATCAAAAGTGTATTTGCTGATGTACAGACTGGAACCTGTAAAACGTCTGCCGGACTTAACTGGGATGCGAAAGGCTATGGTCCGGTAGAGTATCCTGGCCTTGTAAAAAAGACTGGAAATACACTGGCTTCCCAGGGAACGTCAAACACCTTGTCTGACAGTACCTCGGAATTTTATTATACCTTGCAGACAGATATCCCGGAAGAGCATTCAGCGTATTATTACAGCTCTTGCGAAGTCAGTGATACCCTGCCGGCAGGAGTCGATTTCGCTGGTTACGCAGCTGTAAAGATGCTGCCTTCAGAGAATGATGTAACCTCATGGTTTAGTATTTCTACAGATGGGGATGTGATAAATTTTCAGGCTACACAGGCAGCATTGTCACAGGCGGACTTTTATGGAAAAACATATGAGTTTCAGATAAAAGTGAGAATGGATCCTACTGAAATAACACCGGTTTACAGTGGTGACAGTTACCGTTATGAGGTAAAAAATAAGGCTTCGATTACCTGTCAGCATATAAATGGGCTCGCAGGAACTTCCTGGTCAGATGAAGTGACTACAGATTGTACAAGATATAAAAACAAAGTAGTGAATGCCTCTGTAAAGAAGTATACTGCCAATTTGCAGGATGGGGTATGGAGAGAAGACCTTCTTCTTCCAGGTCCGGACAGTGAGTATAAATATAAACTGAATATAAATGTGCCGGATAATGAATTTGGCGGGTATATGACCAGAATGGAAATTGCAGATACATTGCCTGCGGGAGCAGAATTGACAGCTGCAACAGCGGAGGTTTATGAAAACGGGCAGAACAGAGTGGATGGACGGTTCCAGATATCTGTAAATGGAAAGAACATTACCTTAAAGGCAACAGAAGCTGCTCTTGGTGACAGAGGATTTTATGGGAAATCCTATGATGTGATTTTTAACGCCAGAATGGTACCAGGAGAGATTTCCTGTACTTATAACGGAACTGTAGCTTCTTATGTGACCAGCAATCATTTTACTGTTACGACACAGCATAAAGGAGACTCGCAGGCTGTAACAATTACCTCGAACAATGTTGCAGATAGGGCAAGCGTAAACAGAACCGAACCAAAGAATCCTCAAAAATGGATTCTAAGGGAAAATCAGAGAATAGTTACTGCAGAGTATAATGGCAGAGATTTTGAAAGTGTGTTTGAAATTGTTCAGGAAATTCCTTCCAATAAAAGAGAATGGAAAATTTCCAAATTTAAAATCCAGGATACTTTGGCAGACTGTTTTGAACTGAAAGGGGTTCAGATATATCTTGATCAGACAGTAGAAGCTTCATTTGGCGCTTCTGACAGTGTACGCGGAGATTGGAGTCTGAATGTTGCTGGAAATTCGATTACCTTGTCTTCTGTGGCAGAATTGCCAGAGCGCTGTTATGGAAAATCCGTGCGTCTTTTACTTACTGTTGGATTGAAGAGTAACAGTAACTTACAGCAGTACTATGTAGCAAATCAAAATCCGGATGTACTGGAAGCCCATATATACAATATTGCTACAAGTACTTTTAACTGGATCGGAGGAGAACCTTCTTCCACATCAAAAAATACAGAAAAGACCAGGGTGATTGTAAAGGAAAAAGTTCCAAAAGGTCATATTACTATAAGAAAAGTGGATGAGACAGGAAAGGCACTGCAGAATGGAAAATTTCAGATCACAGCTTTGGAGGACATCCGTTCTGCTTCTGGAAATATTTTGCTGAGAGCTGGGACTGTAGCAGATACTATAGTAACGGATAGAAATGGAACAGCCATTTCAAAAGATATTTATCTTGGAAAATATAAGGTAAGTGAGGTAAGACCACCGGAGGGATATGCAATCAGCCGGCAGGTATTTGAGGCGAATTTAAGCAAAACAGAGCCTGAAAAAGCGATCCTTGTCAGAAATCAGAAAATGCATCTGTACATCAAAAAAGTAACAGAAACGGAAGAAGCAGGAGGAAATCGTCCTCCTATTGAAGGCGTAAAATTCCGTTTATGGGAAAGCAGTGCAAATGCAGATTCGGCGGGAACAACATACACAACAAACAAAAACGGATTAATAAAATTGGAAGGGCTGTCACCTGCAACATATTGTATACAGGAGACAGCAGTACCTGCCGGATATGTTTTAGATAACACAGTTTATAAATTTACTGTGGATGCAAATGGATTGGTAAAGAATGAGCAAGGTTATACAATGGTAATTGAAAATCGTTATATAAAAGCGGAATTTTTAAAGACGGATAAGGTGACAGGTGAAGCTGTTGCAGGAGCTGTTATGCAGTTGACGGATAAAAGCGGAAAAGTGATCGACACCTGGACGTCCGGGAAAACTGCTCATAGGATTAATAAACTGCCAGCCGGAGAATATGTACTTACAGAAATAACAGCTCCTTCCGGTTACAAAAAAGGAAAACCGGTGATTTGTACGGTAAAAAGTACATCTGGAGTTCAGAAGTTCCAGATGACAGATGTGAAGATGGTGACTCTTACAATAAACAAAATTCTTCATGGAGATGAAATTGTCTGGGGACAGGGAAATCCGGCCTTTACATTCACGGTGAAAGGAACAGATCTGGATGGCGAAGAACGTATTTACTCTAAAACTGTGGAATTTACAAAAGAAAACACAGACACCCGGGCAGATGTAAGCAAAAGGGCTGTATTCGCACTTCCGGCAGGGAAATACCAGGTTCAAGAGAGTAAAGTTATGCGGTATAAACTGGAGAAAATTGACCAGGTAGTAAATGGAACTGTACAGGGAAATACTGTTCAGTTTGATCTGTCCGGAAATCAGAATGGGACCGCTTCCTTTACAAACAAGAAAAGCGGAGATGGCTTACTGACAGATACAGATTATGTGCGGAATATTGTTATTCCTGAAAAATGAAAAATGCAGTATAGCAGTACCTGCCAGGTTGCAGCGGCAGGTGCTGCAGCAAAGAATTTTAATTATTTTATATTTTTTGAAAAAATTTGAAAATAGGTGTTGACAATAAGATAACCTTCTGGTAATATAATCAACTGTGAGCGGCAGAAATGTCGGACATGAGAGTGCT
>OLNW01002757.1_pt1 | contig 14516 bp, 8 predicted proteins | sample 1672121 | NCBI WGS metagenome assembly OLNW01 (sample SAMEA3136648, study PRJEB25190) | human gut metagenome
TCAACACGCTTGCCCAGCAGGTTCTGGCGGAAGCGGCCCTGCTTGCCCTTCAGCAGATCGGAAAGGCTCTTCAGAGCGCGGTTGTTGGGGCCGGTGACCGGACGGCCGCGGCGGCCGTTGTCGATCAGGCTGTCCACTGCTTCCTGCAGCATCCGCTTCTCGTTGCGCACGATGATATCCGGTGCACCCAGCTCCAGCAGGCGGCGCAGACGGTTGTTGCGGTTGATGACGCGGCGGTACAGATCGTTCAGGTCAGACGTCGCAAAGCGGCCGCCGTCCAGCTGGACCATGGGGCGCAGGTCCGGGGGCAGAACAGGCAGAACGTCCATGACCATCCACTCCGGGCGGTTGCCGGAGATGCGGAAGGCCTCGACGACCTCCAGACGCTTCAGGATGCGGACCTTCTTCTGGCCGGAGGACTTCTCGACCTCGGCGGTCAGCTCAGCGCTCAGCTGATCCAGGTCGATCTCCTTCAGGAGCTCCTGGATGGCCTCGGCACCCATGGATGCCTCAAACTCGTCGCCATAGCGCTCGCGCATCTCGCGGTACTCTTTCTCGGTCAGCAGCTGCTTCTTTTCCAGCGGGGTCAGACCGGGATCGGTGACGATATAGCTTGCAAAGTAGAGGACCTTCTCCAGCAGGCGGGGGCTGATGTCCAGCATCAGGCCGATGCGGCTGGGGATGCCCTTGAAGTACCAGATGTGGCTAACAGGGGCTGCCAGCTCGATGTGGCCCATGCGCTCACGGCGGACCTTTGCCTTGGTGACCTCGACGCCGCAGCGGTCGCAGATCTTGCCCTTGTAGCGGATGCGCTTATACTTGCCGCAGTGGCACTCCCAGTCCTTGGTGGGTCCAAAGATGCGCTCACAGTACAGGCCGTCGCGCTCCGGCTTCAGGGTGCGGTAGTTGATGGTCTCAGGCTTTTTGACCTCACCGTAGCTCCAGTTGCGGATCTGCTCCGGAGAGGCAAGGCCGATCTTAATGGAATCGAAAACGTTGTTTTCCATGAAACGAACCCTTTCTTAATCTCTCGTTGTTTCGATGATGGCAGGCGATCCAAATCCGCTGCTCTCCCCCGCCCTTGCGGCGGCAGCACGCGCACCGCTGCGGGGGCGGCAGCTTGTCCGGGATTTAGTCGTCCAAATTCACTTCGTCGGAGGAGGACTCTGCGGGGGCAGAATTGTCATCGTCCAGCACGGAAGGATCATCGAAACCTGCGTCGGCGTCCTTGATGGTGTAATCGTTCAGCAGCTCGTTCTCGTTCGTCACGGTCTCGGAACCTGCAACGTCACGCATATCGAAGCCGGTCTCTTCGTCGTCGAAGTTCTGGCGCATGTCGATCTCGTTGCCGTCCTTGTCCTGGACCACGACGTCCATACCCAGGGACTGCAGCTCCTTCAGCATAACGCGGAAGGACTCCGGAATACCCGGCTGCGGGATGGGCTCGCCCTTGACGATGGCCTCGTAGGTCTTGACACGGCCCTCGACGTCGTCCGACTTCACGGTCAGGATCTCCTGCAGGGTGTAGGCGGCGCCGTATGCTTCCAGTGCCCAGACCTCCATCTCGCCGAAGCGCTGGCCGCCGAACTGGGCCTTGCCGCCCAGAGGCTGCTGGGTGACCAGAGAGTACGGGCCGGTGGAACGGGCATGGATCTTATCATCGACCAGGTGATGCAGCTTCAGGTAGTACATATAACCGACGGTGACGCGGTTGTCGAACTTCTCACCGGTGCGGCCGTCGTAAACGGTGGTCTTGCCATCGCGGTCAAGCTCGATCTTGGAGAAGTCGATGATGTGGCCCTTCTCGCCCATGATCTTGGGGAGCTTGGTGGGATAAGCCGGGGCGTTCTCGCCGTGCCACAGCTCACGCGCGGTATCGAAGGTATCGCCGATGTCGTTCTCACGAGCGGAGTCGAAGACGGGGGTCATGACCTTGATGCCGCATGCCTTGGCAGCGTAGCCCAGGTTGACTTCCAGCACCTGACCGATGTTCATACGGGAAGGAACGCCCAGGGGGTTCAGCACGATGTCCAGCGGGGTGCCGTCGGGCAGGTAGGGCATATCCTCCTGCGGCAGGATGCGGGAAACGACACCCTTGTTGCCGTGACGGCCTGCCATCTTATCGCCGACGCTGATCTTGCGCTTCTGTGCGATGTAGCAGCGGACGACCTCGCGGACGCCGGGCTGCAGCTCATCGCTGTTCTCCGGGGTGAAGACCTTGACGTCCACGATGATGCCGTACTCGCCGTGGGGCACACGGAGAGAGGTATCACGGACTTCGCGGGCCTTTTCGCCGAAGATGGCGCGGAGCAGGCGCTCCTCAGCGGTCAGCTCGGTCTCGCCCTTCGGGGTGACCTTACCGACCAGGATATCGCCGCTCTTGACCTCGGCACCCACGCGGATGATGCCACGCTCGTCCAGATCCTTCAGGGCATCCTCCGAAACGTTGGGGATGTCGCGGGTGATCTCTTCGGGTCCCAGCTTGGTATCACGGGACTCGGTCTCATATTCCTCGATGTGGATGGAGGTGTAAACGTCCTCACGGACGATCTTCTCGTTCAGCAGGACGGCGTCCTCGTAGTTGTAGCCCTCCCAGGTCATGAAGCCGATCAGAGCGTTCTTGCCCAGAGAGATCTCGCCGTTGCGCATTGCGGGGCCGTCGGCCAGGACCTGGCCTGCCTTGACGGACTCGCCCACCTCGACGATGGGGCGCTGGTTGATGCAGGTGCCTGCGTTGGAGCGGGCGAACTTGATCAGCGAGTAGTTGTCCAGGGTGCCCTGCTCATTGCGGACGACCACATGGTCTGCGTCCATCTTCTCGACGACGCCGTCGTTCTTTGCCAGAACGGCGGTGCCGGAGTCGGTGGCGGCCTTGTACTCCATGCCGGTGGCCACGATGGGCTGCTGGGTGACCATCAGAGGCACAGCCTGGCGCTGCATGTTGGAACCCATCAGAGCACGGTTGCAGTCATCGTTCTCCAGGAAGGGGATGCAGGCGGTCGCGACAGAGACCATCATACGGGGCGAAACGTCCATGTAATCGACCTTCTCGGCGTCGATTTCCAGAATGTCGTCGCGGCGGCGGGCAGAAACGCGGGGACGGATGAAGTGCTTGCCCTCGTCCAGCGGCTCGTTGGCCTGAGCGACGACGTATTCGTCCTCGACGTCAGCGGTCATATACTCGACCTCGTCGGTAACGACCTGATCGATCAGACGGCCGTTCTCGTCGTAGGTCTTCTTGACCTTGCGGTACGGAGCCTCAACGAAGCCGTACTCGTTGATCTTGGCATAAGATGCCAGATAGGAGATCAGACCGATGTTCGGGCCTTCGGGTGTCTCGATGGGGCACATACGGCCATAGTGGCTGTAGTGAACGTCACGGACTTCGAAGCCTGCGCGGTCACGGCTCAGACCGCCGGGGCCCAGAGCAGACAGACGGCGCTTGTGGGTCAGTTCCGCCAGAGGGTTGTTCTGGTCCATGAACTGAGACAGCGGAGAGGAACCGAAGAACTCCTTGATGGCAGCGACGACCGGGCGGATGTTGATGAGGGCCTGCGGCGTGATGACGCTCTGGTCCTGGCTCTGCAGGGTCATGCGCTCACGGATGACGCGCTCCATGCGGGAGAAGCCGATGCGGAACTGGTTCTGCAGCAGCTCACCGACGCTGCGGATGCGGCGGTTGCCCAGGTGGTCGATGTCATCGGTGGTGCCCACGCCGTGGCCCAGACCGTTCAGGTAGTTGATGGAGGACAGGATATCCTTCACAGTGACGGTGCGGCCGATCAGCTGGTCGTGGTTGCGGCGGAGCATTTCCTTCTGCTCCTCCACATCGGAGGTAGTGTCGAGGATCTTCTTGATCTCATCAAAGGAGCAGCGCTCGTTGATGCCGCACTCCTTGACGTCAAAGGAGAAGAAGCCCTGTGCATCCACACAACCGTTGGTGATGACCTTGACCTTCTTGCCCTCGATGAGCAGGATGACGGTATCGACACCGGCGTTGTCGGCCTTCTCGGCCAGCTCGCGGCTGATCTTGCCGTTAGCCTCCACGATGACCTCACCGGTCAGCGGGGCAACGATGTTCTCTGCGGCCACAAAGCCGGTGATGCGGCGGGCCAGAGAGAGCTTCTTGTTCATCTTGTAGCGGCCGAAGCGGGACAGATCGTAACGGCGCGGGTCGAAGAACAGCATATTGATCTGGCTGGTAGCGGACTCCACCGTGGGAGGCTCGCCGGGGCGCAGCTTGCGGTAGACCTCCAGCAGGCCCTCTTCCTGGTTCTTGGTGGTATCCTTCTCCAGCGTAGCGAGGATGCGCTCATCGTCGCCGAAGAAGTTCAGGATATCCTCATTGGTGGACAGACCCAGTGCACGGCACAGCACGGTGACGGGCAGCTTGCGGTTCTTGTCGATACGAACGTAGAAGACGTTCGCTGCATCGGTCTCGTACTCCAGCCATGCACCACGGTTGGGGTTCATGGTGGCGCTGTACAGATCGTTGCCGACCTTATCTTTGGCATCTCCGTAGAATACGCCGGGAGAACGAACCAGCTGGCTGACGATCGCACGTTCTGCGCCGTTGATGACGAAGGTGCCGGCATCGGTCATCAGGGGGAAGTCTCCCATGAAGATCTCCTGATCCTTGACCTCGCCGGTCTCCTTGTTCAGCAGACGGGCCGTCACGCGTAGGGGGGCAGCGTAGGTCACGTCGCGCTCCTTGCACTCCTTGATGCTGTACTTCGGCTCCTTATCCAGCCGGAAGTCCACGAAGCTCAGTGCCAGATTGCCGGTGTAGTCCTCAATGGTGCCGATGTCGTGGAAGACCTCTTTCAGGCCCTCGTCCAGGAACCACTGGTAAGAGTTCTTCTGGACCTCGATCAGGTTCGGCATACTGATGACTTCGTCGATGTGGGAGAAGCTCATGCGCTCGGTTTTGCCGAGCTTGACGGGCTTGACTTTCATCATAAAATCAACCACTCCTTACTTTTATACTCTACGGATGTTGCGTTCTACGGGTCAAATTTGAGCAGACGCACATAAATCGACCCGTATCCTCAGAGGAAGTTCGGCGTTTTTCACAAACTTTTCGTGCCCGCCCCTTGGGCTGACCGAACCGAAGCTCCCTTTTTGGCGCACTAGGCCATTATGTGATACTAATGTAGTATACACCGGGAAAGCCCTGTTGTCAAGCCATTTTTTCCATTTCGGGCCGATTTTTTTGTCAAGCCCCCGCTTTTGTGGCACACCCGGTTCCGTGTCCACTTTGTGCGTTTTTGGTATTGCTTTTTGAGTTTTGCACGTTCTCACCAAAAACACCCTTGTGCATTTTGTACAGGTTTGCTCTTGTGTTTTGGGCAAAGGAAAAGCACCCCGGTCAACCGGAGTGCTTCGCGCTTATTTTCATAGTTCCAATCGGACCAGCAAACCCTCCTGAAGAGATTCAACATAAAATGCTTTTGCTGTCTCTCCAAATTCAGCCGTTTCTTCGGCGCTGTATGGATGGAACACCATCCCCTTCCATTTTCCCTCCGTGAACTGATAGTCGCCTTCTTCGGTCACCGTATGCGGTTCCTTTTGATACTCTTCATCCAGCCCATCAAGGGTCAACAGGATGATCCTGCCGGGTTTCGTGATACGGCACAATTCCCGGACCGCCTGTTTTGCTTCTTCCTTTGGGATGTGGTCCAGCACATCTCTGCAAACAACAGCATCAAACTCGTTGTCAGGATATCCCGTTTTCAGCACGCTGGCCGCTCTCAGCTCTGCGGTCAGCCCGCTTTTTTCTAAAAGGTCCTCCGCAATTTCGACCGCTCTGCCGGAAACATCAAAGCCCTTTACCGTGAACCCCTGCTGAGCCAATCTCCGCACATACGCGCCGCATCCACAGCCAGCATCACAAACGGTCTGCGCCTTTCTGCTCTTCAGCGTTTCTAGGATAGGGTCCGCCTGTTCTTTCCGCTCCGCATACTCCATTAAACGCTTTTCGTCGATTCTCTGCCAAAAACTTTCCCAAAAGTCTGTGTGCATATTTGTTTCCCCTTCTACCAAAAGAGGCATCGGTTTTTCTCCGATGCCTTTTTTGTTTATAACGTGATCTTCAGTTCTTCCATCAATTTCTGGCGATAGGCCCGGTCCTCTGTCGCGCGGCGGATGTCCTCCATCCGTCCGCATTCCAGAAGTTTCTTGACAAGGAGTGCAAACAGCTCTTCTCCCTGCTGGGTCCCGCGTTGCATTCCAATTTCGATTCCTTTATCGACTCCTCGATTCTCAACACGCTCCAGAACTTCACACATATTCTGCGGACCTCCTTCCTGTTGGTCATTGCATACATCTTCAAAACGATGGTCGCCCGTCATCGCACTCAGCAGCTGCAATGTCTCCTGCACATGCTTCATGGTCTGCGCACTGGGCGTATAATCATCTTTTTCGCGTTTCTGCACAAAGTAATCTACCACAATGCGGAAATCACTTTGAAACAATTCGACCTGTTCTTGGGTGAGATAAGCGATTTCAAACAGATTGATTTTATAGTCGTTGACAAACGGCCGGAATTTTTCCGGGATATTCACACGTTCCAGAAGCGATATCGGCTGATTCCAATGCTTTTTATATCCAAAGTACAATACCAGCGTCACAACGGGATAGCGTGCACCTGTTTCTTTTTCCAAAAGCTGTGCTCTGTACTCCGCGCCGTCATAGCCGATCACACGAAGCGGCATATCCGGGTCAACGCCTGTCTGATTTTCTACGCCGATGCAGGCCAATCGTATCTGCTCTTTTTTCCAGCGTTTGGCTACATCCCGCTCGATTTCATGAACTTTTCCATCTGCCTTATAGTATGACCGCGGTGCCTGTTCTTCCAGTTCCTCCGGTTTCAGCACTTCTTCACCGTGAAACAGCAGCACATTCACAATATCCGAAAAAACGTCATTGTATGCTTCCAGAATTTTTTCTGTTGTATCTTTCTCTGCCATTTTTTCACCTGGCCTTTTTATGCGATGGATTCCGTTCCTGCATTTTTATTTTATCATGAAATCGCAATTTCTTCAATAGTACAGCTGCACCCAGTTTCCCGGAATATAGCTGTTTCCTTCTTATTCCAGATAATCCCGCAGCCGTTTGGCCCGGCTGGGATGGCGGAGCTTGCGGAGAGCTTTTGCCTCGATCTGGCGGATGCGCTCCCGCGTGACATTGAACTCCTTCCCCAGCTCTTCCAGAGTGCGGGGCCGGCCGTCGTCGAGGCCGAAGCGGAGCGTGATCACCCGCTCTTCGCGGGGCGTCAGACTCTTGAGCACACTCATCAGCTCCCGGCGGAGCAGCTGGCGGCCCGCTTCATCCACCGGAATCCCGGCTTCCTCATCCTGAATGAAATCTTCGAGGTGGGCGTCTTCTTCCTCGCCCACCGGCGTTTCCAGACTGACCGGCTCCTGCGCCAGCTGCAGCAGTTCCCGCACCCGGTCCGGCTCCATCTCCAGCCGGACGGCGATCTCCTCCGCCGTGGGCTCGCGGCCATTCTTCCGCAGCAGCTCCCCTGCCGTCTTCCGGACCCGGTTGATGTGCTCCACCAGATGCACCGGGATGCGGATGGTCCGCCCCTGGTCGGCAATGGCACGGGTGATGGACTGCCGGATCCACCATGTCGCGTAGGTGGAGAACTTGAAGCCCCTGTCCGGCTCAAACTTCTCCGCCGCCTTCATCAGGCCGAGGTTGCCCTCCTGGATGAGGTCGAGAAAGGGCAGCCCCCTGCCCGCGTAGCGCTTGGCCACCGAGACCACCAGCCGCAGGTTCGCCTCGCTGAGGCGTCGGCGGGCGTCCGCATCCCCTGCTCTGGCGGCGCGGGCAAGCGTCTGTTCCTCTTCTGCCGAGAGGAGCGGCACCTGCCCGATCTCCTTCAGATAGGCTTTCACCGGGTCGTCCAGCGCCACGCCCTCGGCAGAAAGCTCATGTTCCAGTCGGCCGATCTGGGCTTCGTCCAGCAGCGGGAGGTCGGCGTCCTCTTCCTCCACCCGGATGCCGCGGGCCTCCAGCGCCTCATACAGCGCGTCCAGCCCGGCGACGTCGTACTCCTGCTCTTCCATGGCGCGGCTGACCTGCTCCGGCGTCAGAAGGTGGTGCCGGGCACGGCTCGCCAAAATCTTTGCAAGTTCTTCCGTCTGCGACAATTTCCGCATGATTCCTTCTCCTTCCAGCTCCAGCCGGGAGGAAAGGGAGCGCTCAGTCTTCTGCAGGGAGAGTTCCCTGTTTCTTTTCTCGCATCGACTGGAGATACTGCTCTAAGTCTTCATTGGACATCTGGGCCGCCTTCTTCGCGATCGGGGTGCCGCGGGCGATGCGTTCCAGATAAAAGTTGATATCCTCGGTGGTACAGTTGACATCGCTGTATTGTGCCGCAAGGCGGCTCAGTTCATTCAGGGCCTCTTCGCTCTGCACAAAGCCGCGCAGGGTGGAAAGGCTGACCTCGATGCCCTGCGCCTGGCAGTCCAGCATGGCCTGATACAGCTCCTTCTGCTGGGGCAGGAGGAACTTTTCCGCCGGCAGCTGGGCCCGCACCCTGGGGATGTAGCTGGGCTCCCGCAGCAGTGCCGCCAGCAGCCGCTGCTCGGCCGAGGCCACACCCAGCGCCTGCGAGCCGCCTGCGCTGTAAGGAACATTGATCTGATCCATCTCACCGGAGTGCAGGCGGGAGCGGTTCTCCTCCCGTCGTCGCTTGCTGCCCGCTTTTTTGACGGCGGTGCCCAGCTGGGTCAGGATGGCGGTCTTGGAGATGTTCGTCTCCTCGGCCAGCCGCCCGGCGTAGACCTCCTGTTCGGTAGGGTTGGAGCGCTCGGCCAGCAGGTCCACAGCATCGCGGATGTATTCGAGCCGCTGGGCGTCCTGGGTCAGGTCGTATTGATCCCGCAGGCGCTTGAGCCGGAAATCCAGCGCGTTGCCCACGCCGTCCAGCAGGGCGCGGAAGCGGTCGGCACCATAGCGCTTGATGTACTCGTCCGGGTCCTTTGCGCCGGGGATCTGAAGCACCCCCACCCGCACCGTGCTGTTCCGGAACAGTTCCAGTGAGCGGAGGGTGGCTTTCTGGCCCGCCTCGTCGGAGTCGTAACTCAGGATGACCTCATCGGCGTACTCGCTGATGAGCCGCACCTGCTCCGGCGTCAGGGCCGTGCCGCAGGCGCAGACGGCGGTGTCGATGCCCGCCTGCTGCATACTGATGACATCCATATAGCCCTCGCAGAGGACGAACCGGCGGGAGGCGCTCTTTTTGGCGATCTGCAGCGCGAACACCGTCTCGGATTTGTGGTAGACCAGCGTTTCGGGGCTGTTGACGTATTTGGGCTTGGAGTCGTCCAGCACACGCCCGCCAAACGCGATGATGTTGCCGCGCAGGTCGAAGATGGGGGTCATGACCCGCTTCCAGAACAAACAGTAGATGCGCCCGGAAGCGCTGCGCTTGAACAGGCCGCTGGCGTCCAGCTCCTGCTGGTTGTAGCCCTTATCGCGCAGGAACTGATAGAGGGCCTGCCCATCGTTGGGGGCATAGCCGAGGCCGAACCGCACGATGGTCTTGTCGTCCAGCCCGCGGCGGCGCCAGTAGGCGCGGGCCTGCCGGGCCTCCTCGACGGTCGAATTCAGGCAGGCGTGGAAGAAGCGGGCCGCTTCGCGGTTCATCGAGAGGATGCGGCTGCGCATCCGCCCGGTCTTGTCGTCCTCCTGCGGCTCCGGCATCCCGGCGCGGGCTGCCAGCATCTTGACAGCCTCGCCGTAGTCGATGCTGTTGATCTTTTTGGCGAAGCTGATGGCATCGCCGCCCGCCCCGCAGCCAAAGCAGTAAAAGCTCTGGGTGTCCGGGTAGACGTAGAACGAGGGGGTCTTCTCGCTGTGGAACGGACACAGGCCGCCATAGAGGCGGCCCTTCCGTTTCAGCTGCACATAGCTGCCCACCAGATCGACGATGTCGGTGCGGCGGTTCAGCTCTTCAATGTACTCGTGTGGGATCATGGCTCTTTTCCTGCTTCCTTTTATAACACGTGCCACTTGCGGGGCACGAACACATCCTCAAAGGTCCGGATGGCGAACTCGTCGCTCATGCCGCTGATGTAATCGGTCACGGCGCGGTCACGGCCCTCCTGATAGGCCAGCTGCAAATAGAAGTTGGACATCTGGTCGATGTGGGTCAGGTAGTATTCGTACAGTTCCGTGAGGACCTTTTCCACTTTCTGCTCTTCGCGCTTGGCGGTGCGGTCATTGTAGACATTGGCATACATGAAATCCTTCAGCGCAAGGAAGGCTTCCTCTTCCTCCGCGCCCATGGCCACATCGCCGTTGCTGTGGGCGAGGATGCTCTGGATCATGGTCGTGATGCGCTGGGATTTCGTTTCGCCCAGCACGGCGGTGCATTCTCCGGGCAGGATCGCCGGGTCCAGCACCCCGGCACGGACGGCATCTTCGATGTCGTGGTTGACGAACGCGATTTGGTCCGCCATCCGGACGATGCGGCCCTCCGGGGTCGCCGCCCAGGTGCCTTTGGTGTGGGTGATGATGCCGTTCCGCACTTCCCAGGTCAGGTTGAGGCCCCGGCCGTTCTGTTCCAGCCTGTCCACCACCCGCAGGCTCTGGCGGTAATGCTTGAAGCCATCCGGACAGAGCTTGTCCAGTGCGCTCTCCCCTGCGTGGCCAAAGGGCGTGTGGCCCAGGTCATGCGCCAAGCTGATGGCCTCGGTCAGGTCTTCGTTCAGGCGGAGAGCGCGGGCGATGGTGCGGGCGATCTGCGCCACCTCCAGCGTGTGGGTCAGCCGGGTGCGGTAGAGGTCGCCCTCCGGCGAGAGGAAGACCTGCGTTTTCTGCTTGAGGCGGCGGAACGCCTTGCAGTGGATCACGCGGTCCCGGTCACGCTGGAACACCGGGCGGATGGGGTCCTGCGGCTCCGGCCGGGCCCGGCCCCGGCTTGCATCGCTGAAGGTCGCCCAGGGGGCAAAGGTCAGCCGCTCGATCTCTTCGGTACGCTGGCGTACATCCATCCGGTATCCCTCACTTTCATGCTGGTTCCTGCCCCCTTCCCAGCGCAGCTGCGCCCGCAGCTATTGTAGCAGAATTGCTCTGTCGAAGGGGGAATCTTCCTGTCCTGTCCAAAATTATCCTATAAAAATAAAAATCTCTCGGTGCTGCTGCGCCCAGAGCGCAGCAGCCATGCAGCCCTGCATCCGACTGCCAATGGCTCCCACTTCGGGGGAGCGGACGAGCGAATGCGAGACGGAGAGGGGCATCAGAACGGCGCATAGAACGGCTGCGAGACGCTCACCTCGGCCCCGCCCCGTGTCAGCTCCCGCAGCTGTTCCAGCAGCGGCAGCTCGGTGCCCTCCGGCATCTGCCAGTGCAGGGTCACGCGGTCGGTGAACTGCGGGTCGGCGAGTTTGGCCCCGGCGGCGTGGATGAGCAGCGCGGCCCGCTCGTAGAGTGCGTAGGCCACCGTCACTTCCAGCTCCACCACGCTGCGCACCGTGACGACCTCGGCGTTTTCCAGTGCGCGGGCGGTCGCGGTGGTGTAGGCACGGACGAGGCCGCCCGTGCCCAGCAGCACCCCGCCAAAGTACCGGGTCACGACCACGATGAGGTCGGTCAGGCCGCTGTGCTGCAGCACTTCCAGCGCCGGGGTCCCGGCGGTCTTGGCAGGCTCGCCGTCGTCGGAGTAGCGCTCCCGGTTGCCCTCCCGCAGGCGGTAGGCGTAAACGTTGTGCCGCGCGGTGCGGTTGGCCGCGCGCACCTGCTCCAGAAAGGCCACGGCCTTTTCCTCGCTGTCTGCAAACGCGAGCTGCGCAATGAAGCGGCTCTTCTTCTCCTCATATTCGCCGATGGCTGTGCCCCGGATGGTGCGGTAATCCTCCACGCTGACTCCTCCTGTTTGTTGTGTTCCTTGCAAAACAGTATACCATAAATCCGGGGAAAGAAAAAGCCCGGCACAAGCATTGCTCGTGTCGGGCCTTCCCCGGATTTATTTGAAGCACGGAGATGTCATAATGAAAAAGGTGTCGATTTGCCAAGGTAAACTCGGCAAATCGACACCTGCTGTTCAGATGAAGGTCACTCAAAAGACGGGTACACATCGTGCCCGATTTGAGAAGCAACTGGCTGCCATTTTACAGGCCCTATAGCTTTGCGTCACAGCCTTTCGACTGCTTTGCCGAGAATATTCAATTCCATAGATCTTGCATCGCAGTCCAGCCGCCGTTCGTGCGGCTCCCTGACTACTTTTTTATTTTATCATGTTTGTCTTCATTCGTCAAGATTCTGCGGCCGGGTTTTTCCGTTTTTGCAGATCTTTTTCCTGCCTCCCGGCTGCTGCTGTTTTGTTCCGGCCCGTTTTCTGCCGCCTCGCCCTCTCTGCCCAAAAAACATCCGGCTCGACGTTGCTTGCGGGAGCTATCACAAAAGAGGAAATTTCTGGAAATCTCCCGTGTTTCACGCAGGAAACACCCCCACTCACGCAGAAAGCCTTGAAATTCTACCCCCCCGTGCTATATTTAGCTTAGCAAACGACCACTGTGTTCTGGTTCCCTCCCCCATGTTGTGATACGAGTTGGAAGGGACGGTGGCGTACCGCCCTGTCCGGTTCCAATATATTATAGAATATATGTAATAGGAGGTATTCTCAATGGTCTCTTATCGCAGACTCGCCATGCGCGTCCTGGGGCATGTTCCGGTGCTTTTCCGCAAGAAAAAGGCATCTCCCCCTCCCCGCGTTGCCGCACAACGGATCGCAGCTCTCGCTCTCGCCTGTGCCATGATGACCGGCATGGCCCTTCCTGCTTTTGCCGATACGTATAATATCGCCAACGGCTCCATTGGTATTTACACTGGTGAAAGCGGCAATCTCATCAGCCAGTGGAACTGGATTGGTGAGAACCAAAAGGAATACGTCAGCGACAGCAATGGAGAGATCAAAGATCGTCCGGACAACGACATTACCATCACCGGCACAAGCACGGAGAACACGGTCACCATCGAAGCAAAGGAAAACCAGACGGCCAATGTCACTTTGGATAATGTGAACATCAATGTTGATGAAAAAGACGAACACGGCTACGACCCCGATCAATACAAAACCGCCGTGGAAGTGACCGGCAGCGGCAATACGAACATCGAGCTGAACGGCAACAACACGCTGACAAGCGGATATGGCCACGCCGGTCTGGAACATAATAAGACCGATGACAGCGGCACGCTGACGATTCAGGACAAAAAGAATGATGATGGCTCCGCAAAGGGCAGTGCGTCCAATACTACTGGCAGTTTGACTGCCACGGGTGGTTCCCACGGTGCCGGTATCGGCGGCGGTGACGGAAAGGACGGTCAAGTGACCATTACGGGCGGTGAGATCACCGCAAAGGCTACGGGCAATTATGGTGCCGGTATTGGCGGCGGCGATGGCGGCGATGGCACTGTCACTATCAGCGGCGGCACCATCAACGCGACGGGCGGCAAGATGGCTGCTGGTATCGGCGGCGGCCATCAGGGTCTGGGCACAGTGACCATTGAAGGTGATGCCGTCATCAAAAAAGCACAGGGCGGTGAAGGTGGAGCCGGCATCGGCAGCGGCCTTCAGGGTAAGGGCACAGTGACCATTGAAGGTGATGCCGTCATCAAAAACGCACAGGGCGGCGAAGAAGGTGCCGGCATCGGCAGTGGCGCCTTTGGTGACAGCGAGATCATCATCAGAGGGAATGCAGTCATTGAAAATGCGGAAAGTAAATATGGCGGCGCAGGCATCGGCAGCGGCCAAGGCGTTGTGCATTATGACGATGATACCTGGGAGATGATAATTGATAAAAAAACTGTCGGAAATGTGACCATTGAAGGCAACGCCAAAATCGAAAATGCAAAAAGTGGTGATGGTGGTTCCGGCATTGGTGGCGGCCCTATTGGCATCGGCAATGTAATCATTAGAGGCAACGCTCAAATCGGCAACGCCACCGGCGGCGGAGAAGGTGCCGGTATCGGCGGCGGTGTCTATGGCACTGGTGGCGTGACCATCGAGGGCAATGTCACCATCGAAAATGCAAAGGGCGGTATGGGTGCAGCCGGCATCGGCGGCGGCGCAGAATCCGAACCGGACGTTGACGGAAACGGAAAAGAAACTGGAAATACGATCTCCATCCAGGGCACCGAAGCCGGTTCCCCCAAGATCACCGCAAAGGGCGGCACAGCTTCGGATGATGGACAACTTTCCGGCGGCGCAGCCATTGGCAGCGGCAGCGTTACGAGTGAACAAAAAAAGGCCCCTGCCGCTATCACCATCAAAGGCAAAGTGACCATTGATGCCACCGCAGGCGGAAGCAAAGCCAAGGGCGATGCAATTGCCATTGGCGATACACCGCTCAAAGAACAGCAGTTTGCCGGTTTGCCTGTAGGTGCTGTCATCACACGGAGGGATTCGGACGATGTGGATCTTACCCTAGAGGGTGACAAGCCCACTGAACCGGAGAAACCGGAGAAACCTGACCCGGAGAAGCCGGAGAAACCTGACCCGGAGA
>OLNW01002761.1_pt1 | contig 14500 bp, 14 predicted proteins | sample 1672121 | NCBI WGS metagenome assembly OLNW01 (sample SAMEA3136648, study PRJEB25190) | human gut metagenome
GATGTTTCTGGCGCTGCTTTTCATGTTGAATCACCTCTTTCGTCAGCGCATTGTATCTCGCGATCAGAATGATCCTTTCAGGTTTATCATAATTCGATAGTCCATGCTGTCAGCATGGGATGTATCGAAAAAGTCATTGAAATCAGTAAGTTTTTCTTAAATAACAGTAAAAACCATTGATATTTTCGATGTTTTTCCATATACTAATACAAAGGAGGCGATATCATGATCGTTAGACCCTATTATTTGGATATACTAAAAACCTATCGGGATACTCCACTGGTAAAAATCCTTGCAGGAATCCGTCGATGTGGAAAATCGACCATTTTGGATATGCTGAAAGATGACTTGATTAGCAGCGGTATTTCGGCTGATCATATTATCCAACTGCGTTATACCTCAGAAGAATTGGACGACGACATGACTGCCAAGCAGATGTACCGTGATATAAAAGATAAAATGACGGACAATTTGCGATATTATCTTCTGCTGGATGAAGTACAAGAGATAAATGGATGGGAAAGAGCAGTCAATACTCTTTTGGAAGATTTCAATACTGACATTTATGTGACCGGCTCCAACTCCAAACTCATGTCCAGTGAGATTTCTACCTATCTGACAGGACGCTATATCTCTATTCCGGTCTTTACCTTATCCTTTTCCGAATATTTGGAATTCAAGAAAGGAAACGGACTTACGCCCAAAGAACTTCTGAACGAATATATCCGTATGGGCGGTTTTCCTATTGTTGCGCTTGGAAACTTTGACGAGCGTTCATCCTATCAGATTGTCGAGGGAATTTATAATTCCGTCATCACCCGCGATATCACCAAACGGCATAATATCACGAACTTCGATTTATTTAACCGTGTGGTGAAGTATGTTATTGAGAATGTCGGCAAAACTTTTTCTGCCAACGCCATCGTAAAGTTTATGAAAGGTGAGGGACGTACGCTATCGGTGGAAACCGTTTATAACTATCTGGAATGGCTGGAAAAAGCCTTTGTGATCTACCGTTGTCAGAGATATGATATGCAGGGCAAAACCGTTCTTAAAACACAGGAAAAGTTCTATCTTGCAGATGCTTCGCTTAAATATTGTATGCTGGGTTTTAATCCGAAATCCATAGCTGCCATGCTGGAAAACATTGTGTACTTTGAACTTCGGCGGAAGGGCTATGATGTTTACATCGGAAAAAACGCAGCCAAAGAAATTGACTTTGTTGCGGTGCGACGGGATGAACGACTCTATGTGCAGGTATGCCGCAATTTTCCAGAAGCGTCCGAACGGGAAGTTGCCAACCTGCTTGAAATTAAGGATCACTACCCGAAATATGTGGTGACACTGGACGAGCTGGCTGGCGGCAATATCAACGGAGTCAAGATCGTGCATTTAGTTGATTTCCTGTTGGCAGCAGATTATTAAAACAATCTGCTTATCCAGAACTGTTATCTGCACATGTTTTCGCGGAGATATATGCAGATAGCAGTTTTTTGCTAAGAAATAGATTCAAACTCAAAATCAAGGCAGACACTCTATTTGCTGCTTTATCATTCGCTATTCACTTTCTGTTTCGCACAAGGATATACGCCTTTGATTCAGCATTGATAGCATGAAACCCGTCCGCTGCCAGATACTCCATCAGACTCGTCTTGGGAATCATGCAGCGCATCCGAATCAGGAAATGCTCCACCTTATCCTTATTGCACCAGTTGAGAATCGTCTGGTGCTTGTAGCCCGTGATTTTCATCACCTGCGGAATCTCCAGAACATCGGGATATTCTTCAAGAACACAGCTCAGGGTTTTCTCCAGAAGCCTGATCGTCGGTTCAGAGTGACAGCGTCCAGACATTCTTTCCGCGCCAATCTTCATTTTGCACAGAAGCGGATTTTCGTCACGGAAGTAGAGGAAATCAACGACATCCGTAATCTTGATGGAATACTTTCGGGTTTTCTTTCCCGTGCAGACGCTTGGAATCAATCCGCTTTCCAAATACTTCTGTGCGGTTTTCTTGGACACCTTGCAGATTTTGTACAGCTGCTCCTTGGTGATGTATTCGGGGTACTCGTCCAGCACCCATTCATAGTCATTTCTATCATTCATTTTGCCTGTTACCTTTCTTCTCTTTTCTGGTCAACAGCGGGGGTAATCAGGCTGATTTATCTCTCTTTTTTCTCTCCTATGTGCCGTTTTCTCTCCTAAATCTCTCCAAAATGCCCATTTTTGAGCAAATTGGCATGATTCATTCGAACCCTTGACACACCTCGGTTTTTGACCGAAAACAGCCGAAAAATTGAGCTATTGTTCGTGTTTTTATCTTCTCTCAACTTCTCTGTTCTTCCTTTATTTTCCTCGAAATGGTGTTTAACCGATAACACTCGAAATGCTGTGAGGGTCAAACCTCCTAGGGTTCGAATCCCTAACTCTCCGCCATAATAAGTACCAGCTTTTGATACAAAGGCTGGTGCTTTTCTTTTACCCCATAGTGGCTCGAAAGCCCTTGCTGCAAGGGCTTTCCCGGACATTTTCCCGAAAAGGGATCCTGAACCAGCTTCATTTTTCATTACGCAAGCAGGCGTGGAAGGCAAAATTGCTCTCCGCGCCTGTGTTTTTTACCCCACCCCTGTCAAAATGGTGTATTCTTGAGTTTCGTCAAATCGTTTGAATTAGAGGCGTTTGCAGTTTATTCCTCTGGATGCCAGCGCTCGTTTTGCCTTGAAAACACTGGCTTTTCTACCGCTTGTATTATAGTATTCGTGTTGTAGGGTACTGGCGGGAGGTGGATATATGGCTGCTGCAAAACGAAAATCCATTGCGAAGCTCTGCATTGCGCTGGGGCTGTTCGTTCTTGCCGGCTTTTTTCGCCAGCTGGATCGCGTGACTGCGCCGCTGCCCTCTTCCGCCTGCTTTCTGCTGACCAACCTGATCTATATCGGTCTGGCCATGGCGTGGGGATTTTCCATATCGCGCCGAATCCTGCATCGAAACGACCGGCGATGGCTGCTGCTGGGCTGCGCGATGGCCATGCTATGGCTGTTTCTGCGCGCGGTCAAGAATCGCTTTTTCAGCAACGATACCATTACTCGCCATTTGTGGTATGGCTATTATGTGCCGCAGATTCTTGCGCCGCTTTTCAGCCTGTTCGCGGCGCTACAGCTTGGGCGGCGGGAGGGCGACGCGCTTTCTCGCAAATGGTATCTGCTCTTCATTCCTGCTGCACTGCTGATCGGCGGCGTTCTGACTAACAACCTGTACCAGATGGCGTTTCGAGCCGCGCCGGATGCTGCGACGCTGGAAGCGGACTATACCCACGGCTGGGTATACTATCTTGCCATGGCATGGACGATCACGCTGCTGTTGGCAACCGGGCTTAAGCAAACCCCGTTGCCAGCAGCCTGGTGGTGGTTTTGGAAAACGTTCCCTTCAGCAGTCCCACCATCTGCGCCAGCTCTCCGGCGCGCTTTTCGGGATGGTTGACGATGGCTTCCAGCACGTGAATCTCCTGCGCGCTCACTTCCACCCCGCACCCATAATCCCGTTTCTGCTGTTCGATCAGCCGATCGTATTCGCACAATCTGCCTATCGCTTCATCCATTTCCTTGATAAAATCCACTGGACAGCTTCCTTTGCCCTCATGTTTGCAGTCTTTCGGCGAAACATGCTCGATTATACTGTATTTCCATGCAAAATTCAATCATTATTTGCATTTTGTTTCCTTTGAAACCCGCTTTATTTCATCGGAAACAAAGCATTCCTTTGTTTTTATTCTTGTTTTTTGATGTTTTTCTGCGCTGCATAAAAATACATTTCGTTTCACGAGCAAACGTTTGCTTAAACGCATCCAAAAAGAGCGGTCTGCCTGCTGCAAACCGCTCTGGTTTTGATTACTGATCCTCGCCGAAATCGGCAATGTAAGCCTCAACCAGCTTTTCGGGCCAGTCGCTTACGGGCTCCAGCCGCCCGGTGAAAAAACGGAGAGTCTTGGGTTCGTGGACAAACCGCAGACCGCCAATGAGATGACGGTGATCATACAGCCACTTCACGCGATCGATCACGTATTCCGTCTGAGACAGGGTGAATACGCGGCGCGGGAAAGCCAGACGCACCATTTCCACCGAGGCGATGCGCTCCGTGCCATCCGGGTTGCGCTCCTCAGAAAGTGTGCCGCGTTCCATGCCGCGGATGCCGCCGCACAGATAAAGCGCCGCCACCAGCGATCCGGCCGGATACTGCTCAGAGGGGATGTGATCCACCACCTCGCGGGCGTTGATGTGCGCGCCCAGTCCGCCGCCGGGTGTAACCATGGGAACGCCGCAGGCGTCCAGCGCCTTCACGCAGTGGTTGATAAGCTGCGGACCCTGGGAGATCACATCAAAATCCATGGTTTCTTCAAATCCCACGATCATCGCTTCCATTTCCTTTACGGACATGCCGCCGTAGGTCAGGAAACCTTCAAACATGGTCACATAATCTTCCATGGCGTGGAAAACTGCTTCGTCGCGCACAAGGATTCCGCCGCCGCGGCCGAAGCGAATTTGCGTCCTGAGAAATAGATGATGTCAAACAGGTCTGCAATCATCCGCGTGATTTCACGGATGGACTTGTCCTTCATGGATTCCTCGCGAACCTTGATGAAATACAGGTTGTCCTGCAGCAAAGACGCGTCCAGCACGGTGGGAATGCCGTGTTCCTTGGCGAGATCCGTTACCGCTTTCATGTTCTCGTAGGAGATCGGCTGTCCGCCGATCAGGTTGGTGCCGGCCTCCATGCGGATGTAGGGAATATTGGCCGCACCCTCGCGGGCGATGCAGGCGCGTACCTTGTCCAGATCGATATTGCCCTTGAAAGGCAGGTCGCTGCGGGTGACGAGGCCTTCGTCGCGCACCAGTTCTTCCTCACGGCCGCCCAGACGGGTGACATGCGCTTTGGACGTGGTGAAATGATAGTTCATGATCACGCAGCTGCCCGGCTTGATGAAATGCAGATTCAGAATATGTTCTGCCGCGCGGCCCTGATGAGCGGGCAGCAAATGCCTGATGCCGAAGATTTCTTCCAGCTTGTCGCGCATGCGATAGAAGGTTTCGCTTCCGGCATAGGCGTCATCCGCGTAAAGCATCGCGCCCTGCATGCGGTCGCTCATGGCGTTGACGCCGGAGTCCGTGAGCATATCCATAAAAATATCGCCATTGTGCAGCAGGAACGTATTAAAGCCAGCGTCCTGCATCCTCTGCAGGCGTTCCCGTGCCGGAAGCAGATTCAGCTTCTGCACGATCTTGACCTTATGCATTTCCATGGGCACCGGCTGACGATGATAAAACTTGATTTCAGGCATGATGATAACCTCCGTATGAGAATTACCTTTTTGCATAAAGCAGTATATAATACTTTCATCAATCAATAAAGCGAATTGTTTCGATCAAAACGATCGATTATTTCGATGGAGGATCTATGGAAATCAAAAATCTGGTGACCTTTCTGCGCGTTGCCGAGCTGAGCAGCTTTACCAAAGCAGCACAGGTGCTCGACTATTCGCAATCCACCATTTCTTTTCAGATCAAGTAATTGGAAACCGAGCTGAACTGCCTGCTCTTTGAAAGGATCAACCACACGCTGCTTCTTACTGCCGAGGGAAGAGAACTGCTGGACTATGCCAAGCAGTTCTGCCAGCTCACGGATGAATTCCATCAGCGCCGCGCAGTCGACGAGCAGGTATCTGGTCAGGTTCATCTGGTGATTCCGGATTCGGTATGCAAAATGATGATTCTGGAAAACTACTCGGATTTTTACCGGCGCTATCCGGGCATTCATTATGGGAAGAACCGCGCAAAAGCATTTTCATCGCCAGACAGCTCCTTCGGCATAAATGCACAGCGCACGAAAAACGCCGTCTATCCAAAATACCATTTTTCTCCTTCTGATGCAACCCAAATTCATTTCTGGAAATACCATGGTGATCCAGTCAGCCGTCATAAACAGAAATGTTATAACATAGTTTGAATGCACAGATCCGTTTTGGATCTTTTCGAAAAGGATGCCGTTTTCCCGCTGCAAACCAGCCAAATGGCCGTACGTGAGCATATGTATTTTGCGTAACGCACAATTTTTCAACATCATGCCACAAAATGAACGTAGAAATTCGTGGCAGCACAGCCTATAATCTTGCGTAACGCACAATTTTTCAACATCATGCCACAAAATGAACGTAGAAATTCGTGGCAGCGCAGCCTATAATCAAAGCATCAAAGCAAAGGTTGAACCATCTCACAAAAACAACCAAAAGAACCAACGAGAAATGAGGGATCGTATGCAACAATTGTCGTGGTGGCGTCATATCAAAAGAGACCGTTTACTGTATCTGATGCTGATACCGGGCCTGCTTTTCTTCCTGATTTTCAAGTACTGGCCCATGTATGGCATTACCATTGCCTTTAAAGATTATAAAATCGGCCGTGACATCTGGGAGGCCCAGTGGGCAGGCTTCAAATACTTCGAACAATTCTTTGAATCCCGTGATTTCTGGCGGATCATGGAAAACACCATTGTCATCAGCTTTGGCAAATTGCTCATTGGTTTCCCTGCTCCGATTCTGTTTGCGCTTCTGCTCAACGAAATCCGCAATCAGCAGGCCAAGCGCTTCATTCAGACGGTGGTTTATCTGCCGCACTTCATCTCCTGGGTGGTCTTGGGCAACCTGATGCTGATGATGTTTGCACCGGATACCGGTTTGTTTTCCACATTGATCACCATGATAACAGGAAACAAACTAAACATCCTGCTGGATGCCGATGCCTTCCGTTTGGTGCTGATTCTTTCGGACACCTGGAAAGAGCTCGGCTGGAGCGCCATCATTTATCTGTCTGCCCTGAGCAGCGTGGATATGAACCTGTATGAAGCCGCTGCCATCGACGGCGCCTCGCGCGGCCGAATGATGTGGAACATCACGCTGCCCGCGATTCGTTCCACCATCATTGTTATGCTCATCCTGCGCGTTGGCAAAATTCTGGACGCCGGCTTTGAGCAGATCCTGATCATGACCAATCCGCTGGTCAATGACAAATGTGAAATTATTGATACCTATGTCTACAAAGTAGGTATGCAGCAGGCCAAGTTCAGCTATTCCACGGCAGTCAACCTCTTTAAATCCGTCATCGGTCTGGGCATGGTGCTTGGCGTAAATACGATTTCGAAGAGATGGGAGGAGAACTTGCTATGACGACTGCCGCTTCGAAGCAGACTGCTTCTTCCCGCATCAAGCGTACCTCTACCGTTTTTACCATCTTCAACGTCATCATCATGGCCATTCTGGTGCTCATCACCATTTACCCGTTTTACTATGTCATTGTCGGTTCCATCTCTGGCAATAACGTAGGCGCACAGGAAGTATACTTTCTCTACCCGGTTGATCTGGACTTCGGCGCATACAACATGGTTTTCTCCACCACCAGTATTCCCAGAGCCTATATGAACACCGTGTTTGTTACCGTGGTAGGAACGACTCTCTCCCTGCTGCTGACGATTCTGACCGCTTACCCGCTGTCCAAATCCCGTCTGCGCGGCCGTTCATTCTTTACCATGCTGTTCTATTTCACCATGCTCTTCAGCGGCGGCCTGATTCCAACCTATCTGGTCATCCGCGATCTGGGCATGATCGACTCCCTCTGGTCGCTCATTCTGCCCAGACTGGTTTCCGTCTACAACATGCTCCTGATGATCAACTTCTTCAAGAGTATCCCGGACGGCTTGGAGGAATCCGCCACCATCGACGGCGCGAACGATCTCACAATCCTTGTTCGCATCATTCTTCCGCTGTCGATGCCCATTCTGGCTACGCTTACACTTTTCTACGCCGTCAGCTACTGGAACATCTGGTTTGACGCCATCATGTACTTAAACAGCAATCGTCACTTCCCGCTGCAGCTGGTGCTGCGTGACATTGTGCAATCGGTAGATATGACCTACGTAGGCGGTGGCGGCGGCGACTTCACCATGTCCGACACCACCATCCAGTCGGTGCGTCTGGCAACGATCGTCGTTGCAATTCTGCCCATCATGATGGTTTATCCGTTCCTACAGAAGTATTTTGTCAAGGGCGTCATGATCGGCGCCATCAAGGGATAAGTTTTCCCTGATCCGTAGTGATTCTTTCAGGCATCCCGCCAACAGCGCAAAACGGAAAGGAGGTTTGCCGCGCAACTGGGCAGGATTCCTGAAAGCATTCTGAAAAGAAAAAAGGATTATAAGGAGGAAAATGGAATGAAGAAACTGTGGAGTATCCTTTTGGCCATGATGCTGCTCTTTGCCACCGTCGGTGCGTATGCCGAGGTAAGTCTGGAGGATGACGAGAGCGTTCACTATTCCTTTACCATCATGCAGGGCAAGCAGTTTGACGTGCCTGCGAGCAATCCCACTCTCTCCTTCCTGGAGGACAAATTCAACGCCGATTTCGAGTTCATGCTCGTATCCCGCGGCAACAACGATTATCAGAACAAGTGCAACATGCTGATCGCGTCCAACGATATTCCGGACCTGATCCAGATCAACGACTATTCCATTCTGACCAACATGGTTGAACTTGGCCTGATCATCCCGTTGGATGAGCTGGTTCAGGAATACGGCCAGGAACTGCTGGCGATCCGTCCCGAAGAATGCTGGGAGCCCTTCATCTTCGACGGAAAACTGTATTCTCTGCCCAACCAGTACCGAAACGACGGCATCATCGGCTGCATTCGTGAGGATTGGCTGAAGAAGCTGAACCTTGAAATGCCCACGACCATCGAGGAGTTCGAAAATGTCATCCGTGCCTTCACGGAACAGGATCCCGACGGCAACGGCGCCAATGATACCTACGGCATCTCCGGCACCAACGCGCCTGTCACCTCTACCTTCCTGCCCGCCTATCAGTACTACAATGTGCTGCCAGATCAGTGGCTGGTAAAGGACGGCGCTCTGACCTTCGGTTCCATTCAACCTGAAATGCTGGACGCTCTCAAGCTGATCAACAAGTGGTTCCGCGCTGGCTACATCGATCCTCAGTTCCCGCTGTACAGCCGCGAGAAGTTTGAGGAAGTGCTGGGCATGGGCAAGTTTGGTTTCTACGGCAGCACCGAAGTACAGCGTCTGGATCCCGCCTTCGACATCGGTCTGGCTGCCCTTCGTGAGCGCGAGCCCGAAAGCCACTTCATCTCCATGGATCCTGTCCTGAGCAAGGATGGTGTGAAGCGCCTGTGGACCAACGACTATCGCTCCCTGGGCTACACCATGGCCATCAGCGCCACCTGTGAGAATCCCGTCCGTCTGATGAAGCTGATCAACTATGCCGCTTCTGAAGAAGGCTACCTGCGTATCCGCTATGGCGAGGAAGGCGTGCAGTACACCGTTGATGAGACCGGTACCTTCCACTTCACCGACGAATGGGCCGATATCAACAAGCGTACCCAGGAAGGCCTGAGCATCCAGTACTCCAACATCTTCCGTCGCGAGTGGTTCGACCGCTGCGCCAGCGTTGAGGTGTGGGACGGCGTTGCCAAGTTTGACGCTTACGGCGAGCCCATCTCCCCGATCTTTGTCACCACCGAGGCCGATACGGAATACAACGCTCTGCTGACCACCCTGCGCGATGAAAGCTTCACCAAGATGATTTGCTGCGAAGATGAAACGGCTCTGGACGCCATGTTCGCCGAGTTTGTCGAGGATTGGCTGGCCAGCGGCGGCGAAGAAGTGATCCGCCAGAAGACCGAAGCCTGGAAGGCTAAGCAGGGTGCCTGATCAGCAATGGGATTCCCGAAACTGAATGAACTGAATTGATCTAAAGAAAAATCCCTGAGGATGCTGTGCGCAGCATCCTCATGGTGTCTTCATAACAGGGCAGGAGGGAACAGCATTGAAAAAGCATAGCAAGCATCGGTTGTTTTACCGGTATCTGTGTATGTTTTTGCTGATTCTGATTCTTCCTGTCCTGATCATGGGGTCTGTAATCCAGCACAACATGCGCACAGCGCTGTGGACAGAGGTCAAAACCTCTACGCAGGCTGCTGCACAGCAGGTGGTATTCGTACTGGAACAAAATATAATCAGCATGGAAGCGCTGGCAACCAGGCTCGTCAACGATCCCGATATCCGCATCATGGCAGAAGCCATGAAGGATCCGCACGCAACGCTTGTGAAGAAAGACGGCGTTCAGAAACTGAATATGTACATTCAGGCCAACTCCTTTCTGCAGCGCATTATGGTGCATGAAAACGGCGAGCTGCTCTCCAACGAGGGCTTTTTGCTGGATAACGAAGCCGAAGCGATCTTAGCCATTCTGAAACGAACCGCCACTCATCGCTTTGCCTATTATCCGGATCTTTGTTCCAGTGCCATCTACTATATCAGGAAGCTGACGGTCTCTTATTCCAAAGGCGCAGATCTGATCATTGAAATTCCCCGCTCCACGCTGGTCAAACAGATGCACACGCTTCCCCACGGCAGCGAAATGCAGGTGCTGATTGTGGAGGGCGAAAACAACATCGTCTTTTCCACCATGGAGGAAGCGCAGATTCCGCAGGTGTTGCCGCACGCACAGCTTGGACAATGGAATGAGCTGTATTGGAACCAGCAGGATTACATGCTTTACACAACTGCTCTGGAAAGGGTCAATCTGCAGGCAATATTTCTGGTTCCCAGACACCTGATTTCTTCTCCGCTCAATCAGGTAATGAAAATTCTGGGTGCTTACCTGCTGCTTTCCTGTCTGCTAGGCACGCTGTGTTCCTTGTGGTTTTCCTACCGCAATTACAAACCGCTGCAGCCCATCCTTCATGATTTTGAGCCGATGGAAAGCGGACGCGGGGCTGGACTGGAAGCAATTAGTTCCCTCTATGACCGCACCAAACGCGACAATCTGGAACTGCGAGGAAAGGTGGAGGCTCAAAAAGCCGATGCCTCCCGCCACTTCCTGCTTAATCTGCTGCGCGGCCGATACCTGCGAAGCGCTGATTTGAGGCATATGGCGCGGCAATACGGGATCATCATGGAGGAAAATGCCTTCCGCGTGCTCCTGCTTATGGGCAACACGCTTCCCAACTACCAGCGTGAGAGCCTGTTTGAAGATCATGTTCGTGAATTGTTTGCGCGTTACATGAACGCATGGAATCACGTTTGTCTGGTAACGGAACCGGGCTGCATGGCCGTCATCGTGAACTATACCGCCTCTCAAACTGCTGAAGAAAAACTGATTGATATTGGGCTTGCCATGATCGACGACATCCTTCAGCAGTTATCCATGAACGTGACCATTGGCCTGAGTGATGAAAAACCCGCACTTGTGGATCTGTATCAGGCCTATACCGAAGCGGAAAGCGCCTGTGAATACCGTTTGCTCCGCGGCAACAATCAATTGATTCTCTACCGGGAGGTAGAAGATACACCGCATGATGTGACGCTGCGGTATATGCAGAGCTTCCGCAATCAATCCGATCTTCAGCGTCATCTGGAAAACGGCAATTATGACGCCGTCGAACAGGATATTAACCATCTGTTTGAGAGTTCCTCTGGAATATTGTGCTTGCCTCTGTTTGAACACATCCATAACTGTCAGATGAGCATCAGTCTGGCGCGCTGTCTGTATTACGAAATCATTAATCTGGTGCTGCGCACCCTGCCATACCAGACGATCAAGGAAATGGATCTTGGACGGCTGCTGACCATGGAAACCATGGAAGGGCTGAAGGAGCATGTGCTGGCAATCTATCGTATGGCCTGCGAAAGTCGAGGTGCAGGTGCGTCCGGATGTGAATGCCGAAGCCACGTCGAAAAAGCCATCGATTACATCCACGCCCATTATACGGAAAACACGCTTTCCTCTGAGAGTGTCGCGGATAATCTGGGAATCTCCCGCAGTTATATCAGCCGCCGCTTCTCTCAGGAAATGCACATTCCCATCAGCGAATACATCAGTCGGGTACGGATTCAAAAGGCCAGCGCTCTGCTTTTTGACAGTTCCGCTTCTCTGACGCACATTGCCCAGCAGGTAGGCTATTCCGATCTGCACACCTTCCTGCGCAATTTCAAGAAATTCAACGGCATGACGCCAACCCAGTACAAAGAACAAAAATTTGGGACAAAACAGAAGGAGAAAACAGAAAAAACAGAATGATTATTCGTGAAATCGCCGCGAGTCTTTATCCCTGGGATCTGCATGATGAACCCATTGATCGGATTGTGGACAAGCTGGTTGAAAACAGCAGCGTCAACAGCATCTATCTGGTAGGCGTGATGCATTATGAAAAGCGTCCCCTCACCAGTCTTTACTACACCCAGAATCCCAGCCGCAAATGGTATGCGCCCGAAGACAGCCGCGTGTATTATCATGTGGATGAAAAGGCCTTTGCTAACACCAAGCTCAAACCCCAAAGTTCCGAGCGCGAATTCCTGCAGGGGACTGACTGGCTGGACGTGCTGGTGGAGTGTGCTCGCCGCCGTGGTCTGAAGGCCGGCGTGGAAATCTCCCACACCTTCTATGATACCAAAAAGGCCATGGCAGAATGTCCTGATGTGCTGCAAAAGGATATTCATGGCCGCCCCATCCCCCAGCATTTCTGCTGCAACAACGACGACGTGCGCGAATACATGCGCGTGCTCTTCTCCGAAAGTGTTAAGCAGCATGATGTGGATTTCATCCAGACCTGCATGATGCTCTTCCACCATGGCGAGCCGGTCAAGACGCCTTGGTTCCTGCCCAACGAAACCGATCCCAAACTGGCTGCTCTGCTGGACGTCGTGACTGGCGGATGCTTCTGTGAGCACTGCCGTGCCAAGGCGATCTCCATGGGCTATGACTGGGATCACATTGTGGAAAAGCTCAAAGAGCTGGAACGCATCGTCACCGCCACGCCTTATATCAACAACGATCAGTGCATGGAACTGCAGATGCTGATGGACAGCAACCTGACCGAAGCCGGCCTGATGATGGAATATCCGGAGCTGCATCAGTTCCTGGAGTTCCGTATGAAGAGCATCACCTCGCTGTTCAGCACAATCTACACCTCCATCAAGGCGGTCAAGCCTAATATTGACTTCCGTTACAACAACTATCTGCGTTATCCCGAGCTGGCTGGTCTGGACTACAAGGCGGTAGCTCCCTATCTGGATTCCGTGCGTGACAGTGACTACACTGAGCAGCGCAAAGTGACGGATAACTTTGAATACAAACGCCACACGATCAACAAGATCCGCCGCGGCATCGGCTTTGGCAAGCCCGTACTGGCAGCCTTTGCTGTACGTCCCAACGCAACGCCACAGATTCTTCGCGACAGTATCGGAACCCTTGCACAGGTTGGGGTAGACGGCTTCTCGCTGGGGCATTACGACGGCTCCACCAAGCCGCTGCTGCGGGCTGTAAAGGAAGCCATGGAAGAATATGACATCCAATTGAAATAAGAAAAGAGGATTCGTATGGCAAACGTAAAGCTCAACGATCTGCAGTCCTGGCTAATGAATACGCTTACCGGCCTAAAGATGACTCAGGAAAACGCAGAATTGGTAACCGATACCGTTATGCGAGCCACCCTGCGCGGCGTTGGACATCACGACATCTACGACTTTCCCGGCCGCCTGAACGGCCTGCTGGAAGGCAAATATCCCCCCAATCCCGATTTTCAGCCGATCGCATCGTTCAAAACCATGGAAAGCTGGGACGGCGGCAATGGTCTGGGCGAGCTGATTTGCTCCTTTGCCATGGAACGTGCCATGAAACTGGCGGACGAATATGGCATCGGCCTGTGCGCCATGCGTAACAGCAACCACTACATGGCGGCTGCCCCCTATGTGGAGCGTGCCAGTGAACGCGGCTATATCGCTCTGCTGCTGTGCAAGGGTACGCCCACCATGGGCGCTCCCGGACGCACGGAAAAAGTGGTAGGCACCCTGCCGATGGGTTTTGCTGTGCCGACGGATCACGGCTATCCCATCATGCTGGACGCCTGCATGGCCTATGCTTCCTTCGGCGTGCTGAAGGCTCATATGGACAGCTGTACGCCCGTACCTGCGTACTGGGGCTTTGACAAAGAAGGCAATCCCACCACCGATCCTGCCGCCATGGCGCAGGGCACCCGCCTGCCCATCGGCGGTCACAAGGGCTTTGGTCTGGCTGTTCTGGGCGAAGTGCTGACGGCGCTCCTCTCTGACGGATGCCTGATCGATGAAAAGGATGAGCTGCACAATCATCCCGATCCCACCTGCCACACCGCCATCGCCATCAAGGCAGACGCTCTGATGGACATGGATCGCTTCCGTGCCCGCTCCGGCGATCTGATCGATCTGATGTGCGCCCGCGCGCCAGGACTGCATGTTCCCGGACAGGGTTCTTCCGAGAAAAAGGATGAATTCCTGCAGGCTGGCTGCATCGATCTGAAGGAAAGTCTGCTGGAGAAGTTAGACGCCTTCTCGCAGGCCAGCGGACTTGCGCCTCTTCCCAGAGAATAACAAAGCGTTTCCCCTTTACTTAAACACCACCGCCCC
>OLNW01002763.1_pt1 | contig 14492 bp, 11 predicted proteins | sample 1672121 | NCBI WGS metagenome assembly OLNW01 (sample SAMEA3136648, study PRJEB25190) | human gut metagenome
ATCTTGTACATCATAGCATCCATCTCTGCGAAGCTCATAACACCTGTTACAACATTACTTCTGATCATGAACGGTGGTACACAGTATGTGAATCCTCTGTTGATCATGAAATCTCTTGCATAAGCAATTACTGCAGAATGAAGTCTTGCAATATCTCCCATCAAATAGTAGAATCCGTTACCTGCAACTCTTCTTGCTGCATCAAGATCGATACCATTGAAAGATTCCATGATTTCTGTGTGATATGGGATTTCGAAATCCGGAACAACCGGCTCGCCAAATCTTTCAACTTCTACGTTCTCGCTGTCATCTTTTCCGATCGGAACAGATGGATCAATGATGTTCGGGATGATCATCATATTTTTCTTCAGCTTCTCTTCTACTTCTTTTTCTTCTTCAGAAAGTTCATTGATTCTTCCGTTGCTTTCAGCTACTTTCTTTTTCAGAGCTTCTGCTTCTTCGATCTTCTTCTGAGCCATCATAGCACCGATCTCTTTAGATGCTTTGTTCTTCTCCGCACGAAGAGCTTCAACTTCCTGTTTGATCTCTCTGTTTCTCTTATCCAGTTCGATTACTTCATCTACAAGCGGAAGTTTCTCATCCTGAAATTTGTTTTTAATGTTCTGTTTTACTACATCCGGATTATTTCTTACAAATTTGATATCTAACATGATCCTTTTCCTTTCATCCCTTGATTTTTATATTTATAAATAAAATTACAAACTTTGTTATTTTATCTATTATCTGTTTTTCTTCGGGTTTTATTACTTCTTCTTCGTTTTTCTGTATTGCCTGTGCGAGTTGCTTCCTTCTTTTTTCTGGAAGCTTTTACAGTTTCATATTCATCCTGATAAATGGCTCTCTCAAGACATTCTTCTTCCTCTGCTGCAAGCTCGATCTCGCATCCACCTTCAACAACTTCTTTTATATAAGTGTAACAGCCTTCTCTGCTGTGCATGGCATTCAGGATCCATCCTGTGTTATTCTCATCCAGCATTGTCAGCGCAAAACTCAGCTCTCCACCCATTTCATGAAATGCATCATATTTTACAATACCGATTTTCTGATAATTATTTTTTATCTTCTCATATAATTTATCTATCTCTTTGCGGTTTTCTTCTGCCAGTTCTTCTATCTCCTGCAGTCTGTCAAATCGTTTAAAAATCGATTTTTCAAGGCTCTTTCCGTTTTTACCTTTCATAAATACGTTATAGCTTCTCTGCAGTTGTTTGTACTTATCATATACCATACATAATAATACAATAATTACAAGCTGCAGGATAAACACAATAACGAACAGATAAAACGGATCGATTCCCAGACTTCCTAGTATTCCGCCCATTATTTACATCTCCTTTTTAATTATTCACTCCTCGGTATCATCATGATCAGATCGTAGATACGCTCCAGCTCCTCCTCTGAATAATATTCTATTTCTATCTTGCCTTTACCATTTGCTTTTGGATTCACATATACTTTTGTCCCCATAACACCCTTCATATGTTCTTCCAGATTTTCATGTACAAACGTATGCTCAACCTTGGATTTCTTTGCTTCCTTTTTCGGATTCTTCAACGTCTTAACAAGCTTTTCTGTCTCCCTCACACTAAGCTTTTCATCGAAGATCTTATTGGCAAGTGTGTACTGCTGTTCTTCATCATCGATTGCAAGTAAGGCTCTGGCATGTCCGGTTGAAATCATATCATCAATGATCATCTGCTGTACTCGATCACTTAACTTCAAAAGTCTCATTGAGTTTGTAACAGCAGTCCTGCTCTTAGATACTCTTTCTGCCACTTCATCCTGCTTCAGATTAAATTCTTTCAGCAGGCGTTTATATGCCATCGCTTCTTCAATCGGGTTCAGATTTTCCCGTTGAATATTCTCAATCAGAGAAATCTCTACTATTTCCTGCTCTGTAAAATTCTTTACAATAATTGGTACTTCTTTGATTCCTGCAAGTTTTGCAGCTCTCCATCTTCTCTCACCTGCAATAATCTCGTAATAGTCTTTCTTCTTCTGCACAATAAGCGGCTGAAGAATTCCAAACTGCTTGATGGAATCTGCCAGCTCCATGAGCGCATCCTCATCAAAATCTTTCCGCGGTTGATCTCTGTTCGGTTCAACCTGATTGACCTTCACCATGATTCCGGCTTCTTTGACGCTTTCTTCCATGGCCTGTAGTTTTTTTTTGTCAAATCTTGGAGAGATATCTTTGTTTTCTTTCTTATTAGGAATCAGACTGTCCAGTCCTTTTCCTAATCCACTTTTCTTTACCGGCATGCTTATTCTTCTCCTTTGTTAACTACCTCTTCTGCCAATAACATATAACTTTCCGCACCCTTTGATTTTGGATCATATAGATTGATCGGCATTCCGTAACTTGGTGCTTCTGCCAATCTGATATTACGCGGAATGATTGTCTTATATATATTCTGATTCAGATTATCTTTTACATTCTCTACTACCTGCAGAGAAAGATTTGTTCTTGCATCATACATTGTAAATACAACACCCTCAATCTCCAGTTCTGGATTCAGACGTTCCTGTACAAGTTCTATTGTATGAATCAACTGACTTAATCCTTCCAGTGCATAATACTCACACTGAATCGGAACCAGAACAGAATCTGATGTAGTCATTGCATTGATTGTAAGCATACTCAACGCCGGTGGACAATCAATGATAATAAATTCATATCTGTCCTTTATCTTTTCTACTTCATCTCTGAGTATGTATTCCTTGTTGTCTACACCTATCAGTTCAATTTCTGCAGCCGAAAGATCTATGTTAGAAGGAAGGACATCGAGATTCTCAATTACCTCTTCACATAAACATTCTTCAACTCCCACTTTTCCGATGATCAGATCATATACGGTCCTCTCTACAGAATCTTTATCAACTCCCAGACCACTTGACATATTTCCCTGTGGGTCCATGTCAATCGCAAGCACCTTCTTTCCCATACTTGCAAGCGCTGCTGATAAGTTAATTGCTGTGGTTGTCTTTCCTACGCCACCTTTTTGGTTGGCTATCGCTATAGTTCTTCCCATTTCAGTACTCCTTTCTTTCGGACACTTCCTTATTATATCATCTTTCATTTCATTAATCTATACTTATTCCTCACCAAAATCTCAAATGTTTCACGTGAAACATTCGTTAGATTTTGAATTTTTTAGGTGATTTTTTGATATTTTATTCTATTATTTTCGATGTTTAAGTTATATGTTATAGCATACACTAACGGAACTCATCTCAATTTCTATGTAAAATGTTTCACGTGAAACATTTTAAAATTTAAATTTATATCTTATATCAGTTAGAGTATTTCTTAAAAATCTTGCTGTACGATGTAAGTCACAATTTATGAAAGTAACTTTGTTCTTTTGACTTTCTTAGAAATGTTTCACGTGAAACATTTTGATCAAAACATCTTTCCCAAATCAATCACTAAAAATATTGGAATTGAATAAATACTTACTACAGAATTATGCTGTTCAACATCATCGCTACAAAATATAAGGGCACATTCATATTATCATAAGCAGTAACGTATCTCGCCATCGCCTTTGGCGATGGCGAGATACATTCAAGACAATACGTGCATCCTCCATGCTAATCAGCGGAGTGATTAACATGGGAGTAACAGTAACCCACGCTACTTTTCCTGGCAAAATTAATATTTTATTCTCTTTATTTGCCTCTTTCGATGTAGTATAATGTAACTATCTTTTTAAAGGCAGGTGACTATTTTGAATATTAAAAAAAATCTTACATATTTAACAGCTTTAACTGGAATCACAATAGGTACAATGCATGTCGTTAACAAAATGTTTGAATATATTTCAACAGCAGACAATATTCTTGTTCATGATAAATATGAATATTATAACTGGAGATTTGGTAAAATTGCTTATAAAAAAACAGGAACAGGTAAACCACTTCTTCTGGTTCACAATCTGAACGTATGCTCCTCTTCTGCTGAATGGAATGAAGTAATTGAAGAGATGTCCCGCACTAATACCGTATATGCAATTGATCTGCTGGGATGTGGATGTTCTGATCGTCCAACTTTAACTTATACTAATTTCCTGTATGTTGAATTGATCACTAATTTTATTAAACATGTAATTGGTGAAAAAACTGACGTTATCGTTTCCGGTGAATCATGTCCATTTGTTTTAATGGCATGTGCTAATGACGATACTATTATTAATAAGGTAATTATGATCAATCCACCAAATCTTGTGAAACTTGCGAAGATTCCAACAAAACGAAGCAAACTGAGAAAATACATTCTCTTCTCTCCTATTGTTGGTACTTTCTTCTACAATATGCATATAAATAAGAAGACAATCACGAAATGCTTTATTTCTTCCTATTATTGTAATGCAAATGATGTAAAAGAACAGGATGTTCTTACATACTTTGAGGCTTCGCATAAAGACCACACACATTCAAAATATCTTTATGCATGTCAGGTATCCAGATATCTCAATGCAAACATTGTACATTGTCTGCATAAACTCAATAACAGTATTTATATTATTACTGGAAGTTCTAATCCTGAGAATGCTTTAGCAGCCAGTGAATATCAGAACCATATTCCTTCTATTGAGATCAGAGGAATCAACAAAACAAAACAGATGCCACATATGGAACAGAGTGATAAATTTATTGAAAATGTTCAGTTATTCTTATCTGATGAACAGTAAATAAGAGTATCCATTCCTGATGCGGATTTTCACGTGAAACATAAACAAGTAAAAAACAAACCGAGTCAAACATATATATCTATATATTGCTTTTACTCGGTTTATTTTTTACTTATTTTAAAATTTTTATATTATTTCCTTTCAACTCTATGTTTTCTTTCTTAAAAAAAATAGCGGCGAAGCCGCCGCGTTTTTTCCAAATTTTTTTATTATTAAATTTTTTCAAAATCTCTGTATTTCTTCTTTATTATTCTCTGTATCTTCTACCATTAAAATACCTGAAAATAAATTTCTGAGTTTTCCACATTTTCCACAAAAGTTTTTCACACTACATTTTTTAAGATTTTAATCTAAAATGTGAATAATCCACTTTTTTATCCGCAACTATCTCACATTTTTCTCCAAAATCGCTTTTTACTTATTCACATTGTCCGCACAAGTTATCCTCTTGATGTGGATATCTCATGTGGAAAATGTGGATAACTCTGCTATTTTATCCCATAATTGGTTCTTTTGACGGCAATCCTGCTTTTCTAGGAAATTTTTTTGGTGTAGTTTTCACTTTTTTTAGATCTACTAATGCTCTTCCCATATCCGTTCCCGGAAGCTGAAATTTCTCAATTCCAGCTACTTTTCCACCTAATACTTTCACCGCATACTCAGCCTGACAGATTTCCTCATCTGATTCTCCACTTTTATATGAGATAAAGCTTCCATCTACTTTTACAAATGGAAGGCAATATTCACTCAATGTAGAAAGATTTGCAACGGCACGTGAAACACACAAATCAAAGCATTCTCTGTACTCTTTTTTCTTGGCAAAATCTTCTGCTCTTCCATGGATTGTCTCTATATTTTCCAGTTCCAACACACGAATCACTTCATCCAGAAACTTGATTCTTTTACTCAGAGAATCAAGCAGTACAACATGAAGATGCGGATATACGATTTTCAACGGAATTCCCGGGAATCCAGCCCCTGTTCCGATGTCGATCACGCTCTCAACCTGGCTCATGTCACAGATTTTTGCAATCGTAAGACTGTCTGTAAAATGCTTCAGATTTACCTCGTCATAATCCGTAATTCCTGTCAGATTCATGACTTTATTCCACTCTGTCAGCAACTCATAATACTGGTCAAACTGCTTCTTCTGCTGATCGTTTAACACGATTCCAAGATTGTTCAGTTCTTCTTCGAATTTATTGGTTGATTTACTGTTTTCAGCCACTTTTATTCCCTTTCTTTTCTCTGTTCAGAATACGAGCCCGGACTTGTTTTTTATTTTAACCGGGCTCATTATTGCATTTTTATACATACTGAAACTACTGTTACTACTCACAGTTACTGTCTGCAATTATGCTGTGAACAATAACTATGCACGATACATATGCTGTGAATTGTCTATTTACTTCCCAAATATACAAGCAATACCGAAATATCCGCCGGTGAAACTCCTGAAATTCTGGATGCCTGACCGATGGATGCCGGACGGATCTGATTCAGTTTCTGCTTTGCTTCCAGTCTCAGACTATGGATCTGATCATAATCAATATTCTCCGGTATTTTCTTATTTTCCAGCTTCTTAAACTGCTCTACCTGACGCATCTGACGCTTGATATAGCCATCATATTTGATATTAATATCTACCTGTTCCTGCACATCTTCCGGCAGTTCCGGACGGTGTACATCCACTGCTGCCAGTTTCTCATAAGAAAGCTCCGGACGACGAATCAGCTCTGCAAGCGTTGTTCCTGAAGTCAGTGGTGTGCTTCCATACTCTTCAAGCACCTTTTGAACCTTCTCAGAAGTTCCCAGATTCACATGCTCTACACGCTCAATCTCAGCTGCAATAAGCTCTTTTTTCTTCTGCAGACGCGCATATCGCTCGTCATCGATCAGTCCTGCTTCATGGCCGATCTCAGTCAGTCTGATATCTGCATTATCCTGTCTTAAAAGCAGTCTGTATTCTGCTCTGGAAGTCATCATACGGTACGGTTCATGGCTTTCTTTCGTTACCAGATCATCAATCAAAACCCCAATATATCCCTGAGAACGGTCAATCACGATGCCTTCTTTTCCCTGCAGTTTTCTCGCCGCATTGATTCCCGCAACCAGTCCCTGGGCTGCTGCCTCTTCATACCCTGAACTTCCATTGAACTGTCCACCGCTGAACAGTCCGTCAATATTTTTAAATTCCAGTGTGCTTTTCAGCTGTCTTGCATCGATACAATCATATTCGATCGCATATGCATTTCTCACGATTTTCGCATGTTCCAGTCCCGGTACGCTTCTGTACATGGCATACTGCACATCCTCCGGCAGTGAACTGGACATTCCACCGACATACATCTCTGTTGTCTCCAGGCCTTCCGGCTCGATAAATACCTGATGACGGTTTTTATCCGGGAATTTTACCACTTTATCCTCGATCGATGGGCAGTATCTCGGGCCTGTTCCCTCGATTGCTCCTGAATAAAGCGGAGAGCGGTCCAGATTGCTGCGGATGATCTCGTGTGTTGTCTCATTCGTATAAGTCAGCCAGCAGGAAGTCTGATCGATCTGTACTGATTCAGGATCTGTCGTGAAGGAGAACGGTACAACTCTCTCATCACCTTTCTGCTCTTCCATCTTACTGAAATCAATTGAATTCTTATCAATTCGCGCCGGTGTTCCTGTTTTAAAACGATACATCTTCACGCCCAGAGCTTTCAGGCTGTCTGTCAGATAGTTGGCGCTCTGAAGCCCGTTCGGGCCCGTATGTGTGCTTATTTCGCCGTAAATACATCTGGCCTTTAAATAGGTACCTGTACACAATACAACGGCTTTACAGCGGTAAATAGCGCCTGAGTAAGTCTGTACGCCTGTAATCTTCCCATCCTCTGTCAGAATGTCTGTGACTTCCATCTGACGGATGTCCAGATTCTCCTGATCCTGCAGTACCTGACGCATGGTTCTGCTGTAATTTGCCTTGTCTGCCTGTGCGCGAAGGGAATGAACCGCCGGTCCTTTCGAACTGTTCAACATCTTTGACTGGATAAATGTCCGGTCAATTACCTTTCCCATCTCTCCACCGAGCGCATCCAGTTCTCTTACCAGATGGCCTTTGGAACTTCCTCCAATATTCGGATTACACGGCATCAGTGCGATACTGTCCACGCTGACTGTGAACATCACTGTCCGTAATCCAAGACGAGCCGTGGCGAGAGCTGCCTCGCATCCTGCGTGTCCTGCTCCCACTACCGCTACATCATATTCATCTTTATTTTCCCATACAGAATTTGCTGAATATTTCATTGACTAAATCTTCTCCCATTGATTCTCCTGTAATATTTCCAAGTGCTTCATAGGCATCCATCAGATCGATCGAATAGAAATCTTCCGGCATACCATCCTCAATGCTCTGAATCACTTTCTTCATGCTTTCCAGCGCATTGATCAGTGCATTCTTCTGTCTTGCATTTGTAATATACACTTCTTCGTTAAATGAAATAGTTCCCTTCAGGAACATCTCTTTTACTGTTTTTTCAAATTCTTTGATACCCTGTTCTTCTTTTGCAGAGATACTGATCACCGGAACCTGTGCGCCGGCATCCTTCATTTTCTCTCTGATCAGTTCTTCTGAAACGACTGTTTCCAGATCCGATTTATTCAGAAGAATAACTGCCTTCTTATCATAAATCAATTCCATGATTTTTTCATCATTTTTATCAAGATTTCTTGAGGCATCAACCACATAAATAATAAAATCTGCTTTCTGGGCGTATTCTTTTGCCTTATCTACACCCATTTTTTCGATGATATCATCTGTCGTACGGATCCCTGCTGTATCAATCACATTCAAGGTCAGTCCCTGCAGGCGGATCTGCTCCTCAAGCACGTCTCTTGTTGTACCTTCAATATCCGTAACAATGGCTCTTTCATGCCCTGCAAGAAGGTTCAGAAGAGAGGATTTTCCAGCATTTGGCTTGCCCACGATTACCGTCTGGATTCCTTCTTTCATGATTCTTCCATCATCCGAAGAATCCACCAGATCCTGCAGCATCTCAATAATTTCTTCCGACACTTTTTTCAGTGTTTCACCGTATCCATCCACACTGATATGTTCCGGGTCATCCAGCGCAGTTTCTATAAATGCAGTGTGATAAATAATCTTGCTTCTAATGTCTGTAATGACCTTTTTTACGCTTCCTTTTAACTGACTGATGGAGCTCTGCAACGCATATTCATTCTCTGAATTAATGACATCGATCACTGCTTCCGCCTGTGAAAGATCCATCTTTCCATTCAGAAATGCACGCTTTGTAAATTCTCCCGGCTCGGCCGGTCTTGCGCCGTATTTCAGCACAGTTTCCAGCACTCTGCTGACTACATAAGTGCCTCCGTGGCAGTTGATCTCTACGGTATCTTCCCCGGTAAATGTCCGCGGTCCATGCATGACCATCACCAGTACTTCGTCAATGGTTTCCTCTCCGTCCACAATGTGTCCATACTGGATTGTGTGGGTTGGCACCTCTGATATTTTACATTTTCCTCTGTATATTTTATCTGCTATTTCCAGTGCACAGCTTCCGCTCATTCGCACGATTCCAATTCCGGAATTGGTCATTCCTGTCGAAATAGCAGCGATTGTTTCCTGATTCATAGATCTTTACACCTTTCTTTTTCATATATCCCTCTTCAGAAACGTGTCTGAAAATGGTTACTGTTCGTAGCATAGCTGCGTGTCACACTTTGTGAAGCATGCAAATTGCAGAAATAATTTTTCCGGCATGCTCTGACGCGCTTAAATGCGCCTGTACGGGATATTTATGTCTGTTGCAGGGAAATCTTTGTCTCGCTCTTAAAATGGCTTATACAGGCATTACAGAGCTTCCTGCGCGGTTTTGTCTGCAGCGTTACTGTTTACAGATTTCCTTTTTCTTATGTAACTTGATTATTTACTGCTTATAATTATTTACAATCTCACTTCCATGCATCTTATCTTTTAAAATTATCTGAAAAGCAGATACAATGCATTTATATGAAAATATGCACCTTCTCAGCTAAACAACCAAGATACCTAACTCAGATACAGAAAATCACAAATAACTTTCTGTAAAATTACTGAAAGATAGTATTGCAGTTACATAAGAAAAAGGACGTCTTCCACCTCACGAAAGTATCCGTGAAGCGTAACCGTCCTTTCGCTTCAAACTAACTATTTCTTCAATGTCACAACTACTTTTCTGTAAGGCTCTTCTCCCTCACTGTGAGTTGTTACATACGGATCTGACTGGAGTGCTGAGTGGATGATTCTTCTCTCGTAAGGATTCATCGGCTCAAGTGCAACCGGTCTTCTGTTTCTCTTCACTTTATGAGCAATATTCTTTGCAAGATGTTTCAGTGTTTCTTCTCTTCTTGCACGATAATTCTCTGTGTCAAGTTTTACTCTTACATAGCCGTCCTGATGCTTGTTTGCAACACGGTTTGCAAGATACTGAAGAGAATCAAGAGTCTGTCCTCTCTTACCGATCAGGATTCCCATATGATCGCCGCTCATGTCTACACATAAAGCGCCGTCTTTGTCGATCTCTGTCTTAAGAGCAACTTCCATTCCCATGGCTGTCAGTGTGTTCTTAAGGAACTCTTCTACAGCACTGATCGTCTGTGGCTGAACCTCAACCAGTTCTCTTTCTTTCTTCGGCTCTTCCTTTTTCTCTTCTTTTACCGCTTCTGCTGTCTCTTTCTTCGCAACAGGTTTCTCTTCTGTGCGAACTTCTTTTTTATAAGCAGGTTTTTCCGGTTTTACTTCTTTCTTTTCCGGTACTGCTTCCGGCTCTGATACTTCTGCCGGAGCTTCTTCAACAACAGGCTTCGGTTCCGGCTTTCTTCTTGCCTCGATCACTGCCTGTTTCATACCGATTCCGAGGAATCCTGCGCTTCCTTTTTCAATTACTTCATATTCCAGTTTATCGCTTGTTACACCTAACTGAATTAATGCTTCTGTAATAGCGTCATCTACTGTCTTGGCTGATACTCTGATACTACCGTTCATCTCGATATCCCTTCCTTTCTCAAACTCAGGTGCATAAACTATGCACCCGGTAAGGACAGACAACTATTTTTTAATTCTGATTCTTATTTTTTCTTTTTTCCTTTGGAATTTTCCGCCGGCTGCTCAGGTTTTTTCTCTTCTGTTTTAAGACCCTGATTGTATCTTGTTACCATATTTGCCTTTGATGCAAGACTTCCCGGTTTTGAATTCTGAGCTTTCTGCTGAGCCTGCTGGATCTTTGCTTCTCTCTCAGACTCATTCATTCCAGATTTTCCTTTTGTAACAGTTCCTACATTTCTTGTGCTTGTTGTAGCCATCTTGTTGATCTCTTTTGCAGGAGCTCCGTGTTTTTCACGCTTTTTCTGAGCTTTTTTCTGATTCTCTGCGATCATGTCCTCCAGAGATTTTGTATTCAGGTATTTATTGATTGCAAGCTGCTGTACACATCTTACTGCTGCACTTGCTGCCCAGTAAAGACCAAGACCTGCCGGAAGTGTGAATCCGAATACTACGGAAATCAGCGGCATTGTGTATGTCATTGTCTTCATGGAGCTTGCCATCGGGTTATCCTTGTCATCCATTGTATCTGTTGCAGTCGGCTGCAGTTTTACACTGATAAACTGTGTCAGACCTGCGAGTAACGGAATGATGACTGCAAGGATCATACCTTTAACAGATCCACTATGGAACGCTGTTGTCAGCTGTGTCAGTGGCTGCTCTCCGATATTGATTCCGAGGAAACTGTTCAGATGTGTAACTTTCTCCATTGTCTGTGTTGCAACATCTGTAATGTTCGGCATCTTCTCAAGAAGAGTATTCCATGTAGAATCCTGGAATTTGTAGAGTGCATTTACAATTGTATCTACCTGTGAATAATCATAAGATTTTGCGCTCATAGCAACCGGACTTGCAGAACCGATTGTCTCCATAATCTTCTGGAAACCATCTGTTGCCATGATTGCATTTGTTACTGGCAGATATACATCTTTTACGCCTTTAACGTATGTTGGAATATCACGGATGACCGGATACAGTGCAAAAAGAATCGGCATCTGAATCAGCATCGGAAGACATCCGCCGGTCATGGATGTACCGTATTTCTCATACACCATGTTCATCTCTTCCTGCTGTTTCAGCATAGAAGCCTGATCTGTTTTTCCCTGATATTTTTTCTGAATTTTTTTGATCTCAGGCTGCATAACAGCTGACATCTTTGAGAATTTCTGCTGCTTGATCGTCAGCGGGATCATCAGAGTGTAGATGATAATTGTGAAAATAATGATACATACACCAATATTCTCAATACCAATCGCACTCAGGACATTGAAGATCCCATTCATCACCTGACCTAACAGCCAGGCAATCTGTTTGATGATTGGCCAGTCCCCGTAGCCAGAAGCTAAAAGTCCATAAACTTCCATTACTTATCCTCCTTAAGGTACCGGATCATATCCGCCTTTTGAAAATGGATTACAGCGCAGGACTCTCCAGACTGTAAGGGCTCCGCCTTTTAAGGCCCCATATTTTTGAATTGCCTCCAGCCCATATTGTGAGCAGGTAGGATAATATTTACATGTATTATACCCTTTTAATCCGGATAAATATTGTCTGTAAAAACGAATCATCCAGAGCAGGATGTACTTCATCTGCGCCACTTCCTTGTCATTGTCTTATCAGACATATATATGATGAAGCTTTCCAAGATGGATCAGTGCGCTCTCAACTTCATGATAATTCTTTTCTTTCGCACCCGTTCTCGCAATGATTACAATGTCATATCCACATTGGAAATGTTCTTCTGACAGTCTGTAACTCTCTCTTATCAGTCTTGCAAGATGATGTCTGACGACGCTGTTGCCTACTTTCTTGCTTACAGAGATACCGATACGATTCTTATTCAATTCATTCGGAATAATATACATTACAAGACATTTGTTTGCTAAGGACTTTCCGCTTCTGTAAACAGCCTGAAATTCCTTATTTTTTTTTAACGATTCGGAAAATTTCATCAATACCCTCTTCAACATTAATACTTTTAAAAAATAAATGTAAATAGAAGAAAAGGCCACATATATGCGGCCTATGCTGATAACTGTTTTCTTCCTTTTGCTCTTCTTGCTGCCAGAACTTTTCTTCCGCCTGGTGTGCTCATTCTTGCTCTGAATCCGTGAACCTTAGATCTTGATCTCTTCTTTGGCTGAAATGTCATCTTCATATTCTTACACCTCCCTTTTACTGATATACCTTATATAATAAAGTATTCACAAAATTAACTTGGTTTATCGCCTTCCTTTAAGAAGACACTGCTCTTAATTATAGTTGGAAACCCGTTTGAAGTCAAGCTTTCTCTGCAATCTTTCCTTGCAAATACGCGATTTTTTTTGTTTTTTATTATTTTTCTTCCTGATTTTTCTAAATTTTTTTAGTTTTAAGGAGATTATACACCGTTTTTTTCCTCGGAAAGTTTTCCACATTTTCGTTTTTTTAGTTTTTCACATACATGAAACTTTTCTGTGAAAAACTCTCTTTTTCCCTACATTTTTCTGAGAAATTTTATAGTTTTCCATATATATTTCCAGCTTATGTGGATAAATTTCATATCTCTGATAATCCTTGATTTTAAAGTACTTAATTAGTTTCTCCACCTATCTATCCATATTCTATACAGTAGTTATCCACAAAGTTATTCACATATGTGGATAACTTGTGGAAATACTGTTGGTAACCACTAAATATTGTGGGGAAAATTTTATTTTTTTCGACACTCTCTAATTTTTTTCAATTTTTTCCACACTTGCAATTACAGGTAACAAAAATATGGACATAGATTTTTTATTGCTTCCGAAACTTTTTTGTTGTAGAATGTAAATGAGAGAGTCTATCCGGTTCTCTCTATTTGCTATATTTATTTTTATTATTTTAACGAATTTTAATGAATTAGGAGTTTACTTTCGATGAACATTGTAGAACAAAACTGGGATCAGATACTAAATAAGATGAAGCTAGAATACTGCTCATCAAACATTTCATACACAACCTGGATTGCACCTCTGACAGTTTATGAAGTCAAGGACAATACCGTATATATTCTTGTTAAATTAAAGGCAAGCCTTGAACATATAGAAGAAAAATATCTGCTTCCATTCAAAGTCTGCATCGCGGAAGTAACCGGTATTGAATATGAAGTAGCCTTTATTACAGACAATGAAACGGTCATCCAGGAGAAAAAAGAAACCGTTGTAAAAAATGCACGTGTAAATGCAATTTATGAAAAAGCAAATTTAAATCCCAAGTATACATTTGACACATTCGTAGTCGGAAGCAACAACAATTTCGCCCACGCTGCATCCCTTGCAGTTGCTGAATCTCCGGGCGAAATTTACAATCCGCTCTTCCTCTACGGAGGTGTTGGACTTGGAAAAACCCATCTGATGCACTCGGTAGCACACTATATTCTGGAACATGATCCCTCCAAAAAAGTGCTGTATGTTACCAGTGAAACATTTACGAATGAACTGATTGATGCTCTAAAAGTAGGTAAGAACGGAAATGAGCTGGCAATGACCACTTTTCGCGAGAAATACAGGAATAATGACGTTCTTCTGATCGACGATATCCAGTTCATTATCGGTAAAGAAAGTACTCAGGAAGAGTTTTTCCATACTTTCAACCACCTTCATGTATCAGGAAAACAGATCATCATCTCCAGTGATAAGCCTCCGAAAGATATCGAGACACTGGAA
>OLNW01002769.1_pt1 | contig 14456 bp, 10 predicted proteins | sample 1672121 | NCBI WGS metagenome assembly OLNW01 (sample SAMEA3136648, study PRJEB25190) | human gut metagenome
TGGCTCTGAACGGCGGCAAGAACCCCGCTGTCAGCACCAACACCACCCCCACCTTCAGCGACGTTCGCGGCAACGCCAACGCTGCCTGGGCTGAGGGCTACATCGAGTCCTGCGCTGCTCAGGGCATCGTCTCCGGCGTCGGCGGCGGTAAGTTCGCCCCCAACGGCAATGTGACCGGCGTGCAGCTGGCTAAGATGCTGCTGGTCTCCCTGGGCTACAAGGCTGACCTGGAAGGCTTCACCGGCAACGCTTGGGCTACCAACGTGAATGTCCGCGCCGCTCAGAAGGGCCTGTACGAGGGTCTGGAGGCTATGGACACCAACGCTGCGATCACCCGTGACAATGCCGCTCAGATGGTCTGGAACGCTCTGCAGGCTAAGGAAGTCGAGTATGACTATACCCTGGTCTCTGAGAATGGTCAGCTGACCTCTAAGATCACTCTGGTCGACAAGGACCTGACCCTGCTGAAGGATAAGTACGAGGCTGATAAGGAAGATGCTGGTATCCTGCTGTCCTGCAAGAAGGTTGATGGCAAGGATTACTATACCATCACTACCTCCAAGCAGACCAATAGCAAGAATACTACCTATAACAAGATTTCTACCGATGTCTCTGACCTGCTGGGCCAGAAGATCCAGCTTCTGCACAAGAAGACTGCTACCGACGATACCGTCTATGGCGTCTATGCTGACGAGGATTCCAAGGTTGTTGCTACTGGCACCCTGGGTGGCTTCGAGCTGGACGGCAATGACAAGGTGAAGCTGGACGGCACTTCCTATAAGATTGAGGGTACCAATCCTCAGACTGCCAGTGTGGTCTATGTCGCTCAGGCAGAGACTGCTAACAAGTCCTATACTGAGCTTGCAACTGCTGCTGCGAAGGGTACTATCACCCCCACCACCGCTGCTACCAGCATCAAGCTGATCGACAACGATGGCAACGGTAAGGTTGACGCTGCTGTCGTGACCCCCGCTAAGGTAGCTAAGGTTACTGCTGTCTCTAAGACTTCCGTGACCCTGGACTACCTGACCAAGGATGAGCCCAACGCTACCATCAAGTTCGAGGATGCCGATGTTTACACCGGTATTGCTAAGGATGACTATGTTACCGTCATTGACGATGCTAACCGTTCTTCCGACAATGACCTGATTTCCAAGCTGACCGTTACCTCCGCTAAGGCTGATGCTACCCGCACCAAAGAAGTGAAGGTTTCCGGCAACTGGTACAAGCTGGCTAAGAACGAGGGTAAGGATATTGCCATCACTACCGGCAACACCTATGATTTCGTGATGGTCGGCAACGTCGTTGTCAACGCTGAAGAGACCGCTGCTGCTGCAACCAATGTTGCTTACATCAGCGCTGTGGATAGCTCTTCCGACAGCCTGGTTGGTGACAGCGAGATTACTGTTAAGGTTCGTATGTACTTCCAGGATAATACCAACAGCGAAGTGAAGGTTTCTAAGCTGGATGGCGAAAAGTTGAAGACTGGTAAGACTGGCTATGATTTTGCCAACATCAAGGCTCTGGCTAATAAGATGGTCACCTATTCCAAGCTGTCTGACGGTACCTACGACGTGAAGCCCGTCAGCGCTACCAATAAGGTCGGTATGGACTGGCAGGCTACTCTGAACAACACCGGTTGGAATAGTTCTACCGGAAACTCTAGCACAAAGACTAGCATCTATTATGACCAGAAGATTTCTGGTATCAGCATCGCTGATGACGCCGTTATCTTTGTCCAGACCGGTAATGAGACCAAGGTTCTGACCGGTAAGCAGGTCAAGAATTGGGCTGACAATGTTGAGATTTCCTTTGCTGCTACCAATTCTCAGGTCCTCACCAAGGATTCTAATGGCATCAGCTATGTTAAGTTCGCTACTCTGGTAAATACGGGCAATAATACTGATGTCCCCGGCGCATCTAATGATAAGCTGTATGGCTACTTGGTTGCTGACCCCTATCAGGGTGAGGTTGACGGTGAGAAGAAGGCTGCTTACGACGTCTGGACCGGATCCGGCGAAGTCAAGACTGTCTATGTCGATGCTTCCAACGACACCACTGGAGCTAAGGCTGGCAACGTTATCTCTTATTCCGAGGACGGTAAGTACGTCGACAAGGTAACCGTTGTTGGTAAGACTGATACCACTCTGGCTACTTCTGCTGGCATGGTTGCAATCACTGGTGTGAACGGTGATACGATTGCTTATGTGGATAACAAGGGCAATACCCAGACCTACGACTTTGATAAGGACTGCGTGTTCATTGCTATGAACGATGACAAGCAGGAAGGTATGGAAAGCTCTAAGGACACCATTACCAAGGCTAATGAGTATGTTGCCAATGACAAGAAGACCTACTATGTCCCCAACGCTTACATTGTAACTGATAAGGATGGTTCTGACACCGTCGTTGTGGCTGTCATCTATGACGCCGACAACAGCGAGCTGAACGTTACTTACAGCGCCTCCAGCACCACCATGCTGATTGAGAAGAAGTAATCTCCCCTGAACACTCAGGCTAGATTCTAAGCGTAACGCAAGGCCCCCAGGGATTCGTCCCTGGGGGTTTTGCTGTCTTGCAGTTGGATTGTAATTCCTTGGCTGATATGATAAAATGAAGAAAATTGTCGAAATGAGGCGGATAGTATGAAGACGATCCTATCAGTCCAGGAACAAATCCAGCACATGAAGGAAAAGGGCATCACGTTCCAGCATGTGACGGAGGCAGAAGCGGCGGACTTTTTGGCGAACAACACGTATTACATGAAGCTGGCGGCCTATCGTGCGAACTATATGAAATATGAGACGGGTGCGCGAGCCGGGCAGTATCGAGATCTTGATTTTGGATATTTGAAAGAGTTGTCTACGCTGGATATGCACCTGCGCTATTTTGTGCTGCAAATGTGTCTGGATATTGAGCACGCGATCAAGGTCCAGCTCATCCGGCAGATCACCCAGGACGAGAATGAGGATGGGTATGAGGCGGTGAAGGACTTTCTGAAAGAGGACGAGAACTTTTATATTTTGAAAAGTATCTCACGCCAGAAATCAGGAGAATACTGTAAGAACTTGATTGAAAAATATTACCCCTACTTCCCGGCGTGGGTGTTTGTAGAGGTAGTATCTTTTGGCACGCTGTTTCGCTTTTATAAAAATTACAACAGAAAACATGGACATCCTATGATGAACAATAAGCTCATCAACATTGTCCGCGACCTGCGAAATGCATCGGCACACAGCAACTGCCTGATGAATCATATCAGCGAAAAACTAGAGGAGAGCAAACAGCCTCACAGCGAAGTGATTTCTTTTATCAAAGGGATGTCTAATATATCTCAGAGTGCTCGGCGTAAAAATTTGCGTTATAAATTCTCGTATAATATCGTCACGCTTCTCTATGTGTATGATGCTTTCATTCCTGAAGTGGCAAAAAAGAATCGCTACGCACAGCTGCAAGATTTTATGGAAAAACGTATGCTGAGAAACAAAGATTACTTTGCAGAGCACGCCCAGCTTTGTGGTACCTATCATTTCCTGAAAAAAGTGCTTGACAATCTTATCAAGTGAGTATATAATAGGTACAGGATTGAAAAGCTACGGCTTTTGTACGGGGCGGCGCACAGGTTTGTGCTCTGCTCCTTAGTTTTTTCTATCATAAAAACCAGCCACCCCGCCGCGTTTTCTCACACGCTGGCGGGGTGGTTGTTTATGGTTTTTTCTGTTAGGATTTCTCCACAAAAATGTGAGTTATCCACATTTCCCACAAGTTATCCACAGGTTGGCGGCTCACAGCTCCTTGGGGCGGGGCTTGGTGGAGGGCTTGCGGCCGTTGGGGTTTAATTTGGCCATGTTGCTGTGGAGGACTTTTTGGTCGCGGTGGGTGTAGATGTTGGCAGTGACGGAGATGTTCGCGTGGCCCATAAGCTCTTTGGCCACGTTGATGGGCACGCCCGCCCGCTGGAGATCGGTGCAGAAGGTGTGGCGCAGGCAGTAGGGGGTGAGGTCGGGGGCCAGGGCGTGCTTGGTGATGACGCCGTCCTGGACTTTCGCGCCCATGTGCAGGTCCAGGGCGTGGGCAAAGCTGCCCCAGAGCCGCTGGAGGCTGTTGGCGCTGCGCACGCCCCCGGCCGGGGCCGGGAAGACCAGGTCGTCCGGGCGGCCCTGGGCGTCCAGGAGGCGGTCCCGCAGCTCCTGGCGCATGGGGATATCCCGCACCCCGGCGGGAGTCTTGGGGGCCTTGACGGTCTTGGTGCCGCTTTCAATGGCCTTGTAGACGTGGATCTCGTTGCGGTCGAAGTCGATGTCCTTCCAGGAAAGCGCCGCCGTCTCGCCGGGGCGGAGGCCGGCGTAGAGGATCGTCAGGACCCACAGGCCCGCCCGGTGCTCCTTGGCGAGGGCCAGGATGTGGCGGCGCTCGGCAGCGGTGATGGGCCGGTGGCTGCGCTTGGTGCTTTCGGGCAGCTGAAGCCCCTCGGCGGGGTCGAAGACGATGAGGCGGGAGCGGCGGGCCTGGCGGAACAGCTCCTGCAGGACCATGCGGAGCTTGGAGACGTGGGAGTAGGACCGCCCGGCCTGGGTGTTCAGGATGGTCTGCAAGTGCAGGTCCCGCACGTCCTGGAGCTTCTTCTGGCCGATGGCGGGGCCGATGTAGCCGTTGTACTTCTCGTCATACAGGCGCAGACTCTTGGGCGTGATGCCGGAGGGAATTTTGTAGGTCTGCATCCACTGCTGGAACCATTGCTCCACGGTGGTCTGCCCGCTGGCGGCGAACTCCCCCCGCTTCAGGGAGACGACAAGGTCGGCCAGCTTCTCGCAGGCCTCCTGCTCCGTCTTGCCCCGGACCTCATAGCGGCGGCTGTCCCAGGTGATCGTCTTGCGAATATACGTGTACTTTTCCATCAATAAAAAACCTCCTGTTGTAGGGATTCCTTATCCTACAACAGGAGGGTGCGGGCTGTCATGACCAGACTCGACAGTTTTCGAGTGGATTTGACGCCGGACCCGGTCCGGCTAAAGTTCGCTTGCGCTCACTCGGAGAGTAGCATCCGGTCGTTGTCGATCTTGAATTTTTCCAGCAGGTCGCGGACGGTGAGATTCTTTTTCTCCTCGCCGCGGATGTCCACCACGACCTTGCCGGCGTCCATCATGATCAGGCGGTTGCCGTATTGAATCGCGTGCTTCATGTTGTGGGTGACCATGAGGGTGGTGAGCTTGTCGCGGGCCACGATCTCCTCGGTGATCTGGAGGACTTTGTCGGCTGTTTTGGGGTCCAGGGCGGCGGTGTGCTCGTCCAGCAGGAGCAGGCGGGGCTTTTTCAGGGTGGCCATGAGCAGGGTCAGAGCCTGGCGCTGGCCGCCGGAGAGCAGGCCGACTTTGCTGGTCATGCGGTCCTCCAGCCCCAGGCCCAGGGCCGCCAGCTGCTTGCGGAACTTCTCCCGCTCCTGGGCGGTGATGCCGGGGCGCAGGGTGCGGCGCTGGCCGCGGCGGTTGGCCAGGGCGAGGTTTTCTTCGATGCCCATGGTGACGGCGGTACCCATCATGGGGTCCTGGAAGACGCGGCCGAGATACTTGGCGCGTTTGTGCTCCGGCAGGCGGGTGATGTCCACGCCGTCCAGAATAATGCTGCCCTGGTCGGCGGGGAAGACGCCGGCGATCAGGTTCAGGGTGGTGGATTTGCCGGCGCCGTTGCCGCCGATGATGGTGACGAAATCGCCGTCCTCCAGGGTCAGGTCCAGGCCGTCGATGGCGCGTTTCTCGTTGACGGTCCCGGCATTAAACGTCTTATAAAGATTTTTCAGTTCAAGCATGGGGCGCCTCCTTTGCGGCTGCGGGCTTCACTTTGCTCCGGGTGTGCTTGCTCTTCCAGTAGGGCACGGCCAGGAACACGGCCACCACCAGGGCGGAGAAGAGCTTCAAATCGTTGCTGTTCAGGCCCATGGTCAGGACGATCTGGATGACGACGTAATAGATGACAGCGCCGATGGACACGGAGACGAGCTTCAGCGCAAAGTTGCGGAAGATGCGGGAGAAGATGACGTCACCGATGATGACGGCGGCCAGGCCGATGACGATGGCACCACGGCCGGCGTTGACATCGGCGAAGCCCTGGTACTGGGTGTACAGGGCGCTGGAGAGGGCCACGATGCCGTTGGAGAGCATCAGGCCCAGCACTTTGTTCCGGTCCACGTTGATGCCCTGGGCGCGGCTCATGTTGGGGTTGGCACCGGTGGCCCGGATGCCGCTGCCGACCTCGGTCCCGAAGAACCAGTAGAGCAGGGCGATGACCACGGCGGTGAAGATCAGGGTCACGAGAATGGGGTTCTCAAAGCTGAGCTTCTTCACGTTCCGCAGGGAGACGAGCAGGTCATACTTGTCGGGGTTGATGGCCTGGTTGGCCTTGCCGCCCATGATGCGCAGGTTCATGGAGAAGAGCGCCAGTTGGGTCAGAATACCGGCCAGGATCGCGGGGATGCCCATGACCGTGTGGAACAGGCCGGTGACGGCCCCGGCGATCATGCCTGCGATAAATGCGCAGAGCATGGCCACCCAGACGTTGACGCCGTGGGTCATGAGGATGATGCAGACCGCGCCGCCGGTACACATGGTGCCGTCGACGGTCAGGTCGGCCAGGTCCAGCACTTTGAACGTGATATACACGCCAATAGCCATGAGGCCCCAGATCAGGCCCTGGGCCAGCGCCCCCGGAAGGGCGTTGAGCAGAGAGGGGAAAAAGTTCACGGTGGATTCCTCCTGTTTTCTTTCTTCTAAATCTCAAACAGACGCAAAGGGCGGGAAAGGAGTTTCCTTTCCCGCCCGTGGTTTTTACGAGGGACCGCCTGAGTTTCATCAGGCTAAATCAAATCCAGATCAGGCCTCAATGGCGGTGTACCCGTCGGGCGGGGTGATGCCCAGCTCCTGGCAGATGTCCGCGTTGTACATCTTGGTGGTGTCGGGGGCATACTTGATCTCCATGGTGGCGGGGTCAGCGCCCTTGACCAGGATGTCGTAAGCCATCTCACCGGTGACCTCACCCAGCTGGTGATAGTCGATGGACAGGGTGGCCACGCCGCAGCCGGAGCAGATGCCCTGCTCACCGGCGACCACGGGGGTCTTGGCGGGCACGACCACGTTGCGGATGGCCTCGGTGCAGGAGGCGGCGGTGTTGTCGGTGGGGATGTAGATCACGTCGCTGGCAGCGCAGGCGGAGGTGGTGACGGAAGCGACATCGTTGGAGTCGGCAAAGGCGAACTCCTCACAGGTGTAGCCCTTCTCTTCCAGCATGGGCTTGATGGTATCGATCTGGTACTTGGAGTTCGGCTCGGCGGAGCAGTAGAGCAGGCCCACAGTCTTGGCGTCGGGGAAGAGCTCGTTGAGCATGGCGGCCTGTTGGTCCAGGGGGGCCAGGTCGGCGGTGCCGGAGATGTTGGTGCCGGTGGTGCCGGTCCAGTCGTCGATGCCCAGTGCCGTGCCATAGTCGGTGACGGCAGTGCCCAGGATCGGGATGTCCGTCGTGCCGGCCTGGGCGGCCTGGAGGGAAGCCGTGGCGTTGGCCAGGATCAGGTCCACGCCGGAGGACACGAAGCCATTGATGATAGAAGCGCAGTTGGCGGACTCGCCGGAGGCGTTCTTCACGTCAAAGGTGACGGTGCCGCCGTCGGCCTCGATCAATTCCGTCAGCTTGTCCTGGAAGCCCTGGGTGGCGGCGTCCAGCGCGGCGTGCTGCACCAGCTGGCAGACGCCCACGTTGTAGGAGCCGGCGGCGCTCTCGCCGTTTGCCTCGCCGTCAGCGGCGGGTGCGTCAGTGGAAGTGTTGCCGCCGCAGGCGGTCAGGCCCACGGCCATGATACCAGCCAGCAGGGCTGCAAGCAGTTTCTTTTTCATGTTGGATAACCCTCTTTCAAGATATAGGAGAGGGTGGTTTCCCCCTCTCAAATTCGGTGGTATCATCGTAGCACTTTAAAGCATTGCAGTCAAGAGGAAAAACGCCTTTTTTGATGAAAAGATAAGAAAAAAGTGATGCTAGGGGTTTTTATAGGAGTTCTTTGGTTTTCCGGGCCAAATACAGCGGCAGGTTCGTGATCTCCCCGTCCTTCCGGTAGCCGCGCTCGGAGAAGCGCAGGGCGTGGGCGGGGTGTTTGGCTGCGATGTAGCGTTTGAAGGACGGCGCGGACTTATCCTCGCCGCCCTTGGCCTCCACGGGGATGATCTCCGTCCCGTTTTGCAGCACGAAGTCGATCTCACTGCCCTGGCTGGCGTAGTACCGCGGAGCCACCGGGAACTGCCCCCGGAGCTGCTGCAAGACGTAGTTTTCCGTCAGCGGGCCTTTGAACTGGAAGTTGTTCCGCAGCAAGATCGCGCCGTTGTCGATGCCTGCCATGTGCTTGAGCAGGCCCGTGTCGAACAGGAAGAGCTTGAAATAGTCCAGTTTGTCAAAGGCCGTCAGGGGGTGCTCCATCTTTGACACATTATAAACACGGTTTACCATTCCCGCCGACACCAGCCACTCGATGGCTTCCTCAAAGTCTCTGGCCCGGCCGCCGCTCCGCACGGCCCCGTACATAAACTTTTCGTTGGGCTTGGCCAGCTGGGACACGATGCTCCGAAAGACCATCAAGATCCGCCCGCTGTTCACCTTCCCGTTGTGTTTGGAGAAATCGTTCTCGTAGATCTCGATCAGTTCCCTCTGGATCTGGTCGATCCGGGCTGGGTCCCGGTATTTCTCCCAGGATGCCACGCATTCCGGCATCCCGCCGATGATCAGATAGTTGTGGTAGGCGTCGAGCAACCGCTTGTGAAAGATCTCCTCGATGACCTGCCCCTTCTCGATGCGCTCATAATATCGGAACAAGCTCTCGTCCGTGGCCTCCAAAAATTCATCAAAGGTCAATGGCTGAATTTCCAGCAGGTTCACCATCCCCACCGGATAGGACTTTGGATGGGCCAGCAACGTCCCCAGCAAACTCCCCGCCGCGATCACATGGTACTCGTTGGCCTTCTCCTTAAAATACTTCAGCGCATTCAGCGCCTCCGGGCACTCCTGGACCTCGTCAAAGATGATCAGCGTCGTCTCCGGCTCGATCTTCTCCCCAGCCACCAACGACAGCAGCTCAATGATCCTCTGCGGGTTCTTGTTATGTTCAAAAATAGACTTCAACGCGTCCTCTTCGTCGAAGTTAAAATAAACATACCCCGCATAGGCCTCCCGCCCAAATTCCTTCATCAGCCAGGTCTTCCCCACCTGCCGCGCCCCCTTGAGCACCAAGGGCTTGCGCTCTTCGTCGGCTTTCCAGCGGAGCAGGTCCTGCATGGCATTTCGTTTCATCTCGTTCACCGCCTGTATCAAGATGAACTTAGTATTACACATTTTTTGTGCGGTTTCAAGGCAAGAAAAACACATTTTTTGTGATTTTTTCGCGCTGATTCACACATTTTTCGTGTTTATAAAAGAGAGAATAGGAAACCCTGGCAGGTAAGCAGCCTACCAGGGTAAAAATCAGACTTTAAATAAGTTCGTCCGCAAATTTTTTGGCCAACTTTGCATCTTCTACATTGCTTTGAGAAGTTTTCTCAAGCTCTGCTCTCAAATTGGCCAGGTCAATGTAATGCATACCAGCGGTGTTGCGTAATTCATGCGCTACAAAGCCTTCTGTCGAAAGTACCTTGAAGCGTTTTCCTTTTGCTCTTAGCAACTGCAAAGCTCTGTCAAAATCGCCATCACCACTTACTAATACAGCCGTATCATACAGGTCTATCGTACTGAACATATCGAGGACAATTTCAACGTCTAAATTTCCTTTGCGTTTTCCCCCAACTATTTTGATGGGTTTTGTTCGGAGCGCATAACCCATTTTGGGTAAAGCGTTGAGAAATCCTTGCATCCCAGTATCTGGCGTAGCCTCTAAACCTATATAATAATATGCATCTACGACTTTCCCATAGTACGTTCCAATATACGAAAGCAACTTTCTGAGGTCTATAGACCACTGTAAGTCCTTGTTTTGCAAGAAAAATAAGTTTGCTCCATCAATAAAAACAGCCACCCTGGTGTTTTCCATAATCAAATTTCTCCTTTCTATGTCAAGTCTATTGGAGAACAAGGCCCCCGGAGAATTGCTCCTCCGGGGGCCTTCCCTCGGTTGGAATCCTTATCCTAAATCAGAGATTCAGGAAAGAATTACCACTGATTGATGTTGCGGTTCACGTCAACCACCAGGACGGTGATCTGGTCATCATCGTCGAAGTAAGCCTTGACGTTAGGAGCATTATCCTCGGACAGGTTCGTGCTGGTATAAACGGTGTACTTACCGCTCAGAGCAGTATCAGAGCCGGGGTTAGTCTCGGTGCCAGTTGCGCCAGCTGTCACCTTGCAGAAGTCAGAGTCGAACAGGTACTGCAGAGTGATGGTGCCATCGGCCACGCCTTCACTATCATCGGAGTTGACGTAGATCACAACGGTATCCTTGCTGTCAACCTTGTTGTACTTGTCGCCGTCCTTCAGAGAATAGAACTTGTCACCGCTGCCCTTAGCCAGCAGAGTGATGTCGCCGCTTGCGCTGTCATAGTTGGCAACATAGTACTCGTTAGCATTCTTGGCATCAATGTCAGCGCTTGCGACATCGCCAGTGTAAGTGAACAGGTCACCCTTGCTCAGGCTCTTAGCAGAGCTGTCATCGGTCTTAACGGTGATAGCTTCCTTGCCGTTCCAAGCCGGAATCTCATAAACGGTGCTGCTCTCGGTGTTCTTAACAACGTCGCCGGTAACAACTGCATAGTTGTCGGCGCCACCACCGGTGGAACCGGTGCCCAGGTTGATGTATGCAGCCTGAGCATAGTAGGAGTTGCCAGACTTGTTAACAACTGCAGAAGCAGCGGTCAGAGCCTTATTATAACCAGAAGCGGTCTTGCCGGAAACCACCTTGTAGTCAGCAGAGCCATCAGTCTTGACCTTGTACTTAACAAAGACAACACCAGTGGATTCATAATACAGCTTGGTTGCAGTAGCGGTAGTCTTGTCGTAGTTAGTCACGTTAACAGTAACGTCCTTGATGCTGCCATCCGTCTTGGAGGAAGCGGTGGTCGTCACAGCTGCATATGCATCATAGCCGGCGGTCTCAAAATCGGTGTCGCCGTCATAGGTATGGGCAGTACCAATCTTGGTCAGGGTGTAGACGCCGTTGGAGACAGAGTAGGTAACCAGGACAGGATCATTTTCGCCCTCAACCATTTTGCCGATAGCATGGCCGGAGTTATCCTTATCTTCCCAGTTCTTCTCAATGTCAACGGTCTTGTCAGAGCCGTCAGCAAAGATCATACGAGCTTCCCACTTAGAGCCGGTACCGCCCTTAGCAGCGGCCTCGACCAGCAGAGCAACGTCGTTAACGGAGCCAGCAGTGGTGTCAGTGTAGTAAACATAGCCGTTCACAACGACCATCTCAACATTGGAGCCAGTGTTGGGACGCTTCACAGCAGGACCCTCGGCCTTGCCAGTAGATGCGTTGTAGGTCTTACCAGCCATGGTGTACCAGTTGCCGTCAACATACACACCGTCGTCAGACTTGGTGCCAGTGACCTTACCGGAGACGACAGTGGCCTTCTCGACCAGGCCCTTGTTGGTGCCGTAGTTGCCAGCAGCAGTCACGACAACATAATCATCCTTCTTGATGCCGGAGTACCAGTTCCAGTCATCATTCTCCAGCTTGGTCTTGGTGATGATGGAGCTGTCACCCTTCTTGAAGGTGACGTTGACATAGTCAGAGCCAACAGCAGTGACCTTAGCCACGGCAATGGTCTTGACCTTCAGGATGGAGTAGTTGGTGGTACCGTCAGTGGCAATCAGGGAAACCTCGGTGGGCTGCATATAGGCAGCAGTCTCATACTTAGTAGTAGAACCGTCGCCATACTGCTCAATAAAGCCCTGGATAGCGCCCTTGGTAATAGCAGAATTCTGCTGGTTCTTAGTCTGATAAGAAGCAGAGACATCCTTACCATTCAAATAGACGGTCTGATCAGCAGCGGAAGCCAGGTCGTACTTGGTACCGTCCAGCTTAGCCTTGTCGCCGTCCATCTTCAGGTTCTTCAGAATACCAGTCTGAGTGGTGTTCTTGTTGGTGGCGTACACACCGTAGACAACAGCGTCCTTGCCGTTGTTGTCGGGCTTGACCAGAACGCGGACGTTCTGATACAGCAGGTCGGAGTAATCCTTGGTGACCTCGGTGTAGGAGACGGGGTCGGTGCTGTCATTGTAGTTCTTGCCGTCCTGCTTAGGATCGGTGACAGTGATGCTGTAGGTGCTCTTGCCCTTGTCCTGCTTGACCCGGGTCAGAGTGCCGGTGATGGCGATAGCATCATACTTGTCATTCAGCAGGGTAATCTTGGTCTTATTGTCAATGCCAACCTTGTCCTGCACGGTGATCTGAGTGGACAGCTTGCCATCCTTATCCGCGACTAAGTTGGTCTTGTACTCGACCTCGTAAGCGTTCAGCGCATTCCAGATCATGCGGGCAGCACTGTCACGGGTCAGAGCAGCGGAAACATCCAGGGTCTCCAGGCCCTCGTACAGGCCCTTAGCGGAAGCGATGGTGTTGACGTTGGTTGCCCAAGCGTTACCGGTGAAGCCCTCGTTCTCGGACTTATAGCCCAGGGAGACCAGCAGCATCTTGGCCAGCTGAGTGCCGGTCACGTTGCCAGCGGGGGCAAACTTGCCGCCACCGACACCAGAGACGATGCCCTGGGAAGCGCAGGACTCGATGTACTTCTCAGCCCAAGCGGAGTTGGCGTTGGTGCGCACATCGGAGAAAGTGGGGGTGGCGTTGGTAGCCAGGTTAGGCTCCTTGCCGCCGTTGAGTGCCACGCAGATCATCTTGGTGACCTCAGCGCGGGTGATGTTGCCCTCGGGCTTGAAAGAGCCGTCGGGGTAACCGCCGATGATGTTCAGTGCAGTACAAGCATCGACAGCCTCAGTGTTCTTGATCTTGGACTGATCAGAGAACGCCGCCCCGGCCCCTACGACCATGACGGACAGCATCATAGCCACGCAGAGAACCAGGGACAGAACCTTCTTCTGTCGTCTCCGAAAAAATTCTCACCAACTTTTCGACATTTTTCTTGTATTTTCGCCAAGGACCCTGTAAAATGAAATCGACCCTTTAAGCGAGAGTAATGAGAGGAGAAAATTTATGAAGAGGTTATTTGCCATCCCGCTAGTTGGTGTTATGCTAACTGCGCTGGCGGTGCCAGCGTTGGCAACAGATACTCTTACTAAACCAGAAACTGGAACATCATTTGAGGTTTTGGGACAGTATAGAGAAAGCGCGACTTCCGAAACTGTCTATAGTGTGGATATTGAATGGGGAAGCATGAAAGCAACATATACAAAATATAATGCATCGACTAGATGGAACCCCACAACGCACAAGTATGATTCTGCTGGTTCCTCTGGTTATGGTGTTTGGGAGTGGGATACATCTATCAACGGATTGGATGGAAATGAAATTAAAATCACGAATCACTCAGACCCTGGAGTGGCATGTATATTAAGCTTTCTGGCCTCAGAGGATTTTTCTGGTACAGGATCTTTTGAAGGCACAGACGAAGATGGAAAACTAACACTTTGGCCTGGATCTAGTTCTATTGGAGATCCGACCGATTTAAGGTTAACAAAGCGAACACACTTAACTCTTACCGGCAACGTTCCTAGCTCATATTCTGAGCACCAGTCTCTTGGGACAGTTTCTATCACAATCGCTAGCCTTGGATAATAAATTCCCCTTTGCCATTTATTCGGTAAAGGGGAATTTATTATGTTACACTTATCATAACCGGAATATTTGTATTCAAATTCGCCTGCTCGTTCGTCTCCGTATCGAAGAAAAGCAGATGGAACATCCCCTCATACGTTCCGGGTTCCAGCGTAATATTTTTGTCCAATGGAATGACCGTCAGCTGATTCCCTGGCGGAATGGTGCCGGACTGGCCGACTTTCACGTCCTGGATCATCAATTGGATGAGCATACTTTGGTTGGAGCGGGTGGGGTTGGTGATCTGGACGGCGGCTGTCGCGTTAGCCAGGGAGATCGTGACCTGATTGGAATACGTGATGTTCACCGCGCCGCCGCCCTCAGCTTGGGGCATTTTTTCGTCGTCCCCGTCGTCCGTGGGGGTGAGATGTTCGTCCGCCACCGGTGAAATTTCAGGATCGGCCGGGGTCTCCGGTGCGCGAAAAAAGAGCGCCCAGACGGCAACGCAGATGGCCAAAAGCGCGACCACGGTGGCGAGAATGAGGTAGGTTTTAGAGCGACGATCCATAGGCAAAATTTCCTTTCAAGTGCGGTGAAATTTATTCTACCACATGGCGCGAAATTTAGCAATTTGTGTCGAAAAATAAAAGCCAAAATTTGCTTGGAGGCACAGAAGAAGGTTCTGTCCCTGGTTCTCTGCGTGGCTATGATGCTGTCCGTC
>OLNW01002770.1_pt1 | contig 14453 bp, 15 predicted proteins | sample 1672121 | NCBI WGS metagenome assembly OLNW01 (sample SAMEA3136648, study PRJEB25190) | human gut metagenome
ATGGAAAACGGAAGTAAAGACCGTTATTTCCAGTCCGGTGCGAAGAAACTGGTTCCGGAAGGTGTGGAAGGCCGTGTTGCCTACAAAGGTCATCTGGAAGACACAGTATTCCAGTTAATCGGTGGACTTCGTTCCGGTATGGGGTATTGCGGAGCAAAAGATATTGAGACATTAAAAGAAACCGGAAAATTCGTAAAGATTTCCGCAGCATCTTTAAAAGAATCTCATCCGCATGATATCCATATTACAAAAGAAGCACCAAACTACAGTATTGATGAATAGATAAAAGAGGCGGTCTCAGGGGTGGGACTGCCTTTTTGGATATACAGGAGAAGAGTATGAGTGGGAGAAGAACCGGGGGAAGAAACCGACAGGGGAGCAGGACAGTCCGTAGGAGACGGATGACGAGACAACAGAGGAGACAGCAATTGATCCGGCGATCGATGATTGTACTGTGTATTGCTTTTTTATGTATTATCGGTCTGATATTTTTATGTAAGAAATTATTTTTTTTACAGACAGGACAGGATGCGGTGCAGGAGACGGGACAGATTGACTGGACCGGTGCACCGGAAATCGATGTGGAACTTCTGGATGTCAACGAATATTCCCGTCCGGGAATAGCGCTGGAGCAGGTGAACAGCATTGTCATTCACTACACTGCGAATCCGGGAAGCAGCGCCATGGCAAACAGGGATTATTTTGAGGGACTCAAAGATGCCCATACCACAAAAGCCAGCAGCCATTTTATTGTAGGTCTGGACGGTGAAGTCGTGCAATGTATACCAACCACGGAAATTGCATATGCTTCCAATAACCGGAATGCCGATACGATATCTATCGAGTGCTGTCATCCGGATGATACCGGTGCTTTCAACACGGCAACGTATCAGTCGATGGTGCAGCTGACGGCATGGCTGTGCAACCGGTTTGGACTGACCGGTCAGGATGTGATTCGTCACTATGATGTGACAGGTAAGATCTGTCCGAAATATTTTGTGGAACATGAGGACGCCTGGGAGCAGTTTAAGACGGATGTGCAGCAGCAGATCGAGGCGCTTGCGTCATAAAAATAAGGGAAGAAAAAGATATAAAAAAGTACCGGAAGCGGTTGCAAAACAGAAAAAACATGTTACAATAGTGTTACGAAAAAATTAAAGGTGATAACATGAACTTATTTGAAGCAATTTTTGTCCGGAAATCCGTCCGGAGTTATACAAATGAAGGGATCAGTCCGAAAGTTTTGGAAGATATTCTGAAACAATTTGATGAGATCAACGGACTGTTTGGTGGAGTAGAGACGGAACTGGCGATTTTTGACAATCGACAGAATGATTATAAGATGCTGAGCCTCCTGGGAATCAAGGCGCCGTACTATCTGGTGCTGTATTCTGAGGAAAAAGACCGTGCGATGATGAACGCCGGGTATCTGATGGAGCAGCTTTCTTTATATATGTATACCAGAGGAATCGGAAGCTGTTTTATCGGCAATCCGATCATCAAGAAAAAATACCAGTACCGTGATAAAAAACGGATGATGGTGGTGATGGCATTCGGAAAACCGAAGGGAAGCTGTTATCGGAAACAGGTGGAGGCGAAGCGGCTGAGTCTCGATGAACTGTGTGTATACAAAGAGACACCGAGACAGTGGATGAAGCAGCTGTTAGACGCCGCACGGATGGCACCGTCGAGTATGAACAGCCAGCCGTGGCGCTTTGTAGTATTTGACAGCCGGATCCATATTTTCTCAAAGAAGCATCCGAGTGATAAACTGGGAAAATGGGATGAGGTAAACTTTGGTATCATGTTTGCCAATATGATGACGGCAGCAGAAGAGATGTGGCTGGATGTGGATCTGATCCGTCTGGACGAGCTGAGTCAGAAAAACTTTCAGAACAATCAGTATGTGTTGAGTGCGATTTTACGTCCGTAAGATGGAAAAATAGCATGATTTATCTCAGTTGAAGAAAAAATATAAAAAATTGCAACAATTTAGTTGACAGGTGCTGAGATTTATAGTATGATATCTTTGTTCCAAGGAACAAGGATATGCACGAGTGGCTCAGTGGTGGAGTATCGCCTTGCCAAGGCGAGGGTCGCGGGTTCGAATCCCGTCTCGTGCTCTGAATGAAGGACTTTGTCAGTAATGACAAGGTCCTTTTTCGTATATAAAAAATAAGTCAGGAGGAATGCTATGGAATACACAAAGATTTCAAAGAAGATCAAATCTCCGGTTGACGGACTGAAACTGGATCTGCTGGTGCTGGTTCCGGCCGGAACGCCAAAGGGGATTCTACAGATTCATCATGGTATGGCAGAATATAAAGAGCGGTATCTGCCATTTATGGAATATTTTGCACAAGCCGGATATGTGACAGCGATCCATGACTGCCGCGGACACGGAAAAAGTGTGCGGACGAAAAAAGATCTGGGTTATATGTATGGCGGCGGTATGGACGCGCTGATTGAAGATACCGCTGAAATCACCAGAATGTTAAAAGAAGAATGGCAGGGAGTACCGCTTATTTTACTGGGACACAGCATGGGTTCTATGGTGGTTCGCTGTTTTACAAAAAAGTACGATGATCTTCTGGACATGCTGGTAGTCTGTGGTTCTCCGTCGAAGAATCCGGGAGCAAAAGTCGGACTGGCGCTGGCAGCTGCCCAGGAAAAGATCAGCGGGGCACATCATGTCAGCCGTTTTCTGGAACTGCTTTCCCTGGGAAGCTATTCGGCGAAGTTCGCCGGTGAGGGAAGCCGTTTTGCCTGGTGCTGTTCCGATGAACAGGTCGTGCGTGATTATGAAGCCTCGGAATTTTGCGGATTTACCTTTACTGTGGATGCGGACAAGGCACTGTTTCAGCTGATGGATGAGACATATCGGGAGACTGGATGGAAACTTTCCAACCCGAAGCTTCCGGTATTATTTATCGGAGGCTATGAAGATCCGTGTATCGGAGGAGCAAGAAAATTTGCTCAGGCAGTGCAGACGATGCGGCGGGTAGGATATATGGACACGAAAGGCAAACTGTATCCGTCCATGCGTCATGAGATCCTGAACGAACGGGAAAAAGAAAAAGTGTATCATGATGTGAAAAAATATATGGAAAAGAAATTAAATATTTGAACTGTAAAGTGAATTCCTGCTCACTTTACACAGATTTAACAAAAGACCGTGAACAGATTTAACAGGGATTTAATATAATGATGCCGTCGAAAGAGAAAAAACATTGGGAGGACAACAATGGACATATTCAGTGTATTAACGATGGTAGGAGGACTGGCTCTGTTTCTGTACGGTATGCAGGTGATGGGAGACGGGCTGGCGAAGGTATCCGGCGGAAAGCTGGAGCGGATTCTGGAAAATCTGACATCCAGTCCGATCAAGGCGGTACTGCTCGGAGCCGGTGTGACGGCGGTGATTCAGTCGTCATCAGCGACGACCGTTATGGTTGTCGGATTTGTCAATTCGGGTATTATGAAGCTGAACCAGGCAGTGGGAATTATCATGGGTGCCAATATCGGTACAACCGTAACTTCCTGGATCCTCAGTTTATCCGGGTTGCAGGGAGACAATATCTTTGTAAAATTATGTAAACCAAGTTCCTTTTCCCCGATTCTTGCAGTGATCGGTGTGGTTTTTCTGATCTTTCTCAAAGATGAGAAGAAAAAAGATATCGGAACAATCATGGTTGGGTTTGCCGTGCTGATGTTCGGTATGGAAACCATGAGTGATGCGGTAAAACCGCTGGCAAATGTACCGGAATTTACCGGTATCCTGACAGCATTTTCCAACCCGATCCTCGGTATGATCGCCGGAGCAGTGCTGACAGCGATCATTCAGAGTTCTTCCGCTTCCGTCGGTATCCTGCAGGCGCTCTGTGTGACCGGAGCGGTAAGCTACGGGGTAGCGATCCCGATCATCATGGGACAGAATATCGGCACCTGTGTGACCGCCCTGTTATCGAGTATCGGAGCAAGCAAAAATGCAAAACGTGCCGCTATGGTACATCTGTATTTCAATATTATCGGAACGGTTGTGTTCATGGTGATCTTTTATTCGGTCAATGCAGTCGTTGGATTTTCTTTCCTCGGTACGGCGGCAAACGCAGCGGGAATTGCTGTGGTACACAGTCTGTTTAATGTATTTGCTACGCTGTTATTACTTCCGTTCAGTAAAGGACTGGAGAAACTTGCCTGCCTGACAATCCGGGACGATGCAAAATCTCTGGAAGAGGAAGAAGAGAAAAAAGAATTACAGCTTCTGGATGCCCGTTTTCTGGAAAAACCGGCATTTGCGATGGAGCAGAGCGTTCATGTGGCAAATAAGATGGCGGAGGAATCCAAACGTACTCTATTTACAGCGATGGATCTTCTGTGGAATTACACGGAGGATGGCGCGAAAAAGGTGAGCGAACTGGAGACACTGGTAGATCAGTATGAGGATGAGCTGGGAACGTATCTGGTAAAACTTTCCAGGCAGAACCTGAGTGTTTATGACAGCCACACGTTATCAATCGTGCTGCACTGTATCGGAGATTTTGAACGGATTTCCGACCATGCCATCAACATCATGGAGGCAGCGCAGGAGATGCACAACAAGAAGCTGACCTTCTCGCCGAAAGCGGAAGAAGAGTTAAAAGTTTTCAGCAGAGCGGTGCAGGATATTGTGGAAAAAGCGTATGCGGTATTCCGTGACCAGGACGAGAAGCTGGCGCAGAAAGTAGAACCGCTCGAAGCGGTCGTGGATGACCTGAATCAGGAAGTGAAGAAACGCCATATCCGCAGACTACGGAATGGAAAATGTACGATCGAACTGGGATTCATCCTTTCGGATATCACGACCAGTCTCGAGCGTGTGGCAGATCACTGTTCCAACATTGCAGTCTGTGTGACACAGGTAAGGGATGATACTTACGATACCCATGGATACCTGAACAGTGTAAAAAATGAGGACAGCGAGATTTTCCGTGGACTGGTATTAGAGGCAGAAGAAAAATATTTGCTGCCATAAAGATAGGAGAGACTTATGATTTACTGCGTTGAGGATGAGAGAAATATTCGGGAACTGCTGGTATATACCCTGCATTCCACAGGATTTGAGGCAAAGGGACTGGAAAATGGTGAGCAGCTGTTTGAAGAACTGGGCAACCTGATCCCGGATCTGATCCTGCTGGACATCATGCTTCCGGGGGATGACGGATATACGATCCTGGCTAAGATCCGGCAGATGCCGGAGGTACGGGAGGTTCCCGTGATCATGGTGACCGCAAAAGGTGCGGAGTTTGATAAGGTAAAAGGTCTGGATCTCGGTGCGGACGATTATATCACCAAGCCATTCGGCATGATGGAATTTATCTCCCGTGTGAAGGCAGTACTTCGAAGAGGGGGAACCCGGACGGAAGAAACACTGGTACACGGTCCGATCCAGATCCGGATCCAGCGCCATGAAGTGCTGGTGCACGGGCAGAAGGTAGAACTGACATTGAAAGAGTTCGAACTGCTGAAATATCTGGTGGAAAACAGAGGAATTGTCCTGACGCGTGATCAGTTATTGACCAGAATCTGGGGATACGATTTTGACGGTGAGACCAGAACGGTGGATGTCCATGTGCGAACCCTCCGACAGAAACTTGGAGAAGCAGGAACATGTATCGAGACGGTCCGCGGCGTAGGTTACCGCATGGGAGATGAATCATGAGACAGAAAATTTTAAAGCAGGTTGGAGTCCTTTTGACGGTCTCCATCCTGCTTACCTTTTTAGTCGTCAGTCTGACGATGTACAGCAAATTTAACGGATATATGCATGAAAGTGTGCGGGAAGAAGCGGAATATATCAAAGTGGCAATCGAGGAGACGGATGGTGCATACCTGAATGAGAAAATCAGCAGTATGAAGTCGGATAACAGAATCACCCTGTTAAATACGGATGGTACGGTGTTATACGATTCTCTGGAAGATGCCTCCACGATGGGAAATCACAACGATCGCCCGGAGGTACGGGAGGCAGAAAAAGACGGCTCCGGTGAGATGCTCCGGTATTCGGAAACACTGGACAAACAGACCTTTTATTATGCAGTCCGGCTGGAGGATGGTAAAATCCTCCGGGTGTCAAGAAGCATCGATTCCGTTCTGGGATACTTACAGTCCGGAATTGTACTGGTGGCAGTTCTAGTGCTGGGAATCATCGGTATCGCCTTTTTCGCGATCCAGAACCAGACAAAAAAACTGGTGGAGCCGATTAATAAGATGGATCTGGAACATCCGCTTCGGCATGTGGAATATGAGGAACTGCGTCCGCTTCTGGTGCGTGTTCACGAACAGAACCGCCAGATCGCAGGACAGATCCAGGAATTAAAAGAGCGTCATGAGGAATATCTGGCGATCACGGAGAATATGAAAGATGGTCTGGTGGTAGCAAGCCAGACAGAGGTACTTTCTATTAATAAGGCGGCACAGGAACTGTTTCAGGTACAGGCGAGCGACTGTATCCGAAAACCGATCAGCCGTGTCAGCCGGAACAAAGAACTGAAAAAAGCGCTGGACGGCGCACTGGCAGGCGAACATATCGAGACAGTGCTGGAGACACACGGACGTTTTTATCAGCTTCTTGCCAATCCGGTAAAAGTATCAGGAAAGACTTACGGTGCAGTTATCATGGTGTGGGATATCACAGAAAAAAATGCGGCAGAGCAGATGCGAAGAGAATTCTCCGCCAATGTATCGCATGAATTAAAAACCCCGCTGATGTCGATCTCGGGCTATGCGGAACTGATTGAAAATGGCATGGTACAGCAGGCAGACATCCCGGAATTTGCATCCCGTATTCATCAGGAAGCCAACCGGCTGACCGCACTGGTACAGGATATCATTCAGCTGTCCAAACTGGAAGAGGGAACCAGCCAGATGCAGGAAGAGACGGTAGATCTCTATGAACTGACAGAAGATATCGGTGATACGCTTCTTCACTCCGCCCAGAAAAAAGACATCACGATGAAAATCGAAGGAATCACCCAGGAAATCACCGGCGTCCGCCAGATCCTGTACGAAATGCTGTACAACCTGATGGATAACGGAATCAAATACAACGTAGAACACGGAAAACTCTGGGTACGCATGTGGAAAACCGCCGATAAAATCTACTGGCAAGTGGAAGACACCGGAATCGGAATCGCCAAAGATGAACAGGAACGGATCTACGAGCGCTTCTACCGCGTAGACAAAAGCCACTCCCGCCAGACCGGCGGCACCGGCCTGGGCCTGTCCATCGTAAAACATGGCGCCGCCCTCCACCACGCCCAGATCCGAACCGAAAGCCAACCCGGTCAGGGAACCAAAATCACCATAGAATTCCCACTCGACCGCGAAACCTGAGACATAACTGTAGATTCTTAACTTTTGAAGCTGAAAAAATGAAAGTGTGGAAAAAATTGACAAATACAGTTAAAATGCAACGGTGATGTGTAATAAATATATATTGGTAAATCAATATTAAAAATGAGTATGGATAAAAAATGTGAATAATAAATCATGTGGTGCTGAAAGATGGGTAGTATTAAACAAAGTCCGATAGCATACCATCAACAAACTAACACAACGTTTCACAACCAGTAACTAGCCGAAAAACGAGTCCTTACTGATCCGCTCACCCCGGACTCGTTTTTCGGCGTCCCCCTTACCAACAATTTTCGGCATCCCTACAATTTATAAATCACTACCGGAATCGGCGGATGATTCGGCCGATTATAATAACAGGAAAGCACTACCAAAAACCTCCGCGAATCCAGCCCTTTCAGATACTCAAGCACCCCATCCCGTTCCTCAAATCCACTATCCCCTCCACTGTAAATACAAAGACTGATACATCCTCCCGTTTTCAAAAGCTCCAGCCCCTGCTCCAGTGCCGCAATCGTCGATTCCTTATGCGTAGCAATTGAATGATCCCCCGAAGGAAGATATCCCAAATTAAAAACAATACACGAAACCGTCCCCGGTCTGGCGTAATCACCCATATTGGCATGGCTGTCCAAAAACAGCGAAACCGGAGCCACCCCGTCCTGCCTCTCCAGCAGCTTGCGGGTAGCATCCAGTGCCGCCTGCTGAATATCAAAAGCCAGCACCCGCCCGGAAGGACCGGCAAGTTGACTTAAAAACAGCGTATCATGCCCATTTCCCATTGTCGCATCGATACAGAGATCCCCCGGTTTTACCTGCGGCCGGATCAGCGAACGGCACCATTCGGTAATCTGATATGGATTTGATTTCTTCATAAAATACCTCAACCTTTCTCTAGAGCGTGTCTGAAAAATCATTTCCGCAATCTGCAAGCCCCACTTTGCGGTATATTTTACCCTCATTCGGTTGCCGTAGCCCGCTACGCCGCCCTCATTCGGATAAAATCTCCCACAAACTGGGACTCGCAGCTCACGAAAAGCCTTTTTCAAACACGCTCTAGCAAATCATACGAATATTATAAACACGCAGCCGGGAAATGTAAAGCTGCTGAAACTGGCAGGAAAAAGAGGACAGAATACTTGAAGTTTTAGAAAAAAGCAGGTATCATGGATAATAAATATGAAAAAGGAGCAACTATCAGAAAATCAGAAGATACAGACAGAAAGCTGGAGATAAAAGATGAATAAAGAACAACAGAGAAGAAATGCACGAAGACGGCGAAAACGAAGACGCCGTATGAGTTACCGGCAGAAAATTGTATACATGCAGATTACACTGATCACCGTGGCAATTTTCCTCGGGCTGCTGGTAGGAGCGGCTGCACTGACCAAAGTGATGAACAACCGACAGGCGCAGAACAGTGAAAAAACAGCAAGTCAGGAACAACAGGAAGAAACAACAGAACCAAAGAAAGATGACAGCAGTACAGACAACACAGACGATACTTCGAAGGAGTCCCAAGAGGAGACAACGACACCGGAACCGACAGCGGAGCCGGTATCCATTACGGTAAGTATGGTTGGTGACTGTACACTCGGAACCGATGTGAATTTTGATCAGAGTACCAGCTTTGATGCATTTTACCAGATGAAAAACGATCCGGGATACTTTTTCCAGAATGTAAAGGACATTTTTACCGCAGATGATCTCACCGTGGCAAATATGGAGGGAACTCTGACAACTTCCAACGACCGGCAGCAGAAAACCTTTGCTTTCAAGGGTGATCCGTCCTATACGGAGATTCTTACCCGGGGCGGCGTGGAAGCCACAAACCTTGCCAATAACCACAGTCACGATTACGGAGATCAGAGCTATGAGGATACGATCCAGTATCTGGAAGCTGCCGGCATCACGACATTTGGCTATGACCGGACAGCTGTCATGGATGTGAAAGGCATCAAAGTGGGGCTGATCGGAATCTATGAACTGAAAGATGGTCTTGGCAGACAGCAGCAGGTGATCGATACGATACAGGAAGTAAAAGATCAGGGCGCACAGGTCATTATCGTAAGTTTCCACTGGGGAACCGAAAAATCAAACATTCCGGACGATATCCAGAAAACACTGGCGCATCTGGCGATCGATCAGGGCGCTGATCTGGTAGTCGGACATCACCCGCATGTGCTTCAGGGAATCGAAAAATATCAGGGAAAAAATATTGTATACAGCCTTGGAAACTTCTGCTTCGGTGGAAATAAGAACCCGTCAGACAAAGATACGATGATCTTCCAGCAGACCTTTACCGTAGAAAACGGGGAGCTGGTGGAAGACGATGTGACTAATATTATCCCGTGCTCTCTTTCTTCGGAATCCGGCTACAACAATTATCAGCCGATGGTTCTGGAGGGAAGCGAAAAAGAACGGATACTCCAGAAAATAGAAGAGTTCAGTGCAGCGTTAAATCAGTAACCCGGTAAGCGACAGAAAAAAGGGGATTACCATGAGAAAAGAAGAATTTTTGGAAAAACTGCGGGCACGGCTGTCTCAGACGATGTCCGTGCAGGAAGTGACAGTACAGGTTCATTACTATGAGAACTATATTCAGGAACAGATGCGAAACGGCAGATCAGAGGAAGAGGTACTGACAGAACTCGGCGATCCGCTTCTGATCGCAAAGACATTGATGGATGTACAGGAGACCCAGGAAGGGTACAGCCGTCCGGAGACAAACATTTATGATGAACAGGGCGGACAGGAGGCCGACGATGCACAGAAAGAACTGCATCGAATGGAGATAAAGACCAGAGGAGGCTGTCTGCTGGCTGCTATTATTTTCGTTGTCATCGTGGCAATGATCCTGTGGGCGGCAGGTACGGTACTTATCCATCTGCTCCCGGTACTGATTCCGGTGATGGTGATCTTGCTGGTTGTGGCGTATTTTAAACAAAAATAAGAAAAAAGCAGAAGATGTGTGAAGAAAACGCATCTTCTGCTTTTTTGCTATAGAAAAGGAAAAATGTGGAGGAACGGACACAAAAGGTGGAAAAACCCGTCAGAAAATCATAAAAAAGTGGATAGTAAATACAGAAAACAAAGAAAATACCGAAAAATTAAAAAACGGAAAAGTGGGGACGTATCCCAGAAATACATGGTTTCAGACAAAGAGAAAGACCAGTAGGGGAGCTACTGGCCTTTCGAGGGGAGTATAAATAATTAATAAGGGGTTATTAATTGTAAAAAAAATTTTTGAAGGGTAAATTCTTTTTACAGGTTTGATTATAATACAGATCATTTGAAAATGCAACAAAGAAATGAATAAAGTCCTCTATTTTTGACATACTAACCCTGTAAATGAAACCGATGGTTCATCGGAACATTTACAAAACAAGGATGAGCAGGAGGAAATACACATGTCTAAAAACTATAACAAGTACAGCGAAGAGAACAAAGAAACCAACAAATACGGCATGACAGACGAGACAAACGAGGATGTCAAAACACAGAAAAAAGAAAACCGTTATGGCTCTGACAGCTATGACAGAAACAGTACCAACCGTTACAGCGATAAAAACAGACAGTAAACACAATGGTCTGTTCCGGGATTTGCCACCGGAACAGACTGATACATAAAAGCAGGCTGCGGATGTGCGGCGGGGCGAAGGAGTGCATAAGATAAGAAAAAAGGAGTTTTCTTGTGGATATACCTCTGATCTCTCCACGAAAGCTGGACCAGTATGTAGAACGCTATCCGGGAATCTGGATCGTCGACGTGCGTTCCGGGGAAGAATACCGAAGATCCCATATCCGACATGCCGTGAATATTCCGTATGAGCCGGGACAGATCTGGAAACTGCCGCGGGGAAAAGAGATTGTGGTGTACTGTGAACGGGGAGCCACCAGCATGGCAGCAGCCCGGGAGATGATCCGCCAGGGCTACCGCGCCGTTTCCGTGGCGGGCGGAATTACAGAATATAAAGGAAGAAATCTTGAGTTTTTCGGACAATCATAGTAGAATAAAAATAATGTAAACCTATTGATATGCAATGCAAAAGAAACAGAGGGCGGCAATTCCGCCCTCTGACAAAGGAGAAAAGCCAATGAAATATATGATTGCTTCAGATATCCACGGATCTGCTTACTATTGCAGAAAAATGATGGAAGCTCTGGAAAAAGAGCAGGCAGACCGTCTGATCCTGCTTGGAGATCTTCTGTATCACGGTCCGCGAAACGATCTTCCGAAAGAATACGCGCCCAAAGAAGTGATTCAGATGCTGAACAAAGAAAAGAACCGCATCTATAATGTAAGAGGAAACTGCGACGCGGAAGTAGACCAGATGGTACTGGAATTCCCGGTGCTGGCAGATTACGGATTTATGGAGATCGACGGAAAGACCTTCTATATGAGCCATGGACATATCTACAACGAAAACAACCTGCCGCCACTGAAACCGGGAGACATTTTCATGCATGGACATACCCATGTGCTCCGCGCAGAGAAAGTGGGAGATATCACAATCCTGAACCCGGGTTCTGTATCTATCCCAAAAGAAGGCAATCCGCCGACGTATGCGATCCTGGAAAACAGCAGATTTACCATCAAGACATTTGAGGAAGAAATAATAAAGGAATACGATTTATGAGACAATTTGAACTGATTGCCCCGTGCCATTTCGGACTGGAAGCGGTGTTAAAAAGAGAAATCCTGGATCTTGGTTATGAGATCAGCAAGGTGGAAGACGGAAAGGTAAGTTTCTGGGGAGACGAGGAAGCGGTGGCTTATGCCAATATGTTCCTTCGAACCGCAGAAAGAATCCTGTTAAAAGTAGGAGAATTCAAGGCGTGTACCTACGATGAACTGTTTGAGGGCACAAAAGCCCTCCCATGGGAGGAATACATTCCGGAAAACGGAAAGTTCTGGGTAAAGAAAGCCTCTTCGATCAAGAGTAAACTGTTCAGTCCTTCCGATATCCAGTCCATCATGAAAAAAGCCATGGTGGAACGGATGAAACAGAAGTATCACAGAGAGCGGTTTGAGGAAGACGGAGTCAGCTATCCGGTGCGTGTATCTCTGATGAAAGATATTGTGACTGTGGGCATCGACACGACAGGGGTATCCCTACATAAGAGAGGATACCGGAAATTACAGTCTAAAGCACCAATCTCCGAGACACTGGCAGCAGCACTGATCATGCTGACGCCGTGGAAGAAAGACCGGATTCTGGTGGATCCTTTCTGCGGAAGCGGAACGTTCCCGATCGAAGCTGCCATGATGGCATGCAATATCGCTCCGGGTATGAACCGTTCGTTCCTTGCAGAGGACTGGACAAACCTGATTCCGCGCAAACACTGGTATAACGCACTGGAGGAGGCGCAGGATCTGGTACATATGGAAGAAAGTCTGGATCTGCAGGGATACGATATTGATCCGGAAGTAGTAAAAAATGCGAGAGAAAATGCGGCAGCGGCGGGTGTGGATCATCTGATCCATTTCCAGCAGAGAGAAGTGGCGAAGCTGCGTCATCCGAAAAAATACGGATTTATCATCACCAATCCGCCATACGGCGAGCGTCTCGAAGAAAAAGAAATGCTTCCGGGGCTGTACCGCCAGATCGGTGAAGTGTATGAAAAACTGGATGCCTGGTCGATGTATCTGATCACCAGTTATCAGGATGCGGAGCGCTATATTGGAAGAAAGGCAGATAAGAACCGGAAAATCTATAATGGCATGATCCGGACCTATTATTATCAGTTCCTTGGTCCGAAACCGCCGAAACGCAGAGAGGGAGAGACACGATGAAACGTTTGATATTTGCCACGGGCAATCAGAATAAAATGCGGGAGATCCGGGAGATCCTTGCCGATCTTCCGGTGGAGATCCTGTCGATGAAAGAAGCAGGGATCGAAGCAGATATTGTCGAGGATGGAAAAACATTTGAAGAAAATGCGATCATCAAGGCAAAAGCGATCATGGAACTGACCGGAGAACTGGTCCTTGCCGACGATTCCGGTCTGGAAATTGACTATCTGAACAAAGAGCCGGGAATCTATTCCGCAAGATATATGGGAGAGGACACCTCTTACCGGATCAAAAATGCCAGCCTGATCGAGCGCCTGGCAGGGGTGCCGGATGAAAAAAGAACCGCCCGCTTTGTCTGTGCGATCGCAGCCGCATTTCCGGATGGAACCGTGAAAACCACCGAGGGAGTGATCGAAGGCAGGATCGGATATGAGGAACGCGGAGAGAACGGATTTGGCTATGATCCGATCTTTTATGTGCCGGAATTCGGCTGTACGACAGCAGAACTTTCCGAAGAACAGAAAAATGCGGTCAGCCACCGCGGAAAAGCACTGGAAAAGATGCGAGAGATCCTGAAAGAGAGTGTGAGCGCAGAATGAAGATTTTGGTAGTCAGCGACACGCATGGACACGATGAGAATCTGATGCGTGCCCTGCAGCGGGAATTGCCGATCGATGCACTGATCCACTGCGGGGATCTGGAAGGTTCCGAAGAGTATATCCCGGAGGCTGTGGAATGTCCCTGTTACTTCGTGAGAGGAAATAATGACTTTTTCAGCGATCTGCCAAAAGAAGAAGAGTTCACGCTGGGCAATTATCGGATCCTGGTGACGCACGGACATCTGTACGGTGTCTCGATGAGTACCTGTGTGCTGGAGGAAGAAGCGAGAAGCAGACAGGTACAGGTGGTTATGTTCGGACACACCCACTATCCGTATTTGGAAGAGATGGAAGATCTGACGATTTTAAACCCGGGCAGTCTTTCCTATCCCCGCCAGCCCGGACGTAAGCCGAGCTATCTTGTGATGGAAATTGATGAGCAGGGCAAGGCACATTACGAACACCGATACCTCGAAAAAGCCTGAAAAATAAGGGAAAATCGGGAAAATAAAAAAAATTAAAAAAATTTGAAAAAAGGTGTTGACTTTTAGAAAACTATACACTATAATACTCCTTGTGCTGAGCGAGAGAGCTCAACACGAGGAACGAAACGGGGTGTGGCTCAGCTTGGCTAGAGCGCCTGGTTTGGGACCAGGAGGTCG
>OLNW01002775.1_pt1 | contig 14425 bp, 10 predicted proteins | sample 1672121 | NCBI WGS metagenome assembly OLNW01 (sample SAMEA3136648, study PRJEB25190) | human gut metagenome
GTGGCTTTTACGATTTAGCCACAGCCTATCAGTCTGTGCACGTCAACTATTGAAAGCGCCGTATACCGAACGGTACGTACGGTGCTGTGAGAGGACGGCGGTTAGTCACCGCCGCCTACTCGATTCGTGGTATTCCATTGAGTGTTTATTTGTTGGAAATATCTTATGATATATATTAACATATAATAATCAGCAATAATCAGTATTAATCTTTAATTATCGATAAATATTGACAAAAAGCATTGGAAAACAATGATAATTGTTGTGTACTGTTGTTAATCGTGATAGAATGATAAATGGCATAGTGTCAATAATCATAAGAAAGGATTCACTATGGAGAAAGAAAGATGGCTTTCCATGAAAGAAATATGTGCACATTTAGGAATTAGTAGAGATACTGCACTGAAATGGATTAATCAGAAAAATATGCCGGCTCATAAGATTGAAAGAATCTGGAGATTTAGCGTCTCGGAGGTTGATGAGTGGGTAAAAAACAATGGGAAAATAAACGGTAGTCAGGAGAATTGAGTTGTTTAGAGTAAAATGGGATCCGACAAACAACGGAATAATGTTATCTGAATATATCGAGGAAAAAGATGCGATTAATTCTCCTCGTCCGGTATATGTTGAAGAATTAAAAATGTTAGGGATTGATAAACAAATTCTTCTTCCAAAAGATAACGTTCCAGTGTGTTGGGAAATTGATCATAAATACTATTACAAAGGTTCTGTAATAGCAGAAACTAGTGGAGGGAATATCTATCAAAGTCCGATTGTCAAAGTATGTGATTCTGCAATTGGTATGGAGATTGAACCAATCAATACTGATGTTTTATGGAAAAACAATGAGAAAGCATTAAGTACGCTAGAAAATGAAGCGATGGACTTCATAAACGAGCAATATGAAAAATATCAGGACAAACCTATATCTGGATATGTTGTTGCTTTTAGTGGCGGAAAAGATTCTCAAGTGATTCTGGATTTGGTTAGTAGGGTAATCCCATCTGAAAAATATACTGTTGTATTTACAAATACTGGAATGGAGTTGCCTTGCACGATAGATACTGTGAAGAATACTGAACTTCAATACAAGAGTAAATATCCAGAATTTAAATTGGTTCATGCAAAAAGTGATAGAGATGCGCTGGAGTTATGGAAAAGCTATGGACCGCCAAGCCGCTTTAATAGATGGTGCTGTTCTGTATTAAAGACAGCTCTTTTTGGGCGAAAAATGAAAGAGCTGTTAAAAACGGATAAGCAGCCGAAGCTAGTTGTATTTGAGGGCGTTCGTAATGATGAAAGTGCTCGTAGAAGTACATATGGAAGAGTTGGAGAAGGTGTTAAGCATGTTAATCTGATTAGCTGTAGAGCCATTTTGAAATGGAATGTTTCAGAAATATATCTTTATATGTATAAGAATAATATTTCTCCAAATCCAGCATATACTATGGGACTTGAAAGAGTTGGATGTGGTGTATGCCCATTTGCTTCTGACTGGTCCGAATATGTTATCAGCAAAAAATATCCTGAAGTTGCTAATAAATATATTGCTGTTGTAGAAGATATGGCACGTAATATTGGTATATCTTCAAAGGCAAAAATTGATGAATATATCTCATCTGGTAACTGGAAAAAGAACGCAGGTGGCAAGGGATTAATGCCTGATGAATCAAGAATGGATATCATAACCAAGGAACCGGTTTTCGAATGTATAGTAAAGAAACCTAAGGTTGATTGGGAAAAATGGTTTTCTACTCTTGGAGAGTACTTCATTGAAAAGATAGATGCTGATTATTATAGAGGCGAACTGAAATTTAAAGGAAGTGTCGTAAAATTTGAAATTAAGTATAATGATGATGGCTTTCGATTTAAAGCATTTGGTACTACAAATAAGATTATGCTTATCAGCTGCTTAACAAAAGCGTTTACAAAAACAGCCTATTGTGAGTTATGTGGCGTATGCGAAATTGAGTGTCCAACAGGTGCTCTAACTGTCAGAGACACTGTAGAAATTGATAAGAGCAGATGTGTTCACTGTAATAACTGTTTTGGTATTAATACCAAAGGATGCATAATTGCCACACGAAAGCTTATGTATGAAGGTGGAGGTAAAAAAATGGGTACGGCAACAAAAACATCTGGAATTGACAGATATTCAACATTTGGCTTGAGAGCAGAATGGTTGTCTTCTTTCTTTGAATTATTAAATGATTGGTTTGATGGATATGAGGGATTAGGACCAAAACAGATTCCAGCAATGCTAAACTGGCTTCGAGAAGCAGAATTAGTGGATCCTGATGAGAAGATAGTAACTGAATTGGCAAAAACTCTTAAGCCATTATATGCATCAAATCCGCTGTTGGTATGGCAGGTTATTTGGATTAATTTAGCTTTTAATTCATCTATCGTAAATTGGTATGTAAATAATACAAAGTCTGATTATGCATACTCCAAGGCTGAACTCGTTGAACTCTTAAAAGAAGAATATCCTAATTTAAAAGGAGCAACTCTTAAGAATCCAGTTGATGCATTGGTTAATACTTTTACAAATTCTCCTCTTGGCGCATTGGAAGCTGACGAAATGGAAAGCTTAAAGATGGGCTTGTTTACGAAGAAAGGAAATGCTGTTAAATCTGTCCAGAGATACGGGACTTCTAAAATTTCCTCTGCCGCGGTTGCATATTTGCTTTATAAAAATGCAGAACAAAATGACATGTATGAATTAACAGTTTCTGATATTTACGATAAAGGATGTATGGGTGTTGCGAATGTTTTCAATATGGACGTAGACGCTTTCTTAAACGCACTCCGTGGGTTAACCAATATGGAAGTATTATCAGCTGATCTGTTGGGTGGTTTGGAAAATATTCATTTGGTTAGTGAATTTAATTCAAAAGAAATTTTGAATAGAATTCTTAAGAGGTTTTAGTCATGAAGAAATGTATTGAATGTGGAAAGAATCTTACTAAAGATGAAGCTGCCTTAAATAAAAAGCTGATTAATAAAAATACAAAACAGTTTTTATGTTTGGATTGTTTGGGCTCTTTTCTTAGCACAGATCGTGAAATATTAGAGGATAAGATTGTTCAGTTTAAAGAAGAAGGTTGCACACTCTTTCAGTAAGCATTGGAGGATATATGAAATACTCAGAAATAATTGATGTCGAGAGGCATTTCAAATCAGCATTTGATATTACTTCAGATACAGGAGAAGCTTGGAAGACATTTATATCAAATGAAAAATTCGAAAATAATGTTAATCAAATTATTAATTGTTTTACATCTCCGGTCCTTAATAACAGAAATTCTATTTGGATCCAGGGTACATACGGTACTGGAAAGAGTCACTCACTTGCGGTTATTAAGCATTTACTGAGTGATGATTATGCATGTATATCAGATTATTTACCGAAAATCAACAAGGCACAGCTTCGCAGTACTATTTCTAACTTTCGACAGGAAAAAAGAGTTTTTCCTGTCGTGCTAAAGGGAATTTATACCATTACGGACGTAGCTGATTTAACATACACCATTCAGCAGCAAGTATCTATTGCACTTCAGAATGCAGGGATTGAAGTTGCAACTAAAACTGATTTTCAATCTGCTATTCAGATCATTCAAAATGGAACTTTAGATTCTTTCTTTGATGAGCTTTTGAAGAGCAATTATGAACTGAACAGTTATGCTGCAAATAAAGCACAGTTGATTCAGGCACTAGAACGCCATGAAACAAGGGTAATTAGAATTATCGCCGACGAAATTAAAAAAACAGGATTAGGCGGTTTTAGAACTCACAATATTATTGAATGGCTAACTGAAATTAAAAAAGAATTGGTTGACAGAGGAATTGCCGATTACCTTTTAATTATGTGGGATGAGTTCACATCCCTTCTGGATATACCTGCACGCAGAAGCATTTTAAATGTAATGCAGGATATTGCGGAATTAAGTAAAACAGAAATCAATAATGGTAGTGATACAACAGGCGTTTACCTACTTTTGGTTACTCATAAACGTTTAGAGCAAACTGAGAGTTATAAGGAACTTAAAGAAGATGAGCGAAATATGGCTAAGGCTCGCTTTATTGAATTGGATTATGATATGCAGCCTACAACGACATATCATATCTTGTCTGGGGCATTAGATCGCAAAATGCCAGTAGAATGGGAGAAGCTTCGTCAGAAGAACCTGATGGAAGTACCAAGTGTGAAAAATGTTGTGGATCTGGTAATTGATAGTGCTACAGTCAATGCTGGAGAGGTAAAAAATAAGATATTAAGTCTTTATCCTTTCCACCCTTATACATCATATTTGGCAACATTTGTATCACGTGTTGTTGGTGAAGCAGAAAGAAGTATTTTTGGTTTCTTGAACGATACTGAATATGGTTTTAAGAAATTCCTTAATAACGATGTGGAACAGGTGAAATTTTTAACTCCTGATTATGTTTGGGATTTCTTCTACAAAACTTTTGAATCTAGTTCTGCAGGACGTTTTGATGCAATAACCAACAAATATAAGCTGGTATCTGAAGGAGCCGAAAATCGTGGCGAAGAATTTGTCGCAGTTTTGAAGACTATTCTTCTGTTAAATATTCTTTATAGAGTAACAACAACGGATGCCGATGCATCAGAGAAAAATATGGTTAACCCAAGCACGAATAACTTGATTTCTGCATTTAGCGGAGTAATGACAGAGAGCCAAGTTAGAAAGGTGCTTGATGAAATCGATGAGTCACAGATTATGCATAGAAATCCGGATGGTATTTTTGAAGTAGCATCATCTTCTCTTCCTCAGAAGAAAATATTAGAAGAAAAGAAGAAAATGTATTCCGAAAAAGAGGATGTTAGCAAAATCCTGGAAGCATATTCTATTAAAGCGGTTGGAAAACTTAGAAATACTATTAGCAGAACTATACCTCGTACAGTTGATGTTCAACTGTTCTGGGGTGGTGATAAAGAACATTTACTTAAGGGAAGAGTATCAGGAAAACTTAAAATTCCTTGTGCGGTAAGTGTTGCTCTCTTTGTATACCGAGGTGAAACCAAAGAATTAGATACTCTCCTGGGAAGAAATGAGATGTCTCTTCTTGATTCTAAGGGGATGCTGGAAAGAATTTCCAGAGAAGAGGAATTTAAAAACGTAATATTTATTGCTACAAATACGGCCTTAGGTAATAAACGTTTTGAAGCTTACATGGACAGTATTGCGCAAGAATCCGTTGCGAGATCCTTACAGATGGATGAAGAGCGTCAAGAAGGTGCATCAAATGCTGAAAAATGGATTGTACAGTGGGTTGATGAAATAATCAATTCCGGAATGGCTGATATCATTTTTAGAGGTGATAGTATTCATATCCCATTTAATCAGTGTAATAAGTATCTGAAAGATAGTTATATCAGTACCATTTTTAAATATGGTTTAGATAATCTTCTGGTACCGACAACAGCATGGACGCAGCAGACAAGCAAAAAAGCAGTTGAACTTGTTCTGTATGCACTTAATAAAACAGAGTTTGAACAAACTGCCAAAGGAACAGATGGTGCAATAAAAGCCCTTTTAACTAATGATAACGTTCTTTTATTCGATGAGGCATTAAACCTTGTCAGCGACGACGAAAGGATTCCGGTTGTTAAAGTATGTAAAGAAGTTCAAAGAATAATTGAGGATAATAAAAAAGAAGCTCAGATCAACTTGGCCGAAAAATTGAGATTTTTGACCTTGCCAGAGTATGGATACTACCAAAATCGCATATTTATGGCAGCGGTAGCATTTGCGCTCAGGCCTTATATTGATCGTATGTACACATCTGGTAGCGGTCAAAGAATCGATAAAACAGTAATGAAAGATGTTATTGTATCCATGTTTGTATATTGGGACAATAGTAAAAAGTTTAATGATAAATTTATCGTCCGAATGAGCACAGAAGAAGAACGAGAGTTAACAGAAAAGCTTAATACTGTTTTTGGAATTAGTGATAAAGATGGATTGTTAGGGACTAAATGGGCAATAAGAGAAGCTTTTCAGGAAAAGGGAAAGGCTCCGTTATGGGCATTAAAATATGTTGGATCCACTTCTGAAAAGTATAATGATTTCATCAACAATTTATTCAAATTTTCTAAGAGTACAGATGAAAATATTGATCAGTCCTTTATAGAAGAATTGCTTATGGGGATTAAAACATTCGATGTTGAACTGTCTAATGCATTATCAGGAATCAACAGTGATGACTGTTTAGATATGTTCATTTGTAATGAACTGTCCAAAACTGGAGAAACAGCAGATTCCTTACCAGAAGTCCGTAAGGCGTTAGAGGGAAGATTGTCTGGAGATATTGTTTTCTGGGAAGAAAAAGACATTCATGAACAAATTCTCTATTGGGCACTTGAAAAGAAAAAAGCAGCTGAAGAGGCCCGAAAGGCTGAAGAAGCTTGTAAAGCCGAAGAAGCACGCAAAGCTAAAGAAACTCAAAAGGCTGAAGAAACCTCATGTGATGACGATATTGAAAACCAAGAAGGCAGTGATGAGGATCCGGCAGACGACGCTAATGAAGATGACAATCAGAAAAAGCTACTAAATAGAGTTAATGAGAAATTATTAGCGAATAAAAATAATAATGAAAAATTATATAATTTACTTGTTAGCCTTTTGAAGAATCATGAAGAGTTAGCTTCTTTTATGGATGAGATGCTCTAATGGAGGTAACGATGTATCTTAAAACATTAACGGAATCTATTAAACTAGATCTCCTAAAAGATAAATCATATGATAGGTATCCAGTTAGATTTTTCAGCATGAATCTTTCCATCAACTCTGCAAAGGAGTTAATGGAATTAAAGAGTGCTTTAAATGAAATTAGTGAGTATCCTATAGAAATTGTCGATTTTCAGAATTTTCTTCCTCATGAGAATGGGTGGATTACTGTAGATAAATTCAGAAACTGTATTTATAGCTTAGATGCTGACAAAAGTTATATTGTTGTTGGATTTTCCGAGTATGCAAGATTTCTTTCGCGGGAAACATTCATTACGATTTTATATTCTCTCCTGGAACTGGAAAATGATGGAGTTCATTTGAAAAGGAGAATATATTTTCCATGCTTTTCTTTGTTTAGCCAAATCAAAGGTTTTGTAAAAGAAAGTCACCGAAGAATAGATGTGTATAATCCTTTATTACTAGAAACTGATTTCGAAGACTTACCAAGGACGTATTTTGTTGATGGGGCGTTAGAGAATATTAATTTTAAAAACTTAATTCAGACTTCAAAAGAATGGTTTTCTCTTTGGCGTAATAACGAGATTGACGTTTCAAAACCAATAGTATGCACGTCAAAAACGTTGTTTCATTTTTACGAAGCTGCTAGTCCGGACAATGTTTATAATATTAAGAAGCTTTCGACATATAAAGAAGTATTTGCCTTCTTATTCAATGTTCACAATATTGTAGAATCTCAATCTAATTCAGAGACATATATGATAAAACTTATTAAGCTAATGAGGCAGCATAGTGATTCTCCTTTAAAAACCATTATCTTAAAGGAACTGAATACTCAGGTGATGGATCAGGATAATCTTTATATATTATGGAGAAACTCAGATGGTTTTAAAAGGTGGCTTATTCAAAACTATTTTTTGATTTATGGAAACAGAAATAGCTATGTTTATGATGTCCTTTCAGGATTAGAGCTTCTTTCGGTTGATGAGTTAAAAGAAAAAGTCTTCGAATATAAAGGTAGTCTTGAGGATTTATCAAAACTTGCGGAACGAAAAAAGCTTATTGATACTATTCGTCGAGTTGATGGAGATATATCTCTTACCACTCGACTGATTACGTATTATGAGAATATTGTTCGAAATGCTATTCGGAAGCAAACTACTATTGCAATTGATAATCTTGATTTGAATCAAGAATATGAGTTTTCTGAAGAGCAACAGAAAAGAATAAATGCTGGTATTATCAAAACGTTACTCCCAGTTGTTACTGATAGCAGTAATTATGAGCGCCAGATAATAATCTGGTTATATAGGCTCAACTTGTTGAATAATAGTCAGCTTGTCGAAGTTTATCCTGCATTTTCTGATTATTTGACCGGTGCTGACCTTATAGCACCATACGGAGATGAGTCGGACAAGTTTGATGTTTATTTTTCAAGCTATCGTAAATGTCGTTCGCACAAATCCTGCGAATCAGATTATGAAAAGATTATAGCTGAATTGAACTCTAATGAAGACGCATTCTATTCATGGTATACGAACGTAAAACTGAGATATCCGGAAATTATTTTGAAATCCTTAGATTTCCAAGGGGATGTTTATGTCATTGATGGATTAGGCGCTGAATTTATGGGCTATATAGCTGCATTATTGAAGAAAGCAAAGATGGATATTATTCATAGCGAATACGCTAAGGTTCATTTGCCATCTATTACTTCTGTTGCAAAAGAGTCCTATGGAAAGTCGTTTATCTGGATGACAGAATATGACCAGAATGTAATTCATGGAAAAACATATTATCATGTAGAAAACATGGAAAGGTCTTTATACTATATTCGAAAAATCGTAGAACGAATTGTATCTAAATCAGGTGGAAACGGATTCGCAATTATCGCTGATCATGGTGCTACAGTAGGTCATAAACTTAAGAAGAAGGATAAAAAATATAATTTCAAGAATTCTGATCATGATGGAAGATGCTGCTTATTGAGAGACGGGGAAACTGTTGGTAATAGTGATGACTATACCGTTTATACTAATCCAAATGGACAAAACTGGATTATTTCATTAACCGGACAATCTCTTTATAATTCTTCTAAATACGAAGTACATGGTGGTGGAACACCTGAAGAAGTGATCGTTCCGGTAATTATTGCTAAGCAATCCAGTACAACATTAGTATCTTATAGGGTTAAAGCTGAAAAATTGAAAGTATCAGGTCTTGATAAGACGGTTTTAGTTAAAATTTGTCCGTTACCGAAGAAAGTTCAGTTAATCGCAAAAGACGGAACTAATTGTGAAATGAAATATAATGAAGAAACGAAGGAATGGGTAGGAACTTTGAAGAGAGGCATTGCACAAAATATCGATGTGCTTGTCGAGAATCAAAAATTCTCATTTAGAACAATTCCTTTGACAAAGATGGGAGGAGATGACGGTTTTGATGACTGAGTTAGATGATAAAATTAGAGACCTCTTTCCAGAAGAATCAATTTATAAAACATCCACTCGTTACAATATGTTCGCTGGCGTGAACATTCCTTCATTTATTAAGGATTGGCTTATAAAAAGATATTCTGATGAAGAAGAGAATGTTGATAAAGAAGCGCTGTTTGCATTTTTAAATAAACACATACCAACTAAAGATAGCGATATTAAAAGTCGATTAATGAAAGGGGAAACCATTCAGATTTTAGCTCGTGTAGTTGTTGATTCAGACTTGAAATCGGGTGTGTTTAAATTTGCTATTCCAGATATCGGAGTAAAAAGCAATGAAGGACGTGTAAATGAGTTTGTAATGAGAACTAGTGGCATCAAAGAAGGTGAAAACTGGGGAATCATCACAATGGACTATGTGCAGCCAGAAGGAAAAGAAAAAGGCTATGCAGAGCTGGTTAAATTTAAACCATTCAAACCATATTCTCCTGACTTCGACTATTTCTGCGAAGCAAGAAGACAGTTTGATATAAAGGAATGGATAGATTTTGTAATTAAATGCATGGAGTATAATCCAGATTCATCGCAGTTTGAATCGTATACTCAGAAACTGCTCTTTATCTCTCGTTTACTAGTGTTTTGTGAACCTAATTTAAACATCATTGAGCTGGCTCCTAAAGGAACTGGTAAATCCTATATTTTCAATAATTTAAGCAAGTATGGATGGCAGATAAGTGGTGGTAAAGTAACACGTGCTAAGCTGTTCTATGACATGGCGGCAAATAAGCCAGGAATTATTCCAAGTTATGAATTTGTCTCTATGGATGAGATTAAAACAATTATATTTGAGAATAAAGAAGAATTGCAGGGTGCACTTAAAGGATACTTGGAAAATGGTAATTTTACCATGGGCCAGGCAAAGCAGACTTCAACTGCAGGTTTGATACTATTAGGTAATATTGACCTTGATCAGAACCGTCGTCCGATAAATAAGAAATATTTTCAGGAGTTACCGGAAGTTTTTCACGATACAGCGTTACTTGATCGATTCCACGGAATGATCGAAGGCTGGTATTTACCACGTATAACCGAAGATTTAAAGCTGGAGGGCTATTCACTAAATGTTGAGTATTTTTCAGAGATATTATCTATGCAAAGAAGTATGTCCAGATATGCTTCTATTGTTACAGATATGTTGGAAATTCCGAAAAATGCAGACACTCGTGATACTACTGCAATAATAAGACTTGCTTCTGGATATTTGAAATTATTGTTCCCGCATGTTGAATCTATGGCTGATATTACAAAAGAAGAATTTGAAACATATTGCTTCAAGCCAGCATATGAAAAAAGAAGAATTGTTCGAAATCAGCTTTCTATCATGGATATGGAATACAGTAATATGATGCCAGATATTAAGGTGAGGGATTTTTAATGACCGATTATCGCACTGAACTTCAGGAAATGGTTTGTAAGAAAAACTTGATGAATAGCTACAAGTTGTATTTCTTGAAGGCAATATTAGTTAATACATCTCCTGATCAAAGAGAATTTTCGTTCAATCAAATGGCATGCTGGATGGTTGCCTACTCTTTCGATGATGTATGTCGTTTAAAAAAACGCATCCGACCTTTGGACAAATTGTATGATGTAGCTGTAATCGCTATTGAGGAGGAGGATTTAATGGAATCCTCCTCTGTAGCAAAAGTTTGCGTGACATTAGAAGAGACTAAGAATAGAAAACTACGAAATGAGCTGCGTTCGCTTTGCTATTATGTTCCATATAGGTTATTAGCATACCGTTGGCAGGTAGAGTTAAAGGGTAAAACAGATAGGGAGAAAAATTTGTTGATTGAGCAGTTATCCCAATCTGACGACAGAAATATGTATTGCATCTTTACTATTTCAAAATCCAGAAAGGAGATCGAAATACGAGAAGAATGGATTAATTATATCATCAACAATAGGAAATTATTGTTGAAATGGATTGATCAAGAAATTAAGAATTTTGTATGGGGTGAGTAACTTGATTTATGCAGATAATGCTGCTACTACAAAATTAGATATAGATGCTTTCGAAGCAATGAAACCGTTCTTATTAGAGAGCTACGGAAATGCATCACAACCGTATTCATTCGGCGTAAAAGCAAGACGTGCAATAAATAAGGCTCGTAAAACGATTGCTGAATGTATTGGAGCCGATCCGGAAGAAATATATTTTACTTCAGGTGGAACTGAAAGTGATAATTGGGCAATTAAAATCGGATCTTCCATAAATAAAAGTAACGGCTCAATTATTACATCTCAGATTGAGCATCATGCAATTTTGCATGCATGTAATGCGATGGAACGAGAAGACAAACAAGTTAAATACTTGCCTGTAACTCATGAAGCGGTAGTTCTACCGGAGTCATTGGAGAAAGTTATTTCGTCAGAAACCTCGATAGTATCAGTGATGACTGCAAATAATGAGGTCGGAAGTATTCAACCGATTAAAGAATTAGCTGCGATTGCACATAAAAATGGAGCCTTGTTTCATACAGATGCTGTTCAAGCGGTAGGACATATCCCAATCAATGTGAAGGAATTGGATGTTGATATGTTATCTGCGTCAGCTCATAAGTTTAACGGGCCTAAAGGAATTGGTTTCCTTTATGTAAAAAAAGGGATTGATTTAAAGCCGTTCATGGATGGCGGAGCGCAAGAACGAGGTATGCGCGCGGGAACAGAAAATGTAGCTTCTATTGTAGGAATGGCCGTTGCATTAAAAAATAATTGCATGACAATTGCAGAGAATAGAGAAAAATTAGAAGAATTAGAAAAAAAACTCATTTTAGCTTTGAAAGAGAGAAACATTAATTTTCTGCTAAATGGCTCTATAGAAAAAATTCCCGGTAATATAAGTTTATCGTTTGATGATATTGAAGGAGAAATATTACTTCATAGATTAGATATTATGGGGATTTGTGTATCTACAGGATCAGCTTGCGATAGTAAAAATACACAAATATCACATGTATTATCAGCAATGAACCTTTTTCCAAAATCGGCAAAAGGGACTATTAGGCTTTCTTTCTCAAAAGATAATACGCTAAGTGATATTTCAGAAATAGTAACAGGTATACAAAAGGTTTTAGCTACTTTGAGGTGATTAGATGAATGCGGTAATGACTGTTGACATTATTCAGGATTACATAAATGATATAAAAAAAATAGATATATCACAGAATTTAGCAGATATGATTTTTCCATTTTGTTTTAGTACAGAACTATGGGATAAATACAAGCGTTTTGATGAAGAAACACATTTGATTGATATGAATGCATTTCAAAAGGTAAAGTATTTTGGTGATGGAAATACGGAGGGGTTATCAGCGGAAATATCCAATATCCCCGATGATACTGGTGGGATATATATTTATGTAATTGAAAATCCCATTGTTCCTTTTTCTGGACATCATATCATGTATGTTGGAAGAGCGATGTTTACGCAAAATCAAAACCTAAGGGCTCGTGCACGTACGCATTTTTATCAATATAAACGTGGTGATGAAAATGAACGTTTAGAAAGAGTTTTTGATAATTGGAAAGAATATGTTTATCTGTTTTACTTACCGTTATCAGATAACGAAAAAATAGATTTGGCGGAACGAGAATTGATTAATACATTAACACCTCCATGTAACAAAGACGACTATTCACCTGCAATCAGAAGAAAACTGAGAGCGAATTTTTTTGCATAAGGAGCATATACATGAAGTTTGCAGCAATCAAAGCCAATATGGGAATCTGGAGATATTATGTTACAACACTGACATACGGAGACATTGCTTCTTGTGTCTCACCAATTACAGATGAAATAAGTAATAGTGAGAGTTATGCGAATTTACTTCAAAGATCAATTACTAGCAATGTTGATAGCGTCAAAGAATATATATTAACACAGCCTGAAAGATTTTTTAGTTCAATTGTATTAGCCATATATGATGGAAATCCAGAATGGTATGAGTTAGATGTGGAAGTCGAAGAATATTCAACCTACAGTGTCGGAGTTCTTGAAATCACTTCGGGAGAAGAAATAATTTTTCCTGTTGATGGGCAACATCGAGTAGAAGGCATTAAAAAAGCTATCATTGAGAACCCAGAATTGGAAAATGAAAAAGTTCCCGTAATATTAATTGGACATCAAAATACAAAACAAGGAAAGCAAAGAACAAGGAGACTATTTTCAACTCTAAATAGAAGAGCAAAACGCGTTAGTGATAATGAAATTGTGGCATTGGATGAAGACGATGTTATTGCTATAGCAACACGTGAGGTCGCAGAACATCATCCACTATTTCAGGGGTTTAGAATGATTGATTCAAAAAATAAAAATATACCTTCAACAAATAGGATTCCATTTACATCCATTCTTGCATTGTATGAGATTAATAAAATGATTTTTGACGATTATGCTACTGGAAAAGGAATGAAAAAAGTGGATCAAGTTAAATATCTCTTATATAGGCCTAAAGATGAGGAAGTAATGGAATTTATAGAGACAGTAGCAGCATTCTGGAATTCTATGATTTCTGAAATAGATGTACTAAGTGATTACATGGATAAAAATGAAGAAGAAATTATAGAAGCAGGATATAGAAGTACAGATGGTGGCCATCTTTTATTTAGACCAATTGCTCTTGCACAGTTTGTTCAAGCAATAATTGTATTAAAAAAAAGAAAGGGTACCACAGTGGCGAACGCGATTGGTGAACTAAAGAATATTCCAATGTCTCTTAATGAACTCCCTTGGAGAAACTTATTGTGGTTAGAAGATCGTAAAACAATTAATGGTCGTCCAAATAAGAAGGAACTTATGAATTTAATGCTTGCAATGGCGGATTATGAAATACTGACTGAAAAAGAACAAGAAAGACTGTTGTCATATTTAATTGGAGTAAGAAATTTGGACGACACTCATAAAGAAGAACTTATTCAGGAACTGAGAAGTTACAGGGGGCAGTGATATTTCTAGAATTAATGTTTTGCGGCAGTATATATTGGATCCTCCAAGCTGTCTGCCGAACGGGAAATCTATGGGTATTATTAAAATTTGATTCATGCGGTGACTGGAGTTGGCAAAACAATTATCGCAGTCTAGGATTATAAACATTTTAAGGAAGCACATCCTCGTGCATAACTTCTTTTTGTAGCACAGAGCTTTCATGAAATAATGGAATTAATGTAAGCGCTTAAATCTTGGGTAGCTTTACTGTCTACGTTTTTGAACTCATA
>OLNW01002776.1_pt1 | contig 14421 bp, 15 predicted proteins | sample 1672121 | NCBI WGS metagenome assembly OLNW01 (sample SAMEA3136648, study PRJEB25190) | human gut metagenome
ATTGCTAATATCTTTTTAACGATTTTTCTTTCCATATCTTTTACCTCCATTTTTTATATTTATTGTCCGCCTGTTCCAACACGAACTATTCTCTTCATTGCGTTATATGTATCTTTTGACAATAGTGTTGTTGAAACCACCTGACCATTTAACTTAGTTACTTTATATGCCTCTACCTTTCTTCCATTGCTTCCTGCTTGAACAACTTTCTGTTGTCCTGCTGGTAAACTAGGGTCTGAGATATACTGTGTTGTTGGTTCGATTGTTGCAATTTTTTTAGTTTCTATTGAGATATCATACTCAACCTCTTCTTTTATTCCCCAAACTTGGATTGTAGCAACTCCATTTTGAACTGTTGCTGTTATCCTTATAGGATATTTTCTTGAATTCACAAATTTAAAATCTTGTGAACCCCAAACTACTGTTGCATCTTTCCCAGCTGGTAAATACGATGTTACAAATTGATGATTTCTTCTTGTTGTTATTTTTAGATTTGCCATTACTACTGCATCATATAATGTAGAAGATATTTGACAAATACCTCCACCTAAACCATCTACTACTGCACCATTAGAATATGTTGCTGCCATTTTATATCCTGCTTTTATGGTTCTTTCTCCTACAACTTTGTTATATGAAAACTCTTCGTTTGGTAATAAAACTGTACCATTTATTTTATTTGCTGCTAACTTTAAATTTGTTGTTCTGTTTGCATTTCCTGCATTATAATTTGTAGAAAATGTTGCTAGCAAGTCTGGAAAAGCTTCTGTTCCTATATCTTTTACTGTTTTTGTAGGCTTAGTTATTTTTAGTGGAATTTCATATTCTTCTTTTTCTTCTGTTAATAATTGTTTTGCTGCATCCACATCAAAATCTATTCCTTCTTCTTCTGGATATACTGTAAATGGGTCTTTTGTGTAATATGCATCTTGAACTTCTTTGTAAACTTCTTCATGTATCTTGTCTATATCTATTTTATCTGGCGTTGCATCAATCATTTTTAGTTCAAGTTTTTGTTCATCTTCTGTATTTGTATCTAAAACAGTATATATATCTTCTAGTAATTTATCTTGGTCAACCATTTTTCCTGCTTTTCCTGAAGTTATTATTAACTTGCCTACATCTTTATCTACATAATAGCTTGATTGAACAACTGCATCTTCTATACTGTTATTTACATTTTGAGCTATCTGATTTATCATATCAGTATCTATTGTTACATTTAAGTCTATATTTTTTCCTTTTATCCATGTTTTCAATATCTCAAAATTATCTTGAAATATATTTCCTACTCTTCCATTTTCATATGCTTGTTCTACTGCATCATCTACTTGATATTTAACTTCTAATGCTTCATATGTTGTTGATGTTTCATACTCACCATGTGTTAAATATATCTGTTTTTCTGCTTTTGTTCCATATATGTTATTTAATTTTTCGACTGCTTCTTCTTTTGTAAGATTAGAAATATCTATATTACTTACTGTTGTTCCCTTTATCATCTTAGTATTTTTGATATTTACAATTGCAAATACTGTAGAAAACAATGCTATGAGAATTACCATTATTGCAATTATAACTAATATTACCCAAAACTTATTATTGTGTTTTTCTTCTAATTCTGGTTCTGGTTTAGTTTCCTTTTCTATTTCTTTTTTCTCTGTTTCAATTTTTACAATCTCTTTGCTTTGCTCTGTATTTTTTTGTTTTTCTTGTGTTTCTTCTAATAGCTGAATATCGCTATCTTTTTCTTTTACTTCCTCTTTAATTTCTACCATATTTTTACTCCTTTTCTCTCTTTTTATATCATACCACATTTTTCAAAATTTGACAATTTTTTTGCATTAATCTAAGATTTTCTTTAATAATTTATATGTTTTTTTTGATTTTTTATTACTTTTCAAAAAAAATTACATTTTTTTCGAAAAAACACTTGAATATTGTAAAATTTAATAATATAATAAGACCAACAAAAGATGAAGGAGTTTTAAAAATGGAGTTAACAAAGAATATTTTTTTTAATACAGATAAATTAATCGAAAATAGTAAAGTAAAAATATCATATACTGGTACATTTTTCCAAGACAATTCTGAAAAAGTGTTTTTTCATTATGGATTTGGCGAAAATTGGGACGATGTAAAAGATGTTCTAATGGAAAAAACAGAACTTGGATTTCAAACAGAAATAGAACTTTCTTCTAGTGAAACATTCAATTTTTGTTTATTTAATGAAAAAGGCGAATGGGATAACAACTTTGGAAACAACTACATTTTCCCTATCGAAAAAAATCCTGTAGAACTTATCGTTTTAGATGACGAACCAGTTTCTTTAGGACATGCAAGAAGATTAAGAAAATCTTATATATGGAGTAAAAAAATACGTTTAGCTGTTTATAAAATAATCACTTATTTACCAAAATTAATTTCTGGTAATTATAAGAAAAAAGCATCTGAACAGCAACAATAATAATAACAACTACTATCAAATATGGAGCCTCATGGCTCCTTCTCTTTTTTATATATTTAATTATACAATTATCCATCCACCATTAATAGAAATTATTTGGCCAGTAGTATAATTATCTTCAACAAGCCACTCTACACACTTAGCAATATCCATTGTAGAACCAATTCTTTCTAGCGGAATTTCATTTTCTATATTTTTTATATCTTGTTCACTTAAGTTTTTATTCATATCTGTATCAATTATTCCCGGAGCAATAGAATTTACTCTTATATTTGATGGTCCTAATTCTTTAGCCAAAGATTTAGTCATAGCATCAATCCCTGCTTTGCTAATAGAATATATTGATTCACATGATGCACCAACCATTCCCCATATAGACGAAATATTTATTATACAGCCTTTTTTTCTAGCTGTCATTGTTGGCAAAACTTCTTGTATTACGCAAAAGGTCGAATATAAATTATTATTAATTATTTCATTCCAATCCTCATCTGTTACATCTATAAACATTTTTTCTTGTGCTATTCCCGCATTATTTATTAATACATCAATTTTACCATATTTTTGTATAACATCATTTACCATTTGATGCACTTCAACTCTTTTAGACACATCTGCTTTGTAAATATCTATATTATCATTTTCTTGTTTTAATTTCTGAGCTTCTTCTTCTGATTTATTATAATTAGCTATCACTTTATATCCTTTTTGTGACATTTTTTTTGCAATTTTTCTTCCAATTCCTCGTGATGCCCCTGTAACCAATACTACCATTTATATCTCTCCTTACCAAAGAATATTTTTCTATTATAGGAAGTATAGCGAATTTCCTATAATTAATATAAAAAAAGCCAGTAATTAAGCTTTTCGCAAAACTACTGACAATATGGAGCCACTTCTCAGATTCGAACTGAGGACCCCCGCATTACAAGTGCGGTGCTCTGGCCAACTGAGCTAAAGTGGCGTTGTGGTGACCCCGACGGGAATCGAACCCATGACTCCGCCGTGAAAGGGCGGTGTCTTAACCGCTTGACCACGGGGCCATAATGACAGAATTCTAATTATATTTCAAATTAGAATTCTTATTTTGGTGAGCTATCCGCGACTCGAACGCGGGACAACTTGATTAAAAGTCAAGTGCTCTACCACCTGAGCTAATAGCCCGTATGCATGTATTGCACAACGCTTTTATATATTACACTATTTTTCGGCAATTGTCAATACATTTTTAAAATTTTTTTTATTTTTTTGAATTTTTTATGCATTTAGTTTTGCTACAACTTCTTCTACATCTATTCCATGAACTTCACAAGCTTCTTCTAATGTTTCCATTTGAGATGCTGGACAGCCCAAACAATGCATTCCACATTCCATTAATATTTCTGCTTTTTCTGGAGCAATTTCTAAAATTTCTCCAATTTTTGTATCTTTATTAAATTTCATTTTTGACCTCCTCTATTCTCAATTAAGCCTTTAATATAGCTTTTTCATATAGTAGTAAAGTTATCCCTTCCTATTATATGAAAATATTTTATCATAAATACGCAAAATTTGCAATGCTATTAAATTTTAAATTTTTTTACAAAATCTATAGACAAATCAAGAAAAATGTTGTATTATGTTATCCAGCAAGGCGGTGATATTAAAAACAATGACCTTTAGTACATTAATTAATTTATATTTTTTAATTTATATAATTAGTTTTTTTATTACAATATATTATTTATATACTTTTTTCGAATATCGATTATTTCACAATTTACAAGGTTCTAAACTAAAAATCAAACAAAAAATTGAAAAACAGGAGTGATATTATAAAACGTTTTATTTTTACAATTATTTATTTAACACTTATTTCAATATGTTTTTATCAGTTATTTTTTCCAATATATCAAGCAACTGAAATTGTTGTTTCCTTTGGTTTACATCCATCAGATATATGCTATGACAATCCTTTATTTTGGAAATACTTAAAAACAAGTTTCATATTTTTCCATATATTTTCTAATTTAATAATATTGAACTCTCTAATTTCAAGATTACAAATTTTTGAAACTAGCACAGTACTACAAGATAAAAAAGACAACAACATTTCTTCATTACAACTATTAATAGGAAAAAATATATTAAACCAAAAAAATATTTATTTGCCAGAAAGTGGTTTATATCAGAACTTTTTAATAACTGGAACAATTGGAACAGGAAAAACAAGTTCTGCCATGTATCCTTTTACAGAACAATTTATAAAGTATAACTCATTAAATCCAAATAAAAAATTAGGAATTTTAATATTAGATGTAAAAGGAAATTATTTCAAACAAGTAAAGCAATTTGCTCAGAAATATAATTTAGAAAAAGACATAATTGAAATTAGTTTAAATTCAAAAATTCGTTATAATCCTCTACATAAGCCAAACTTAAATCCAATTGTTTTAGCCAACAGACTAAAAACAATTTTGCTATTATTTTCTGAAAACAACACCGAATCTTTTTGGCTTGATAAAGCAGAACAAATTTTGGCAGAAAGTATTAAATTATGCAGACTTTATAATGATGGTTATGTAACATTTATAGAACTTCACAAATTAATTACAGAACCTAACTATTACAAATCAAAAATCGAAAAATTAAAAAAACTATTTTATGAATCAAAATTTTCTTACAAACAAATATATGAATTAAATACCGCCTTGGAATTTTTCGAAAAAGAATTTAATTCGCTAGATTCTAGGACTTCAGCAATTTTAAAATCAGAAATTTCTAGAATAACTAATTTATTTATTTCAGACTATAAAGTTTCAAAAGTATTTTGTCCCACAAAAAATGAACTTAACTTTAAAGGCTTTTCATCTATGTTAAAAACAGGAAAAATTGTAATATTAAACATGAATATTGCAGAATACAAAAATCTTTCTAAAACAATTGCAGCATATCTAAAATTAGATTTTCAATCTGAAGTAATGTATAATTTATCACATGGAAAAATTACCCCTTCTGTTTTTATTTGTGATGAGTATGCCGAATATGTAACAAAAACTGACGCAGACTTTTTTGCACTTAGTAGAGAAGCAAAATGTATAAATATTGTTTCAACTCAAAGTTATTCTTCTTTAAAAAATACACTAAAAGACGAAACTGCAGTAAAAGTAATAATTCAAAATTTAATTAATAAAATTTGGTTTAGAACAGACGATATTTTTACTATAGAAGAAGTTCAAAAACAATTTGGAAAAGAAGATAAAACTTATACTTCTAAAAGTATTTCTGAAAATGCTAAAGAAACAAAATTTAGTTATATTACAAATTCTTTAAATTCGAAAAATTCTAGTATCACAGAAAGTCTAAACACTTATACTCAAAAAGACTTTGTTTATGATACAAACTTTTTTACGCAAAATTTGGAAACATTCTCTGCACTTGCCTTCTTATCTGATGGCAACCATATATTATCTCCGTCTAAACTGAGAATGTTCCCATATTTTAAAAACTAAGTTTTATAGGTTTCTTAAAAACCTAAATCTTTAATAAGGATGGTTTATATGAAAAAAATATTATGCATTGTAGCATTGTCTACATACCTTTTATTAATGTCCTCTAGTATAGCTTTAGCTTCAACACCAAAATTAGTAAATAAATTAAATAATGCTTTTGAGGATATAGAAAGTTGGATTATAAAAATATCCACTCCTGCTGCGGCAGTAGCAGTTTGTACTGGTGCACTAATGAGAAAATTTAGCTTTGGTGATGAAGAAAAAATTAGAACAGGAAAAAAGTTAATTACAGGCTCATTATTTTCTTATGGCTTTATTTTAGCTATAGATTTAATTTTATCTGCAATTCAATCCTTAATTGGATAGGTGATTAAATGGAAAATAATTCAAATATTACAACTAATATAATTGATGCAATTAATACTATTCTAAACACATTGTTTTCTTCTATTGATAATAATGTATATTCCGTTTTAGATGATATAACTTTTATAAATTCAGATATAATCACAGATTCTTATTTTGAAAAAATTTTAGGAACCTCTACATCTAATGGCATTCTACTAATTTCAAATTCCCTACTTTTCGGATTTTTATTGTATTATGCAATTAAATATTTATTTGCTCATTTTACTTATCAACAAGTTGAAAGGCCTCCTCAGTTTATTTTTAAAATAATAATTTGGGGAATTTGTATTAATTTTTCATATTTTTTTATTGAACAAATTTTAAATTTTGTTTCTAATATTTCTCTTGCTATTAGAGGAATTGGTGAAAATTTATTTCATAAAAATATTTGCTTTTCTGAATTAATCTTAGAAATAAATAATAACATTTCTGTGGACACTTCCTCTCTTGATGTATTTTCATTAGATGGAATTATTAAAGCATCACTTACAATGTCTTTATTGAATTTGGTTTTTACATATTCTTTTAGATATGTGATGATTAAAATTTTTATTTTGCTTACCCCCTTTGCTCTTTTATCTTTAACCCTTGAAAATACATCTTGGTTTTTTAAATCTTGGAGTCGAAATTTATTTTCCTTATTATTTATTCAGATTATCGTTTCAATAGTATTATTAATTTTATTTTCTATGGATTATTCTTCTAATAATTTGATGACAAAGTTTATATATATTGGAGCAATTTATGCTTTAATAAAATCAAATTCTTTTGTACGCGATTTTATAGGTGGAGTTTCCACAACTTTTACTCAAAATGTGGAAAACATATTCAGAAAAACACATTAACATATTTTGCACCGATGAGAACCGGTCCCAACGGTGCAGAAAGGAGTCAATATGAAATTTATTTTTCCTCAAAACTATAATTTTAAAAATAAAATTTTCGGCATAATTGATTATTCCACTGCTTTTTTTAATATTTTGTGGTATGTCTGTGTATTTGCTATTCTTCATTTACTTATAAAAAATTGGAACATAAAAATATTTTTATTTATCTCTCTATGTTTTCCTTTAACAATATTTAGTATTGTTGGTTTTAATGGTGAACCTATCGTATATGTATTTAAATATATTTTTAAATATATTTTTCGTCCAAAATTATATTTATTTAAAAAATATTAAACTTGATATCCGCCCAAGCTAGGAAGGTAAGTGGAAGTTTTTATTTTTTTCATTTTTTACTTGATTTTTCTCCCCAAATTATATATAATTCTTTTTAGTTTTATAGGAGAAATAGTTTAGAATTTATAAATTTTCTAAACTATATTCGTTCCTTAGGGGGGGAATGAAAAGATGAAATTAGAACAATCTGAAATGCCATTACTATTCTCAGAGACAATTATTCCAGACATTTTTTTTGCAGAATATTTATCACAAATGCCATCTAACAGTGTAAAAATTTATTTATATATGATATTTTTGTCAAAATATAAAAAAGATATAAAATTAAATGATTTATCAAAAAAATTAGCATTACCATTAAAAGAAATAAATGATGCAATAAATTATTTAGAAGCTAACGAACTAATTATTAGAAAAACTACTGGTTATATTGTTACAAATCTACAAGAAAAAACACTTAATAAATTGTATAAACCAAACTTAACAATGTCTCCAGAAAAGGTTGCAGATGTTGCAAAAAATAAAGCACGCGCAAAAGTTATCGAGCATATAAATAATGCATATTTTCAAGGAATTATGGGGCCATCTTGGTATAGCGATATTGATTTATGGTTCACTAAATATAATTTTGATGACCAAGTTATGATTGCTCTTTTTGATTACTGCTTTAAACGTTCTGCTCTTCATCAAAAATATGTTCAAAAAGTCGCAGAAGCTTGGGGAAATAATAAAATCGAAACATGGAATGACTTAGATTTATATTATCAAAAACAAGAAAAATTGATGAAAATCAAAACAGCGATTGCAAAAAAACTTGGAAAATCAACTCTTAATCAATATGAAGAAGCTTATATCGAAAAATGGGTTATTGATTTTGGATATGACTTAAATATTATAGAAATTGCCTTAAAACGTTCACTTGTTAAATCTAATACAACATTTGAATATTTTAATAATATCATTACAGATTGGCATGACCGAAATTTAAAAACACCAAACGAAGTTACTGCATTTATAGAAATGCGCCATAAACAAAAGAAAGATATACAAAAATTAGAAAAACAAGTTTCAAAAACTTCTTTTGACCAAAGGCAATATGATAATTTAGCATTTTTATATGCAAACTCTGGAATTTCATCACCAGAAATTCCAAATAATTCAAGTGTTGACAATCAAAAAGTTTCAGCATCACCATTTTCAAATGTAGAAGGAGCTATAAATGTCTAACGAAATTTTATCTAAATTATTATTAGAATACGATCAAAAAAAACGTAAAGCAGAACTTGATTTAGAAGAAAGAAAAAATCAACTTTATATTAAATTGCCTCGCTTGCAAGAAATCGAAAACGAATTAAATATGTTTGCAATAAACACTGCAAAAAATATTTTAAAAGGTGATTTTTTATCTATTAATAATTTAAATTTAAAAGTTGAAAATTTAAAAGAAGAAAAAGAAAAAATATTAAAAGAAAATAATATATCTAATGATTACTTAGAACCTCATTATGAATGTAATATCTGTAAAGATACTGGCTATATTCAAACAGAAAATTCGGCCTCTATATTGTGCCCTTGTTTAAAACAAAAATTGTTGGATATATCTTACAATAAATCAAATATTTCTAATCTTGGAAAAGAAAATTTTGAAACATTTAACCCACTTATTTTTTCAGATAATATTGAGGTTGAAAAATATAAGTTGAATATTTCACCACGCCAAAATATTATTACAATAAAATCAAAATGTATAGAATTTGTTCAAAATTTTGACAATCCAAAAACAAAAAATTTATTGTTTACTGGTAATACTGGATTAGGCAAAACATTTATGAGTAATTGTATAGCAAATGAACTTATTAAAAATGGGAAAAACGTGCTTTATCAAACAGCTCCTGTTTTATTAGAAACTGTAATAGATAATAAAATGAATAAATATAAAAACTCAAAACAAGATGACTTTTATAAAAACGTTTTAGAAGCAGATTTATTAATTATTGATGATTTAGGAACCGAATGCTTAAATAGTATGAAATTGAGTGAATTATTTACTATTTTAAACACGCGTTTACTTAATTTAAATAATAAAGTAACTAAAACAATAATTTCAACTAATTTAAATATTAATAATATTTTTAAAAATTACGAAGAACGTATAGGCTCTCGTATTGCTGGATTTTATGATATATACTATTTCTTTGGTGATGATTTAAGATTTAAAACAAGACATTAATTTAATATAAAAAAAGAAATACTGAAATTTAATATTTTAGTATTTCTTTTTTTGTATCAAAAATAGATTTTTTATTCTTCTACTTCAGCAATTTCTGGAGTTAATGTTTCCATACTTACAACTCTTCCGCCATCTGTTGTTCTCATTAAAGTAACACCTTGTGTTGAACGTCCTAAAACGCTAATATCCTTAACTTTTAATCTTATTATAGTTCCTTTATCAGTTATAAGCATTACATCTTCATCATCAGTTGCAATTCTTGCTCCTACTAATTTACCTGTTTTTTGAGTTACTTTATATGTTATTACACCTTTACCTCCACGAATTTGAACTCTATATTCATCAAGTTCTGTTCTCTTTCCAAATCCGTTTTCAGTAATTGCAAGTAATGTTGCTTTTCCTCCTGCAATGATTGATTCCATTCCAATAACTTCGTCATCTTCATCAATTCTAATTCCGATAACACCTTGAGAAACTCTTCCTATTGGACGTACATCTTTTTCATCAAAAGTAATACACATACCATTTCTTGTAACTAATACAACATTATCTTCCCCATCTGTTAATCTAACAGCTATAAGTTCATCATCTTCTTTTAATGTTATACCTTGTAATCCTGTTTTACGAGCAGAATTATATTCAGCAAGTGCAGTTTTCTTTATTAATCCATTTTTTGTTGCCATTAATAAATATTTTCCTTCTGCAAAATTTTGAATTGGTATAACTGCAGATACTTTTTCTCCGGCATCTAAACTTAATAAGTTTACAATTGCTGTTCCCCTAGCAGTTCTACCTGCTTCTGGAACTTCGTATCCTCTTAATTTATATAATTTTCCTTTATTAGTAAAGAATAAAATTGTATCATGAGTTGAAGCTGTAAATATTTGTTTTACGAAATCTTCTTCTCTTGTTGCAATTCCTGTTATTCCTTTTCCTCCACGTTTTTGACTTCTATATGTATCAATTGGCATTCTCTTAATATATCCAAAGTGTGTTAAAGCAATAACTGTTTGTTCTTCTTTTATTAAGTCATCTAAGTCAATTTCACCTTCAGCTGCAACAATTTTAGTTTTTCTATCATCTCCAAATTTATCTCTAATTTCGATAAGTTCTTCTTTTATAATATCAAATACTAGTTTCTCGCTGTTTAAAATTGCTCTTAAATGTTCTATTAATTCCATTAATTGTTTGTATTCTTCTTCGATTTTTTCACGTTGCAATCCTGATAATGTTTTTAACCTCATATCTAATATTGCTTGTGCTTGAATATCTGTTAATCCAAATCTTTCAATTAATCTTTCTTTAGCATCATCATATGAACTACGGATTATTGCAATTACTTCATCTATATTATCAATAGCAATTCTTAAACCTTCTAATATATGAGCTCTTGCAAGTGCTTTGTCTAAATCGAATTGTGTTCTACGCAATATTACTGTTTTTCTATGGTCTATATAACAATCTAAACATTGTCTTAATGTTAAAACTTTTGGTTCTCCATCAACTAATGCTAACATTATTACACCAAATGTATCTTGCATTTGTGTATTTTTGTATAATTGATTTAATACTACTTGAGGATTTGCATCTCTCTTAAGTTCCATTACAATTCTTACTTTTTCTTTTCTGTCAGATTCATCACGCATTTCAGAAATTCCTTCGATTCTCTTTTCTCTCGCAAGTCTTGCAATATTTTCAATTAAACGCGCTTTATTAACTTGATATGGTAATGATGTAACAACTATTCTTTGTTTATTTCCACTCATTTCCTCTATTTCAGCTTCGGCTCTCATTGTTATTTTGCCTCTACCTGTTTTATATGCATCTTTAATGCCTTCTAATCCAAGAATTAATCCTCCTGTTGGGAAGTCTGGTCCCTTTATTATTTGAATTAAATCATCATCAGAAACATTATCATCATCAATTATTTTAATAATTCCATTTATTACTTCTGTTAAATTATGTGGTGGTATATTTGTTGCCATACCTACGGCTATACCAGATGAACCATTTACTAATAATGCTGGAATTTTAGCTGGTAAAACAGTTGGTTCTTGTAATCTATCATCATAGTTTGGCATAAAATCTACTGTATTTTTTTCTATATCAACCAACATTTGCTCTGCAATTTTTGACATTCTCGCTTCAGTATACCTCATAGCTGCAGCTCCATCACCATCTATAGAACCAAAATTTCCATGTCCATCAATTAACATATATCTCATTGAAAAATCTTGTGCCATTCTTACCATTGCATCATATACAGATGCATCACCATGTGGATGGTATCTTCCTAAAACTGAACCTACTGTATTTGCACACTTTCTATAAGGCTTGTCTGATGTAATTCCATCTTCATGCATTGCATACAATATTCTTCTATGTACTGGCTTCAAACCATCTCTTACATCTGGTAAAGCTCTTGACACGATTACGCTCATTGCATAATCAATATAGGCAGTTTTCATTTCATCTTCAATGTCTCTTTTTATTATATTTCCATCTTGTCTTTCATCCATAGTTTTCTACCTCTTTCTTTTTATTTTTACATTTGTATTATATTACACTAATCCTTATTTTGCAAGGGTTTTGGGCAATTATTTTATGTTTTTTAGCATAAAATTAATCCCATCTTTAAATCCCTGTTTATAATACAATTCTCCAATTATACTTAACTTTATATTATCTTTTTCTTCTTCATTTTTAATATCCTTTACTCTTTTATGATATTCTCCTTGAATATTTTCCTCTATTTTTTCCAACCTATTTTCAAAAATTTCATTTAAAATTTTATCATCAAACATATTACACCTCCGAATATATTTATTTTTTTCATATTATATATTTTTATTCGCTAATCCTGTGTAAATTAAATATATGCTTTTTGCTTATTATATGTTGACAATTTTCGCTATATAATGTAAAAAAATTTTCGAGGTGAGCTTATGCAATTTAATAACGATGATATAGATATTGGAGAAAGATTACGTGGTGTAAGAGAAAACATGCGCATGACAAGAGAACAATTTTCTGAAAAAATAGATATTACAGACTCATTTTTAGGACAAATTGAAAGAGGAGAACGTTCATTAAGTGTAAAAACTTTAAAGAAAGTTGTAAAATATACCGGAATATCAGCAGATTACCTATTATTCGGTAATCAATCAAATAATGATACAATTCAGAAAATAAATAACATTTTAACAGTAAGTTCAGAAAATACTTCTGATTTTATTTACCATATTGTTATGTGTTCAAATGAATTTTGTAAAAAATTATCTGAAGAAAATAAATAAAATTTTAAATATAGAGATACATGCAATTTTTTTGCATGTATTTTTAATATCATTTTAGCTTGCTAAATTATATGCTAATCTTTTTTCTTCTTCAGAAATTTCAAAATTTTGTCCATTATTTTTTATTAAATTATGAATAGCTTTTATTTGTTTAGTTTCATTTATAATATTTTCTAATGGAATTATTTTTTGTGATTGCTCTTCTATTTTATTATATATTTTTTCCATAGTTGAAAAATCTTTTTTATTATATGAATCTTTCCAATTATTTAAATATTTTTCTAATTTTTCTACAGCATTAGTCTGTTCCTCTAACTGACTTTTAATATTATTTGAAACATTATTTAATAATACATTTTTTCCGTTCTTTATTAAATTTTTCGTATTTCTATTTATATATCCCTTTTGATATACTGTATTTATTACTTTATCTAATACAGTTGATATATTGTCAACAATCCCTCCATTTCCTATCGCTATTTTTACTTGATTAATATTTTCGAAATTTCCTGTAACTATTCCTGCCGCACTTTTTCCAAAATCAACTGCCGAATTTATTGCTGTATTTATTCCAGCTTTTAATCCATTTTCTAATAATGAATTTTTTATATCAATTATTTGATTTTCTATTAGATCTGGTAAAATTGCTCTTAAACCAATATCAATTGCAGTATTAATTGTTTTTCCGAAAATATTATTTAAAAAATTATTATTTGATTTTTCTAAATTAATATTATTATTTATTTCCATTTATTTTTTCCTTTCTTCTATAATTTCTTTTTCAAAATCACTTGCATCTATATTTATCAAAATGTGTTCATCTCCAACAAATGTTAAGCACTCTCCTCTTCTTAATGATTTTATTTCCATTTTTTCTTTTTCCGATAAATTGGAATATTGAGATAATAATTTAATATTTTCTTCTTCTAATGAAAAAAATGTTTTTATACTAGAATTATTTAAAATACTTTTTCCATAAGTACCATTTTCCAAACTAAATAAATCTGAAATATCTTGAGTTATTGCAACACTACTTCCACCATATTTTCTAATTGTTTTAAATATTTTATAAATAAATTTTGCAACATCTTTATTTGATGTTACTCCAATTAATCTCCAAATTTCATCTAAATAAATTGCTTTTTTTATTTTTCTATTTATTTTAATTTTATCCCAAAATAATTCAGTAAATAAATACATACCATATTTCATATTTTCTTCACCTAATTCATAAACATCCGCAATAATTAATTTTTTATTTAATTCGATATTTGTATAATTATTAAAAAATTTTAATGAGCCTTTAATAAATGGAATTAATTTAATTTTAAATTTTTTTGTTTTTTCA
>OLNW01002777.1_pt1 | contig 14417 bp, 14 predicted proteins | sample 1672121 | NCBI WGS metagenome assembly OLNW01 (sample SAMEA3136648, study PRJEB25190) | human gut metagenome
GAAATATATCAAGAAATTGCATTATGTAAAAATGAAGAAGATATACAAAATGTAATAGATGAAATAATTGATAGATTTGGAAACATGCCAAAAGAATTAGAAAACTTAATAGAGATAGCAAGAATAAAATACTTAGCAAAAGAACAAAAGATTGAAAAAATAGCAAGTAGAAGAACAGCTGTATTATTTACATATACACCAAAAAAGGAAGATGAAGTATTAAATGTAGATATAGTAGAACTTGTGAAAAAATATGGAAATAGAATAAAATTTTCAAATGGAATAAAACCAATGGTAACATTAGAAATTGGTTCAAATGATGAAAAAGAAATTCTAAAAGAAGTAATAAAATTTTTGCAAATAAAATAGAAAAACACCATTAGATATAAGAAAATATCTGATGGTGTTTTTATCCTAAGAAATGCTCTTGACCCTTGAATATGGCTTTACATCATTAGTAATACCAAGTAAATAATCAATACTAGTATCATAAAAGTCTGCTAGAACAATTAAAGAATTTATAGGAATGTTTATTTTTCCTAATTCATATTTGCTATAATTAGTTTGTGAAATACCAAGAAGATTTGCAACTTCTTCTTGTTTTAAATCTTTATCTTCTCTTAAATCTTTTAACCTTAACATTATTACTCTCCATATATGTTTAAAATTTTAAATTTTTTACTCCATGGTAAAACTTGTAGTTACATTAATATTTTATAATAGGAAACCGGAAACTATTGATATATAGTTATAATTTAACTATAATGAAAGCGAAAAATTGCGACATAAAACTCATATGAAACGCCAAAAATTTTATATAACTCAATTAGAAAATATTGGAAAAGTATTAAAATAATTTAGAGAAAGTTTAAAAAGAAATAAAATGGATAAAATAGAGTAATAAAAACTTGACTAAAGAATGTAAAAAAACTATACTATAACTATATGAAAATCAATTAAATAATATGAAATTCAGAAGGGAATGAAAGCAAAAATGCAAATAATTTCAAGCAAAGATAATGAAATAGTAAAGCAAATAAAAAAAATGAAAGACAAAAAATATAGAGATATAGAAAATGCATATATAGTAGAAGGCATAAAACTCGTAAGAGAAGCACTACAAGAAAATGCAAACATAAAACAAATAGTATTATGCGATGATTGTGAAAAAGCTGAAAACATATCAAAAGAGCTTATGTATGAAATAGCAAAACATAACTGCATATATGTAACAAATAAAATATTTAAATATATATCAGAAGTTCAAGCACCACAAGGAATTTTGGCAGTAATAGAAAAAAACAATGCAAATGGAGAAATAGATTACAACGAAGATATAATAGTTGCATTAGATGATATTCAAGACCCAGGAAATTTAGGAACTATATTAAGAACAGTAGATAGTATAGGTCTAAAACAAATACTAGTTTCAAAAGGGACAGCAGATAGTTATAATCCAAAAGTAGTTAGATCTACAATGGGAGCAATATTTAGAGTAAAAATAATAGAATGTGAGAACTTAGAGCAAACACTAAAAGAAATAAAAAAACATAAATTCAAAATTGTAGTATCATCACTTCAAACAAATAATAGTGTATATGATATAAAATACAACAAAAAAGTAGTAGTTATTGGAAATGAAGCAAATGGAGTAGAAAAAAGTATTCAAGAAATATCAGATGAAAAAATAAAAATTCCAATGTTGGGAAAAACAGAAAGCTTAAATGCATCTGTAGCAACAGGAATTATATTATATGAATATGTAAGACAAAAAATATCAAAATAAAGGAATGAAATAAAAATGAAAATAAATATAGTAATGGTAGAACCAGAAATACCACAAAATACAGGAAATATAGCAAGAACATGTGCTGCAACAGGAGCTAAATTGCATTTGGTACATCCACTAGGTTTTAGTATATCAGAAAAATCAGTAAAAAGAGCTGGTTTAGACTATTGGGATAAATTAGAAATAGAAGAACACGATTCATTTGAAGAATTTTTGAAAAAGTACAAGCCAGAAGAAAACAATATGTTTTTTACAACGACAAAAGGAAAGCACGTATATTCAGAGCCAGATTACGGCAAAATGGAAGAAGTATTTTTACTATTTGGAAAAGAAACTAAAGGATTGCCAGAAGATATACTTCAAAAATATATAGACAAAACAATAAGAATTCCAATGAGAGAAACACTAAGATCACTAAACTTATCAAATTCGGTAGCAATAGTTGTATATGATGTATTAAGACAAGCTGATTTTGATAATTTGGAAGAGATAAGTAAATATTTTGACTAATAAGAAAAGGAAGAAAAGAATGGATAATAGAAAAATTATTGAAGAAAAAGGAGCAATAACCGCAGTTGTTTGTGCAGTATGTTTGCTCATAATAGTAGTTGTTATATTTTTAAATATAGGAATTCAAAATAAAAAAGCTTCAAGCGATAAAGAAATTCAGAAAATAACTAATGAATATAATCAAGAAGAAAGTCAAATAGAAAGTACATATCAAAATGTAGAACAAAAAGAAAATAAATAGTTTGTCGAATTTTGCGATGAAAAAATGAAGAAAAACAGAAAAATGTATTGGAATTTTTTTGTTTTTGTGTTATAAATAGATTATATTTTTATATAAATTAAATAAAATTTGATTCAAAAATTTAATTCAGAAAAATCTAAAAAAGTCCACAAAATTGAGAAAAAAATGTTAATAAAAACTATTAAAATAATCCTTTAAATAAACTAATAAATTAATATTGACAAAAACGTAAAAAGCAATTATAATAAGGAGGATTAAATTGAAAGTATTTACATACAAAAATTATATAGAATGTATTCATAAATTAAGGTTGAATGCAGTATTAAGAGTGGCCGAAGAAGGTGAAACATATAATTTAGAAGTAAAAAAACAAGAAAAAAATCAAGATAAAAAACATGATAAACTAGTAAAAACAATATTAAAAAATCCAGAAGAAATGGCAAAAATAATAAATGAATTTTTAGAGCCATCAGTGGAAGTAAAAGGTGAAAAATTAGTAAAATACACAAATAGTTATATAACTCAGAAATATAAAACAAAAGAAGCAGATATTGTATATAAACTAAAAAATGAAGAAGTATTTTTCTTAGTTGAACATCAATCAACAATAGATAAAAAAATGCCATACAGAATACTAAACTACTGTGTAGATATTATGCAAGAATGGGTAAAAAATAAAAAATTAAAAAGACAAACCAAGTATCCAATAGTAGTTCCGATAATAATCTATACAGGAATAGAAAAATGGAAAATTCCTAAAAATTTCAAAGATGTACAGCTATCAAATCAAGTATTTGGAGACTTTAAAATAGATTTATATTATAATTTAATTGAAATAAATAAATTATCTAAAAAATATCTTATAGACCAACAGAGTCTATTTGGATATGGAATGGTAATAGAAAAATCAAGAAATAAAGCAGAATTACAAGAAAATTTAGAACTAATAGTAAAAAATGCTAAAAGCAAGGAAAACTTGATGGAAATAAGTAACATTATAGAATATCTATTTTTTGACATGATAGAAGAAAGTGCAAAAGAAATGCTAATAGAAAAAATAAATTTAAAAATAAGAAAGGAAGAAAATGATATGAGTTCTTTATATGAAAGACTACTAGCAGAAACATGTGAAATGATAAGAAAAGGAAAAAATGAAGGAATAGAAAAAGGCAAAAAAATTATGCGAGAAAAAATGAAAGAAGAAGCTACACAAACATTATTAGAAAATAATGTAGATGAAGAAATTATTTTAAAAAGCATGAAGATAACTAAAAAAGAATTAGAAGAAATAAAAAAGAATATGAAAATCAAAGCAAAATAGTAAGAACCTAAAGCCATTGTTTAACATAAAATACAATAGGATAAAAACATAAGGAGGCAAACAATGGAAAAAATATTAGAAGTTAAAAATATAAGCAAAAAATATCAAAATAAAAAAGGCGAAGTATTAGCACTAAAAGATGTAAACTTTAGAATAAACAAAGGCGAATTTGTAAGTATAATAGGACCAAGTGGCTGTGGAAAATCAACATTACTTTCAATAATTGCAGGCTTAGAAGAAAAAACAACAGGAGAAATCTACATACAGGAAAAAAAGATTGAGAAAATATCAAATGAAATAGGGTATATGTTACAAAGAGATTGTTTACTAGAATGGAGAACAATTCTTAGTAATACGATGTTTGGATTAGAAATAAAAGGTAAGAAAAACAAAGAAAACCAAGAATATGTAGAAGAATTGCTAAAAAAATATAATCTATATGACTTTAAAGATAAATATCCACAAGAGCTATCAGGTCGGAATGAGACAAAGAGTAGCATTAATTAGAACATTAGCAGTAAAGCCAAAAATATTGCTTTTAGATGAAGCATTTTCAGCATTAGATTATCAAACAAGAATAATGGTAACAAATGACATATATAAGATTTTAAGAAAAGAAGGAATAACCGCTTTAATTGTCACACATGACATATCAGAAGCTATAAGTATGTCAGATAGAGTATTAGTATTAAGTAAAAGGCCAGGAACAATAAAAGACATACACAAAATAGACTTCCAAATAGAAAACCGAACTCCAATAAATTGTAGGGAAAGCCCTAAATTTAGTCAATATTTTAATACATTATGGAAGGAGCTTGGTGTAGATGAATAAGTTAAGCTTATCACAAGAAAGAAAGCAGTATTTAAATAAAAGAAAAAAAGAAAAAATTTTAGTATTAATAACACAAATTTTAATATTAGTAGCATTTTTAGGGATTTGGGAATTACTTGCAAATAAAGGAATAATAGATAGTTTTATAACAAGTAAACCAAGTAGAATATATCAAACATTTTTAAATTTAAGTTCAAATAATTTATTAAAACACATAGGAGTTACAGTATATGAAACAGTTGTAGGATTTTTATTAGGAACAACTATAGGAATAATTGTAGCAGTAATTTTATGGTGGTCAAAGTTTTTATCAAAAGTCGCAGAACCATATTTAGTAGTATTAAATAGTTTACCCAAAGTAGCATTACGGCCCAATAATTATAATTTGGGTTGGAGCAGGAACTCCAGCAATAATAGTAATGGCAATAGCTATATCACTAATAGTAACAATATTAGAAAATTTAAATGGATTTTTGAAAACAGATAAAGAAGTTATAAAAATGGCTAAAACATTTAAAGCAAGCAAATTACAAATATTATTAAAAATAGTAATACCAGCCAATTTGTCAACATTCATTAATTCACTGAAGGTAAATATTGGACTTTCATTAGTAGGAGTTATATCTGGAGAATTTTTAGTATCAAAAGCAGGATTAGGTTATTTAATTGTATATGGTGGGCAAGTATTTAAATTAGATTTAGTTATGACAAGTGTAATAATACTTGGAATTGTAGCTGGAATTATGTATGCATTAGTACTTATGTTAGAAAAAATTATCCTAAAATCAAAAAAGTTTAGATAATAAGGGGGAAACTTCAAGTGAAAAAAAGAGCATTAATAGTAATACTTGTAATAGCTGTGATAATAGCATTTGTAGCTACAGTTATAAAAATAAGAAACGACAAAAATAATGGCGCAACAAAAACAATAAGAGTAAATGAAGTAACAAGGTCTGTTTTTTATGCGCCACAATATGTTGCTATAAATAATGGATATTTCAAAGAAAATGGAATAGAAATAGATTTAACAACAGGCCAAGGAGCTGATGCTGTAATGACATCAGTTTTAAGTAATCAATGTGATATAGGATTTGCAGGACCAGAAGCATCAATATATGTATATAATGAAGGAAAAGAAGATTATACACAAGTATTTGCGCAAATGACTAAAAAAGATGGTTCATTCTTAATTTCAAGAAACAAAACTGATAATTTTAGTTGGCAAGACTTAAAAGGAAAAACAGTAATACCAGGAAGAAAAGGCGGAGTGCCATATATGACACTAGAATATGTACTTAGAAAAAATGGAATAGATCCGAAAAAAGATGTAACACTAGATGATAGCATAAAATTTGACTTAATGGCAGGAGCTTTTACAAGTGGAAATGCGGATTATGTTACATTATTTGAACCAACAGCATCATTAACAAGTAAAGAAAATAAAGGATATATAGTAGCATCTGTAGGAGAAGCAGCTGGAGAAATACCATACACAGCATATTTTGCTAAAAAAAGTTATATAAACAATAATGAAGATACAATACAAAAATTTACAAACAGTATTTATAAAGGACAAAAATGGGTAAAAGAGCATACAAGTAAAGAAATAGCAGAAGCAATAGCAAGCTTTTTCCCAAATACAGATATAGAACTTTTAGAATCAGCAATACAAAGTTATAAAAATATAGATGCTTGGAATGAAACACCAGTACTAAAAAAAGAAGCATTTAATAGATTACAAGAAGTAATGACATTAGCTGGGGAACTAACAAAAGAAGCACCATATGAAAAAATTGTAAACAATAAATATGCTGAAAATGCGAAGAATTAGGGCAACCTAATTCTTCAAACATACTAAACTAGAACTTATAAGTAAAAATAATTTTATGGATTTGAAAAAACTAGAATAATTAAAAAATAAAGGGAAAAAATGAGAAATTACGAAGAAAAGTTTATACACTAAAAGACAGGAGTTTTGACACTAAAAAGTGTTGATGTTATATTTACGCCTAAGGAGGAATGAGACATGGAAGTTGATTTTAAGTTAATAGGTGAAAGAATGAGAAACGCAAGAAATGAATTAGGATTAACACAAGAAAAATTAGCAGAAGAATTAGATGTAACAGTGCCACTAATAAGTAGAGTCGAAAGAGGATATGTACAAGTATCTTTACAAAGACTAGGACAAATTGCAGAATGTTTAAATATGAGTTTAGAAGAACTAATAACAGGTGTTTCAAAAAGCAAGCAAAACTACTTAGGACAAGAGTTACAAACCATTATAGGAAGATGCACACCAGACAAACAAAAACTAATATATAATATAGCTAAAATAATAGAAAGAGCAAAGTTCGTATGAAAAATATACATGTATTCCCTTTACAAAACTAGTAAAATAGTATAAACTACAAAAGGTGATAAAAATGTATTTAAAACGACTAGAATTGCAAGGCTTTAAATCTTTTGCAGACAAAACAGTATTAGAATTTATGCCTGGAATAACAAGTGTAATAGGGCCAAACGGGTCAGGAAAAAGTAATATATCAGATAGTATAAGATGGGTACTAGGAGAGCAAAGCATGAAGTCTCTTAGAGGAGCCAAATCATTAGATATAATTTTCGCAGGAACGCAAAACAGAAAATCATTAGGTTTTGCAGAAGCATCACTAGTTTTTGATAATAGTGATGGAGCACTACCAATAGAATATACAGAAGTAACAGTAACTAGAAAAATATATAGAAGCGGAGAAACTGGTTACTTTATAAATAAAGTGCCATGTAGATTAAAAGATGTCCTAGAACTATTCATGGATACAGGGATTGGAAAAGATGGATATTCAATAATAGGACAAGGTAAAATAGATGAAATATTAAGCAATAAATCAGAAGATAGAAGAAATATATTTGAAGAAGCAGCAGGAATAGTAAAATACAGAACAAGAAAACAAGAATCAGAGAAAAAATTAGAAAGAACAAAATTAAATTTATTGCGAATAAACGATATATTAAGTGAGATAGAAACAAACATAGAGCCACTAAAGGCTCAATCTGAAAAAGCAAAAAAATATTTAAATATAAGAGAAGAACTAAAAAATATAGAAATAGGACTATTTTTATATAATATAGAAAAATATAAAAAAGAACTAGAAGAAATAGTAAAAGATGAAGAAATCTATAATAGTCAATTAAGTGATGAAGAAGGAAAATTAGAAAGAATAAAACAACTAAAAGAAGAGCTAAAAAATGAAATAGATGAAATAACATTAAAAATAGAAGAAATGTCAAACATAGGATTTGAAAGTCAAAAAGAAATAGAAATGTTAAATTCAGATATAAATGTAGCAAACACAAGAATTGCAAACAACAAAGAAAATACAGTAAGATATGAAAAAGAAATAGAAGAAGCAAAACAAAAATTAGAAAGCTTAAAAGAAGAAATAGAACAAAAGAAACAAAAAAGAGAAAATTTAAAAGAAAACAAAATAAAATATCAAACAGAATTAGAAGGAAAAGAAGCAGAACTAGCAAAATTAACTAAAACTTTATCAGACAAAGAGCTAGAAATAGAAGGATATAAACAAACAGTAGAAACAAATACAGATAAAAAATATGAATTACAATCAGAAATAAACACACAAGAAATAAATCATGAAAATTATGAAAAAAGACAAAAACAAATAAAAAATGAAATTACAAATTACATATCAGAATTAGATAGTACAAGACTACAAAAAGAAGAAATTGCAAAAGGATTCTATGAAATAGAAGGAAAGAGAAACAAAATAGTTTCAAACCTAGAAGAAATTAACAGCCAAAAAGAAGAAGCTGATAAAAAAATAAAAGCATATGAAACAAACATAAATGCTTATCAAAGTGAAGAAAGAATAAAACAGTCTAAACTTAAATTTCTAATAGAAACAGAAAAAGAAAAAGAAGGATATATAAAAAGTGTAAAATCTCTATTAAAAGACTGTGAAAATATAAAAGAATTAGGGAAAGGAATGCATGGAGTTCTAGCGAACATAATAGAAGTTCCAGAGCAATACCAAACTGCAATCGAAATGTGTCTTGGAGCAAGCTTACAAAATATAGTAACAGAAACAGAAGAAGATGCAAAAAAATTAGTAGAACATTTAAGAAAAAATAATTTAGGAAGAGCATCATTTTTACCTATAACATCTGTTAGAGGAAGAAAGTTAGACAAAATAAAAGGACATGAAAAAGGTGTAATAGGAATTGCAGCTGATTTAGTAAAATATGATAAAAAATATGAACAAATAATAACAAATCTATTAGGAAGAACAGTTGTTGTAGACAATATGGATACAGCAATAAAGGTTGCAAAACAAAATGGATATACAGTTAGAATAATAACAACACAAGGTGATGTAATTAATCCATCAGGAGCAATAACAGGTGGTTCAGTAGCTAAAAAGACAGTAAACATTTTAGGAAGAGGTAGAGAAATAGAAAAACTAGAGAAAGAAATAGCAAACCTAAAAAGTAAAATAGAAGCAATAATAAAAGAAAAAGAACAATATGAAGAAAGCATAGAAGATATTATAGAAAATGCAACATCACTAGAAAAAGAATTACAAGAAATAGATATAACATATGCAACAGAAAAACAAAAACTAATATCAGTAGAAGAAAATATATCAAAAATAGAGTTAAGACTAAATAAACTAAAAGAAGAAAGCAATTTATTAGAAACAGAAAAAGAAAATTCAATAAACAAAAAAGAAGAAATACAAAAGGACATTATAGAATTAAATGAAGAAACAGAAAAATTGAGTAAAATAATAAATGAATATGTTGAATTAAACAAAGATAATCAAAAATACATAGATGATTTGAATTTTGACATAACAAATTTAAAAATATCTGTATCATCATTTGATGAAAGTGAAAGCTCAATAGAAGAATTACAAGAAAGAATAAATGGAGAAATAGAAACAACAAATATTAGTATCAAAAACAAAGAAGAGCAAATAGAACAAATAAAACAAGACAACTTCAATTTAGGACAATCTATAGAAGAGATACAAGAAAAAATTGCAACAATAAAAGAAGAAGTAAAAAATAGTGGTTCAAAAATAGAAGAATTAAAAACAAAAAGAATAGAGAAAAATGAAAAACTATCAAAACAAGAAAATGAAACCACAGAAAAATTTAAAGTAATAGAAGACTTAAAAGCACAAATAGTAAAAATTGATGTAAAGAAAACGAAACATGAAGATGAAATTAATGTAATAATAAATAAAATGTGGGAAGAATATGAACTAACGCCAAATTCAGTTCAAGACTATAAAAAGCCAGAAAATGTAGCACTAACACAAAAAAGTGTAAATTCATTAAGAAAAGAACTAAGAGAACTTGGAAGTGTTAATATAGACTCAATAGAAGAATACAAAACAATGAAAGAAAGATATGACTTTATGAGTGAGCAAAGAGTGGACTTAGAAGATACAATGGCAAAATTAAGAAAAATAATAGCAGATATGACTCAAACAATGAAAGAACAATTTAGAACACAATTTGCGATTATAAACAAAAACTTTGCAGAAGTATTTAAAGAACTATTTGGTGGAGGAAATGCTAGCTTAAAACTTGAAGATGAAGAAAATATTTTGGAATGTGGAATAGACATAAATGTACAACCACCAGGAAAAAAACTACAAAATATGATGCTATTATCAGGTGGAGAAAAAGCATTTACAGCAATTGCATTATTATTTGCAATTTTAAAAATAAATCCAGCACCATTCTGCGTATTAGATGAAATAGAAGCTGCACTTGATGATGTGAATGTTTATAGATTTGCAGAATACTTAAAGAAATTTTCTAGTAATACACAATTCTTAGTTATTACACATAGAAAAGGAACAATGGAAGCAGCAGATACAGTTTATGGTGTTACTATGGAAGAAAATGGAATATCAAAATTACTATCAATGAAACTAGCACCAGGAAAATAATGAAAAAAGCTATATCTAATAGAAGTTAGATATAGCTTTTTTTAAAAATCAAAAAATAACTTAGCTAAACCAATACAAACAAGTAAAAAAGCAGAAATAATAGACCAAATCTTATCAGGCAATTTAGAAAAAGAAGCTAACTTAGAACCGCAAAAAGTTCCAAAATATAAAAACAAAAGCTGAAAAGAGCTAATAAGAAAAGGAAATAAGCTAGCATTAATACCAATAATACTACCACCAATACAAATACAAAAACTATCTAAAGAAAGAGCAAAACCTAAAATACAAGCTTCTTTATAATCAATAGATTTAGAATTATCAAGATCAAAATTTTTACAATCATTTTTCATAGCTTGTAAAAAAGCCCAAAATCCCATAACAATCAAAAGGCCACTGCCTAAAAAATCTATAATAATATCAGAAAAAATATTTTTTATAAAATTACCTAGAAGTAATGAAATAACTGAAACACCAAATGAAATACCAAATAAAATAAGCATACAAAAAAAAGAAATTTTAGTATTTTTTAAGCCATATGTAATACCAATTCCTAGAGAATCGATGCTACTAGCAATTGCCAGCACTAGTGAGTTAATAAACATAATAATACCCCCTAATAATACATAATATGACAAAAAAATTAAAAGTTGATATAAAAATAAAGTAATATACAAAGGACAACCCACATATATTTTATTAATATCGAAAGACAAAGGAGAGATTTTTATGTGGGAAACATTAAGAAAAGAAGAGGTTTTAATAAAACTTAAAACCAGCAAAAAAGAGGGCTTATCTAAAGCAGAGGCACACGAAAGACAACAAAAATACGGAAAAAACAAATTAGAAGATACAAAAAAAGAAACGATATTAGTAAAATTTATAAAACAATTTAATGACTTTATGATAATAATATTAATATTTGCATCAATAATATCTGCTGGAATATCGTATATGCAAGGAGAAAATGACTATATAGACTCAATAATAATAATAGCAATAGTTATATTAAATGCATTAATGGGAGTAATACAAGAAGCAAAGGCAGAAAAATCAATAGAAGCATTAAAAGAGATGACTCCACCAAAGGCAAAAGTTATAAGAGAAAATGAAACAAAAGAAATAAATGCAGAAGAACTAGTACCAGGTGATGTTATAATTTTAGAAGCTGGAAATTGTGTACCAGCAGATTGTAGACTGTTAGAAACACATAATCTGAAAATAGAAGAATCAAGCTTAACAGGAGAAACAGAGCCAGTATTAAAAAATGCAGAAATGATTTGTAAAAATAATATTCCAATAGGTGACAAACTAAACATGGCATATATGGCAAGTGTTGTAGTTAATGGTAGTGCAAAGGCAGTAATTACTGAAACAGGAATGAACACAAATGTTGGGAAAATTGCAGGAATGATAATACAAGATGAAGCACCACAAACACCAATACAAAGAAAATTAGCACAAGTAGGTAAAATACTAGGAATTGTATGTCTAGCAATTTGTGTAATAATTTTTATTATAGGATTAATAAAAAATATAGATCCAATTGAAATGTTTATGACATCAGTAGGGCTAGCGGTTGCAGCAATTCCAGAAGGTTTGCCAGCAATAGTGACAATAATGCTATCAATAGGTGTAACTAAAATGGCAAAAAACAACAGTATAATACGAAAGTTACCAGCAGTAGAAACATTAGGAAGTAGCCAAGTAATATGCTCAGACAAAACAGGAACGCTTACAAAAAATCAAATGACAGTAGTAGAAATAAAATCAGATAATCCAAGATTAGCAACAGAATTAGCAACAATGTGTACAGATTGTAATATAGTTTATAAAAAAGGAAAAGAGGAAATACAAGGAGAACCAACAGAAATAGCATTAGTAAAAAATGGACTAAAAAGTAGAGAAAACAAAACAGAATTATATCAAAAAATGCCAAGAATAAATGAAATCCCATTTGACTCAAATAGAAAGATGATGACAACAATTCACAAAATTGGAAATAAATATAGAATAATAACAAAAGGGGCACCAGACATTTTAATAGAAAAATGTAAATTAACAATTGGTCAAAAACATGAAGCAGCAAGAAATAACGAAAATATGGCAAAAAAAGCATTAAGAGTAATAGCAGTAGCATATAAAGATTTAGATGTTTTGCCAAGCAAAATAGACAGTAGTAACATAGAAAATAATTTAAATTTTGTGGGATTAATAGGAATGATAGATCCACCAAGAGAAGGTGTAAAAGAAGCGGTACAAACATGTAAAAGAGCAGGGATAAAAACAGTAATGATAACAGGTGACCACATAGCAACAGCAAAAGCGATAGCAAAACAATTAAACATTTTAGGAACATATGATAAAGCATTAACAGGCCAAGAACTAAATAAAATGTCTCAAGAAACATTAGAAAAAAATATAAAAGATTATTCTGTATTTGCAAGAGTAACTCCAGAACATAAAGTAAGAATAGTAAAAGCATGGCAAAAAACAGGAGCAGTAGTAGCAATGACAGGAGATGGAGTAAACGATAGTCCTGCACTAAAAAATGCAGACATTGGAATAGCAATGGGAGGCAGCGGAACAGATGTGGCTAAAAATGCATCAGACATGATATTAACAGATGACAATTTTGTAACAATAGTTAAAGCAGTAAAACAAGGAAGAAACATATATGACAACATAAAAAAAGCAATACATTTTTTGATTTCAACTAATATTGGAGAAATAGTAACAATATTTATGGGATTAGTCCTAGGACTAAAATCACCATTATTAGCAATTCAACTATTATGGATAAATTTAGTAACAGATTCTTTGCCAGCAATTGCAATAGGGTTAGAACTACCAGAAAAAGATATAATGCAAAGAAAACCACAAGATAGCAAAAAGGGAATATTCTCAGATGGTTTGTGGAATAAAATAATAGTTGAAGGAATAATGCTAGGAATGTTAACTTTAGTGGCATTTAGTATCGGAAATAAATATTATGGAATAGAAGTAGCAAGAACAATGGCTTTTGTGTCAATTGGCTTGTTAGAGCTTGTCCACAGCTTTAATATAAAAAGTGAAAAATCAATTTTTAAAGTAGGAATATTTGAAAATAAGTTTTTAATAGGAAGTTTTATATTAGGAGTATTTGTACAAACTATAGTACTATTTATACCTAGTTTAGCAGAGATTTTCCAATTGGTACAATTGAACAAAATACAATGGATAATAACATTAGCTATTTCAATATTACCAATTCCTATTATGGAATTACAAAAGAAAGTTGATGAAATGAAAGTTGGAAAAGTGGTATATGGATCCAAAATAAAACCTATAAAGGAAAAATAGTAAAATAGCACTTGCCAAAACTAGAAAAATATGTTAAAATAGCTATGTTTGAAAAAAGCATAGTTATTTTTAATGAAAAAATAGATGCAAAATTCAAATCTCTACTTACAGAAAATGTAGGTTAAAAATCCAAAGGGAGGTGAAAATGATGAATAAATACGAAAGTATTATCATTGTTAATCCAAATGTAGATGAAGCAGGTTTAAAAGCTTTAGAAGAAAAATTTACAGGATTAATCAATGAAAACGGAAAAGTAGAATCAGTAGAAAACATGGGTAAAAAGAAATTAGCTTATGAAATCAAAAAATTTAAAGAAGCAACATATCTACTATTCAACTTTGAAGCACAACCAGCTTCAATAAAAGAACTTGAAAGAGTTTACAGAATTACAGATGATATAATCAAAT
>OLNW01002802.1_pt1 | contig 14331 bp, 13 predicted proteins | sample 1672121 | NCBI WGS metagenome assembly OLNW01 (sample SAMEA3136648, study PRJEB25190) | human gut metagenome
TTGATGTACCATTTATATTTAATGTTACATTTGTTATTGCCGCATATGCTATTGCTACTAATATACTGCTAACAGCACTACTCCTCCTACGACTCTGTTTGTATTTCTCATTTATTTTCCCCCTTCTTTAGTTTTTTCCAATCAATTAAAATGTTTTGATTGTAACTCTTTTTCTACACTTTCATTTTACCATTTTACTTTTTTCTTGTCAATACATTTTCAATTTATTTTCTTAACTCTGCCCCACATTTTTTAGAAACAGTATCAATAATTTTATCCATTAAAGAATTAACCTCTTCATCAGTTAAAGTCTTTTTATTGTCAGAAAAAGTTAATGAATATGCCATAGATTTTTTATCTAGACCAATACCTATACCCGTATAAACATCAAATATTTCGATATCTGTAAGAATACTTCCTCCTCCGTTTTTTATAGCTTTTTCAACTTCTTTAGATGTTAAAGTTTTATCAACTACAAATGCTACATCTTTTTTGACACTTGGGAATTTTGAAATTTCTTTATATTTCATTTTTCCAACTCTCTTTTTAAATAGTTCATCTAAATTAATTTCTAATACAAATACATCTTCCATAGTTACATTTGGATGTACTTTTCCTATAATTCCCACATTTGTTCCATTTACATTAATATATGCACTTTGGCCTGGATGCATTTCTTTTGGCATTTCTTGTTTCATAAAACTGTATCTTCCTGCATATCCAAGATAATCTAATAGCTCTTCTGCAACACCTTTGATTGTGTAGAAGTCAACATTTCTTGTATTGTCTAATCCAAGTGAATATTTTCCTGTCATTAATGCACATAGTTTGGTATCTTCTCCATATACTTCTCCTTTTTTGTAGAAGCCTTTTCCTATTTCGAATATTGATACATCTTTTTGGCTACGAGCAGAATTATACTCATATATCTTGTAAAGTGATGGTATCATGCTATATCTTAATGTGTTTCTATCTTCTGTGATTGGGTCTAATAATTTTAATGGTTCAAATTTATCTAATGTATAACCATTTACTTCTTTATCATTTATTAATACATATGATAATGTTTCATTTAAACCTAATGCTATCATTTTATTTCTTATTTCTCTTTGAGTTTTGTCATAACTTCCTTTTCTCATTGGAACTACTGGAAGTTTTCCTTGTATGTTGTCTACACCATATATACGGCTTACTTCTTCAATTAAATCTTCTTTAATTGATATGTCCATTCTTCTTGAAGGTACTGTTACTGTGATTTTTTCCCCATCTACTTTATATGTAAATCCTAGTTTTCTGAATACATTTAGAATTTCTTCATTTGGAATTGTTGTTCCTAATACATCATTTATATTTTGGAATGTAATTTCTATTTGTTTGTCTTCTTTGTTTGTTTTGTCATATACTATAGTTCCTGTAACAACTTTTCCTCCTGCATATTTCTCTAGTAATGCACATGCTCTTTCCATTGCCATATATGTTCTGTTTGGGTCTAGTCCTTTTTCAAATCTGTTACTTGCTTCGCTTCTTATTATTTTTTTAGATGTTAGTCTAACTTTTACAGAATCAAATATTGCTGATTCTATGATTATATTTTTAGTGTCTGGTTCTACTTCTGTTTCAAGTCCTCCCATAACTCCTGCAAGACCTACTCCATGTGTGCTGTCTGCTATTACTATATCATCTGCACTTAATGTTCTTTCTATATTATCAAGTGTTGTAAGTTTTTCTCCTTCTTCTGCCATTCTTACAACTAATTTGTTACCAAGTCTATCAGCGTCATAGAAATGTAATGGTTGCCCTAATTCTAGCATTACATAGTTACTGATGTCTACTACATTGTTTATTGGTCTTATTCCTGAAGCTATTAATCTATTTTTTATAAATGCTGGACTTTCTTTTATTTCTACATTTTCTACTTTTTTTACTAATAACATTGAGCAGTTTTCTGTTTTTACTTCTGTTTCAAAACTTTTGCTAATGTCTTCTCCTTGTTCATTATGTGCTAAATCTACATCTTTTACTTTTTTATCATAGATGGCTCCAATTTCATATGCCATTCCTAATATACTTAATAAATCTCCTCTATTTGCTGTTAATTCGAAATCTATTACACTGTCGTCCATTCCCATATATTTTATTGGGTCTTCTCCTGGCACAGCATCTTCTCCAAGTTCTGCTATTCCTTCTGAATCTTCTGGTTTTAAAAATTTATGTTCTAATCCAAGTTCTGCTATTGAACATAACATTCCATTTGATTCTTGACCTCTTATTACGCCTTTTTTTATTATTTTATCTGGCAATACTGCTCCATCAAGTGCAACAATTACTTTTATACCTTTTCTTGCATTTGGTGCACCACACACTATATCTAAAACTTCGCTTCCTATATTTACTTTGCACAAATGTAAATGGTCTGAATCTGGATGGTCTTTACATTCTACTATTTCTCCTATTACTAATTTTGTTGCATTTATTAATTTTTCTGCTGAATCATATTCATTTCCTACTCTTGTCATGTCTTCTGCTAATTGCTTTACATCAACATCTATGTTTACATAGTCTTTTACAAAATTTGTACTTAATTTCATTATTCCTCATCCTTTCTGTCAAATTGTGATAAAAAGCGTATGTCATTTGCATACAAATATCTCATATCTGGAATTCCGTATTTAAACATAGCTAAACGTTCTAATCCTGTTCCAAATGCAAATCCACTGTATTCCTCTGGGTCATATCCATTCATTTTTAATACATTTGGATGCACAATTCCTGAACCAAGAACTTCTATCCAGCCGGTTTGTTTACATAGGTTACATCCTTTTCCACCACATTTAAAACATGTTACATCAACTTCGTATGATGGTTCTGTGAATGGGAAATAACTTGGTCTAAAACGTAATTCTGAATTTTTTCCTATTAATTTTTTTACAAATACCTCTAATGTTCCTTTTAAGTCCGCTAATGATACATTTCTTTCTTTTTTATCTATTACAAGCCCTTCTACTTGGCCAAATTGATGTGAATGTGTTGCATCATCTTCTCTACGATATGTTTTTCCTGCACATATCATTCTTATTGGTGTTTTTTCTGTATTTGCTAACATTGTTCTTGCTTGAACTGCTGATGTTTGTGTTCTTAATAAATGTTCATTTGTAATATAGAAACTGTCTTGCATGTCTCTTGCTGGGTGTCCTTTTGGTAGGTTTAATCTTTCGAAACAAAATTCGTCTGTTTCTAGCTCTGGTCCTGATACTACATCATATCCCATTGATACAAATAAATCTTCTATTTCTTCTATCACTCTGTTTACCGGATGTTTGCTTCCTCTTTTTATTTTTGTTCCTGGTAATGTTATATCTATTGTTTCATTTTCTATTTTTTCTGCTAGCATGTTTTCCATTATTGCATCTTCTGCAATAGCTATTTTTTCTTCTATTGATTTTCTTGCTTCATTTACTAATGCTCCTACTTTTGGTCTTTCTTCTGGTGTTAAACTTCCTAATGTTTTTAGTAAGCTTGATAATTCGCTTTTCTTTCCTAGCATTTTTACTTTAAAGTCTTGTAGCTCTTGTGAACTTTTTATTTCTTTAATTTTCTCTTCTGCTTGTTTTTTGATTTCTTCAATCTTTTCTTGCATTTTTTCTTCCTCCTTTTAAATTTTGATAAATATCGAAAAAGAGCCAATTCATCCTTTTTTTTAGGACGAATGGCTCTTTCGTGGTACCACCTAAATTTATTAATAGTGCTTTTCTCCGCACTTGATTAACCTCTTTATAGTTTTAACGGTTCTACCGCTTCTTTCTACTTGCTTTGCTTAAAGTTGCCATTCTGTAATGTTCTGCTTTAAAAAGAAGGTCTCTAAAGTGAAATTTCAATATATTTGGCATAAATAGCTCTCAGCTTTGCTATTTTCTCTGTATTGCTTTTACAATATATTTACTTTGCTTTTTCTTTGATTTTTATTTTTTACTGTGCTATTGTATCATACTTTTTCTCCTTTGTAAAGTGCTGTTGCCTCAAAAAATATGCTGGGAATTTTCCCAGCATATTTGATTCAAGTAATTATTTCTGGTCTTCATGAGGTTCTTTCTACCTCTTCTTCAATCAGCTCTTGCTTTTCAAGCAGTTTTATCAATATATCATTGTCTACCAGAAGTTGATATTCTTTATCATCAACAAAATACTTGGTTACTAATTTTATATATTGATTTGCTGCTTTTGCAGATTCCATACTGTCAAAAAGAAACATCTCTTCTGCAGTCATTTCTGAAATTAATACTACATCAGAAACGTCTTCCACAATTGCGCCTTCCATTGGTACCACAGAAATAAGTGTTCCATATTCAGGCTTTTTACCTTGATAATCAGGGGCTACAAGAAAAATAATATTACTATCTATTTCTTGTATTTGCTTATTTATACTTTCCCGTTCTTTATCTAGGCTTTCTAATTGCTGTCCTGCTTCTTGAACTTGTCCATTTTTGAGTTCATATGTTTTTTGTGCTGCTTTCACTTTCTTCTCTGCCTCCTCCAATTCTTTCTTTGCCTCTTCTAATTCAAGTGTGGCTTCTGTCAAGTCTGCCTTCTTACCTTCTGTGTAGACTTGGCAATATTCTCGCTTTTGGTCGATAAAAACTAAATATTTCACCAACTTTTTGCGCTTAGAAAGAACTGGATTCGTCTCCCGCTCTTTAACTTGTGGTTTTTGAATAGGGATTTTGTTTTTCCTTATTCTATTCCGAGAAGCTATATATTTGTCATTAGCTTTCTCTAACCTTGGATAGTCTTTATCATTTACTACCCTGGCTACCACCTGTTTAAAGTCTTCTTCTTCCATTCCATATCTTTCTGCCAGGTCGGCAAATGTTTTATGCCCCTCCAGCATCTGAGATATGACTGTTTGAGCTGTTACCCGCAAGTTTTCTTGAATCATTTTTTATCCTCCTTTTGGCGTTTGTTGCTATATTATATCACATATTACTCTATTTTTCAATACTATGTTAACCATTTTTTTAATTCCCTATTGGCGCAAAATCGTCTGTTACCACTTGTTTATCCGTTTTTAGATTAGCTATTTGCATATTTAAATATTGAGCATACTCTTCTGATTTTGAATCATTTTTCTCTGGATTTCCTTTCACTCCTACTAAAATCAAATTTTGTATACTATCATTTTCCATATTAACCACTTTATATATTTTTACATCATCAAAAACTGCTTTATATGTTGTGTACTCATATTCTATAAATTTTGCATTTTCGCCATCTAATGCTGAAATTATATTTGTAATAACTACTCCATTTTCATTTAACATATTTTTTGCATTTGTTAATGCTTCATATGTTGTTAATTCAAATGGTGCATTTGTACCTTTAAATGCATCTACTAAAATAGTATCATATTTATTTTTATTATAATTTAAATAACTTCTACCATCTTGGCTATAAGTTTTCAAGCGTTCATCATTAATATTTAACCCAAATTGTTCAACTGCAATTTGGGGCATTTTATCATCTATTTCTACCACATCTATTGTTTTATCATTATATTTTTGTAAATAATGAATTGGATATGTATATGCTGCGCCACCTATTAAAAGAGTGGATTTGGCATCTTTATTAAAATATTCAAATAAATCATAATATCTTAAATATTTTGCTCCCATCTCCCCTGTTTCTGTGTCTATATATGATTCTAATCCTCTATCTACTTGCAATGTTTTATATGTTGCTTTTTGAGTTTCTATTTGTTTTACCCAAATTCTACTGTATTGGGAATCCGTATCTAATAAGATGTCCGGATTATTTATTTTAAATACTATTTTCCCAATAATCAACAACATCATCATTATACAAATCACAAAAATATTTCTCCATATTTCTTTGGTTTCTTTATTTTCCCTTGCAATTATTGACATTACAACTAATATTATTGTTACACTAATATTTATATTGCTTACTCCAATATTGGGTATTAATACAAATCCCATTAAAAAAGTTCCCACTATACTTCCTATTGTTGATAATGACGATATCTTTCCAGATAATGAACCAATTTCTGTTTCTTCTTTACTTTTTATTTTTACTGCATATGGCGAAATCATTGCTAGTATAAAACTTGGTATTGAAAATACTATTATAGCACATAATATTGCAGATACTATTAGATTCGGAATTATTCCCGCTAATATTTTTACTACACATGTTTCTAATAATGGAATTGCACTTGTTGCTAATGCTGCATATAACAAAATATTTGACAATTGATTTAAATTTGCACCTTTGTCTGCATTTTTGCCACCTAACCAATATCCTAAACTCATGCTAACTAAAATTATTCCTATAATACTTGTCCATACTACATTTGAACTTCCAACATATGGTGACAATACCCTTGCGGCAATTAGTTCTAGCCCCATTCCTATTGCACCACCTAAAAATACGATTGTTTCTAATTTATATTTTTTCATATACCCTCCATTTTTATATCTAAAAAGTTGCCAAAATCAACAACTTTTTTTGACAACTTTATTTCTTTAATTGTATATGCACATCATCTAATTGTTGTTTGCTTACAACTGATGGTGCTCTCATTAATAAATCTCTTGCTCTTTTATTTTTAGGGAATGCTATTACTTCTCTAATATTGGTAGAATCTGCTATTAGCATTACCATTCTATCTACACCTGGTGCAGCTCCTGCATGTGGAGGTGTTCCATATTGGAACGCATTATATAATGCTCCAAATCTATTTTTTACATCATCTTCTGTATATCCTGCAATTTCAAATGCTTTTACCATTATTTCTGGATTGTGGTTTCTTACTGCTCCTGATGCCATTTCATATCCATTACATACCAAGTCATACTGATATGCTAATATTTCTAATGGGTCTTTATTTTCTAATGCATCTAAACCACCTTGTGCCATTGAAAATGGATTATGGCAAAAGTCTATTGTTTCTTCATCTGATAATTCATACATTGGGAAGTCTACTATAAAACAGAATCTATATGTATCTTTCTCTAATAAATCTAGTCTCTTTCCAAGTTCTATTCTTACTAGTCCTGCAATTTTTTGTGCTTTATGGAATTCATCTGCTATAAAGAATATGCTATCTCCTGCTTTTACTCCAAATTCATTTTCTAATTTTTCTTTTGCCTCATCTGTTATAAATTTGGCAATTCCACCTTGTACGGTTCCTTCTTTTTCGAATTTTGTCCATGCAAGTCCTTTTGCTCCAACCTCATCTGTTGTTGCAAATTCTGTCATTTTGTCAAAGAATTTTCTTCCTTGCTCTGCTCCATTTGGCACTACTATTGCTTTTACTGTTTTGTCTTTAAATGCATTGAATTCTATATTTTCAAATACTTTTGTTACATCTTGAATAATTAATGGGTTTCTTAAATCTGGTTTGTCTATTCCGTATTTTTCCATTGCTTCTAAATATGGAATACGTACAAATGGTCCTTCATCAACTTTCCAATTTGTGAATTTTTTAAATGTATATGGTATTACTTCTTCTATTACTTTAAATACATCTTCTTGTGTTGCAAAGCTCATTTCAAAGTCTAATTGATAGAATTCTCCTGGCGCTCTGTCTGCACGTGGGTCTTCGTCTCTAAAACATGGTGCTATTTGAAAGTATTTATCAAATCCACTTACCATTAATAATTGCTTAAATTGTTGTGGTGCTTGTGGTAGTGCATAAAATTCTCCTGGATTTAATCTACTTGGTACTAAATAATCTCTTGCCCCTTCTGGTGATGAATTTGCTAGTATTGGTGTTTGTATTTCTGCAAATCCTAACTCGTCCATTTTGTCTCTTAATGTTTTTAAGATTTTTGAACGTAATAATATTGTATCATGCAATTTTTGGCTTCTTAAATCTAAAAATCTATATTCTAGTCTTAAGTCTTCTCTTACTTCTTGGTCTGTATTTACCTCAAATGGTAATACATTTTTGCATTTTCCTAATATTTCGATTTTTTCTGCTACTACTTCGATTTCTCCTGTTGCCATTTTAGGATTTTTGCTACTTCTTTCCACAACTTTGCCACAAATGTGTATACAACTTTCTGTTGTTAGCTCTTTTGCCTGTTCTTGTAAATTTTCATCATTTATTACTATTTGTGTTATTCCAAATTGGTCTCTTAAGTCGATGAATATCATTCCTCCTAGATTACGGATTTTTTGTATCCATCCTGATAATTCTACATTTTCTTCTATGTTTTTTATTGTTAATTCTCCTAAATTATGTGTTCTATACATCTATAGTTCCTCCCTATATGTGCTGTTTTTATTTTTATACTTACCTATTTTACTACATATTGCTCAAAATAGCAAGGTTTCTTGAGATTTTTGAATACTATAATATTACCTTAATAATATAAAAATATATTAAGAACCTGTTCCGATTCTTAATATATCATTATAAGTTACAAATAAAGATAATGCAATTAATATAGAAAATCCTAATAATTGAATTTTAGCTTCTGTTTCTAGTTTCATAGGCTTTCTTCTTATTACCTCTATAATTAAAATCAAAAGTTTTCCACCATCTAATGCAGGTATCGGTAATAAGTTTGTAACACCTAATGAGACAGATATCACAGCTAGCAAATTCAAATAATTTATTATTCCATTGGTTTTTACTACAACTTCTGAAATGCCAACAATCCCTACCATCTGGTCTGTTTTTAAGCCTCCAGAAAATAGTAATTTTATACTATCAAATACTGCTTTTATAAACTCCCCTGTTCCTTGTGCACCATAGTAAATTCTATTTGCTATAGTATCTTTTGCAGGATTTACAAATTGTATTCCTACTGTTGATACTAATATAAAATACACTAATATTCCAAATACAATATTCACTGTTGCTCCAGCAACTACAATTGCCATCCTTTTCCATACACTTGCTTTTGAAAATGAACCTTGAGCGTCAGATTCTTTATCTTCTCCTTCCATACTGCAAAAACCACCAAGTGGTATCATCCTTAACGAATACTTTGTTTCTTTTCCTTGTTTTTGTAGCATAATTTTTCCAAATCCTATTGCAAATTCATTTACTTTTACTTTGCATAGTTTTGCTACAATAAAGTGTCCTCCTTCATGAATTAGAATTAAAAATCCTAACAAAAAAATTATTTTTATTGCATTAATTAAAAAACTTATCAAATTTTCCTCCCATATTAATAAATAACTTTATCTGTCTTCTCCTGTCATTCTTTTTTGCTCATCTTTTTTTTTTGATATTTTTGCTTGATATTCATTCATTAAGTCTAATACAATTGCTTTTTCTTTATCACTTGCATTTCGTTTATTCATCGAATCTAATATCTCTTTAATTCTTTCTTGCAATGTTATAGTAACTCTATCATATTCTTCTTCTCTTGCCCCCAATACTGCTGACTTTGCATCTTTATATCCAAATTTTCTTGTATATTTAGAAATTGCAGTCTTTCCTTCTAATGCAGAAGCAATCTTTTCTTTTGGTGTATTATTATTATGCATAGCATAAACATTTATAGGTTGGTCTGGTGTTTCTCCTCTAGAAAATATTTCTAATATATCATATTTTCCAGTATTTTCTATATATTCTATTGTATTTGGCATACCAACATAAGTTTGATTATGATGGTCTGTTGTTACTAATCTTCCCCAACCTTTTGTAGTTACTTGCCCTTCATATCTTTCTAGTATAGACATTCTGCTCTCTAAATCGCATGTTGCAATACCTCTAACTACAACTGTATATCCAAGCTTTTCTAATTCGGTAATTGATTCATCTGCAATTCTATTATTCTTCATTGTTCCCTCAAATATTATATTGTATTTTTCTCTACGCAATTCTTCAAATAATTGACTAGTCCATGTATTACTTTCTTGGTCTGTAATAACAGTATACATATCTGGATATAATTTTGCTATTTCTTCACTTTGAGGATGAAATGGTTTTATTTCATCACTATTAATAATTATTACATTTTCATCTGTAAACATTTTTGTTGAATATCCAATTATTCCACTTTTTCCTGCACCTGTTTGCCCTCCAATGATTACTGCAATTGGATTTTCAACTGGCGTTTTTCCTCCGGTATATATTCTTTTTATAGTTTGATAATATTGCTCATGTTCTTCATTTGTAAGTTTATATTTTTTTAAGATTTCTTCTCTATTCATTTTATTCACCTTTTACTTCTTTTCCATATACATTTATTATTTTTTCTATTACTTCTTTATCTCCTTGGTACATTTTCGTTTTTTCTTTAAGTAGCTTTTCTAGTTTTTCTTCTGAGTTTTCTTCCCTAGAAGTTTTGGCAATTTTAGCTGCCATTATTTCTACTGCTATTTCTAATTTTGTATTTGCATTCATTTTTATCAATCCTATATTTTATATTTAGATTTTGGGATATATCTATAAACCTTTATACCAAACTTAATAATATATATGCATAAGGTGCTAAAAACATTAGACTATCTATTCTATCTAACATTCCACCATGCCCTGGAATTAAGTTACTATAATCTTTTATATCTACATATCTTTTTATACTAGAAGCTGCAAAGTCTCCAAGTTGGCCGGCTATGCTTAATACTGTTGTTATTATTCCTATTAAAACATATGAATATTCAAGATTATATATTGAATTCATAGCAACTGTATATATAATTGCAATTACTACTGCACCTACAATTCCTGCAATACATCCTTCTATTGATTTTTTAGGACTAACTTTACTAAATTTATGTTTTCCCCATCTTTTGCCTACAATATATGCAAATATATCTGTTCCCCAAGCTGAAATAATTGCATACCAAACAAGTATTATTCCATGCTCAGTTCCTCTTAAAAGAGATATAAATAGTATATTTCCTATTACATATATTATTCCAAAAAGTGTATAAGCTATATCTTTAAAGTTTATTTTCATATCTGTAATTATCACCTGTGCAAATAATATTAAATTTATTAACGGAATTACTATTAATAAAATTGTTCTTTGCAACTGTTCTGTTAAAAACTGTGGCACTATATGAACCAATGCTATTGAAAGACATGATAAATATCCTACCCATCTTACCGGTTTTGACTCTTTTGCAACTGCATTAAAATATTCTTGCATTCCAAGCATTGCAACCAATGCTAAAAAAATGTCTACGACATATTTATTGCCAAATGTTAATATTACTACAACTAATGGGAATCCCAATAGCGCTGATGTTACTCTTTTTATATCCATACTTTTACCTCTTCTTCTGCTTTATTTTTAATTTGCTCCAAACTTTCTTGTTCTCTTTTGATATTCTATTATTGCATTATCTAGGTCTTCTTCTGAAAAATCAGGCCAATTTTTATCTACAAATAAAAATTCTGAATATACAACTTGCCAAGGTAAGAAATTACTTAATCGTATCTCTCCACTTGTTCTTATTACCAAGTCTGGGTCTGGCATTCCTTCTGTATATAAATTATTTGAAATCGTTTTTTCGTTTATATCTTCTATTTTTATTTTTTCTTCTTTTACCTGCTCAGCTATCTTTTTTACGGCTCTAACAATTTCGTCTCTTCCACCATAATTTAATGCAATATTAAAAGTTACTCCTGTATTGTTTTTGGTTCTTTCCATACAGTTTGTAATACTTTTTTGCATTCCTGCTGAAAGTGCAGTTATATCTCCAAGAATTTTTACTTTTATATTTTCTGAATCTGCTCTTTTACTGTAATCATCCAAATAGCTTTGCAATAACATCATAAGAGCTTTTACCTCTTCTTCTGCTCTTTTCCAATTTTCTGTTGAAAATGCATATACTGTGATATATTCTAAGCCAATTTTATTGGCATATCTCACTATTTTTTCTAATGCTTTTGCTCCTGCTTTGTGACCAAAACTTGCAGGCTTTCCTCGGTTTCTTGCCCATCTTCTATTTCCGTCCATAATTATGGCTATATGTTTTGGCATATCTTCTTTGTTAAATTCCATTATTTACTCCTTGCTATACACTCATTATTTCTGTTTCTTTGTTTGCTAATATTTTATCAATTTCTTCTATATTTTTATCTGTTATTTTTTGAATTTCTGTTTCTGCTATTTTTAATTCATCTTCTGTCATTTCGCCATTTTTTTGTTTAGCTTTTGCTTCATCAATTCCATCTCTTCTGATTGCTCTTATTGCAACTTTTGCCTCTTCAGCAATCTTTTTAATTTCTTTTACTAATTCTTTTCTTCTCTCTTCATTTAATTCAGGAAATGCTAGTCTTATTACTTTTCCGTCATTATTTGGATTAATTCCAATGTCTGATGCTAATATTGCTTTTTCTATATCTTTTAAAATACTCATATCCCATGGTTGAATAACTATTAATCTTGCCTCTGGCACTGATATTCCAGCCATTTGGTTAATTGGTGTTGGTGTTCCATAATAATCTACTTTTATTTTATTTAATATTGCAGGATTTGCTCTACCTGCTCTTATTTCTGATAACTTTTCTTGATATGCTCCTATTGATTTTTCCATTCTTTCTTTTAAATTTGTATAATCCATAATTTTCTCTCCTTTATTTTTAATTTTTGCACCGTTGGGACCGGTTCTCATCGGTGCATTATGACACGATTGTGCCTATTTTCTCGCCTTTAACGGCTCTTACTATATTTTCTGGATCTGCAATTCCAAATACTAATAATGGAATGTTGTTGTCCCTACACATTGCTGTTGCTGTTGAATCCATAACTTTTAAATCTTTATTTAATACATCTAAATATGATATTTCTTCAAATTTAATTGCATCTTTTTGAATTTTAGGGTCTGCTGAATATACTGCATCTATTGCTTTTCCTAATAATATAATGTCTGCCTTTATCTCTGTTGCTCTTAATACTGCTGCTGTATCTGTTGTAAAATATGGATGACCTGTTCCGCATGCAAATATTACTACTCTTCCTCTATTTAAATGTTTTTCTGCTTTTCTTTGTATAAATGGTTCAGCAATTTCTCTCATTTCGATTGCTGTTTGCACTCTTGAATATATTCCTCTTGCTTCTAATGCATCTTGTAATGCTAATGCATTCATTGCTGTTGCTAACATTCCCATGTAGTCTGCTGTTGTTCTTTCCATTTCCATTCCTTGTCTTCCTCTCCAGAAGTTTCCTCCTCCAACAACTATGGCTACTTGAACACCCATTTCTACTACTTCTTTTATTTTATCACACATTTTGCCGATTACTTCAGGGTTCACACCATTTTTTTGCTCTCCTGCTAATGCTTCTCCACTTAATTTTAAAAGTACTCTTTTATACTTTGCTTCTGACATCTTGTATCAATCCTTTCTTTGGAATATTATTATATTCCTTGTTATCGTTGCTATTCTATCATACTTTTATTAAAATTAGTAGTATTTTCTTAAAATTTTCTTAATTTACTGTTACTATTTAATGCATAAAAGGAACTGCAATGCAGTTCCTTTCTAGGTTAACTATTTGTTATTTACTTATTACACAATTATAGAGTGAACCTTTATAAATAGATTCTATTTTTATCTCTACTTGCGGAAATCTTTTTCGCAAAGTTTTCACCTCACGTGCATACAATATCCGGCTTATGCGTTCTTTGTCGGAATTTAATAAACCTTGAATTGCTTCGTAATGTGATTCCATTCTTGTTGTTCGTTCTCCCATCATAATTGTTACCTCCATAGATGCATAATTAATAGTTATTTTCAGCTAAAAGCCGACTTATATTATACACCTAATAGGCACAAATGTAAATACTATACTCCTAAAATTTTCTTTGCTCTATCAACATCCTCCTGGGTTGCATCTCGCACACCTTCTAATGGATATTTTAATCCAAGATTTTCCCACTTATATTTTCCCATACTATGATATGGTAAAATCTGAACTTTTTCTACAGTTTTTAGTGATTTAATAAACTCTCCAAGCCTAATTAAATCAGCTTCATCATCTGTATAACCTGGTACTAAGACTTGCCTTATCCACATTTTGATATTATTGTCACTTAGATATTTTGCAAATTCTAATTCTCTTTTATTAGAAAATCCTACAAGGTCTTTGCACTTTTCTTCATCAATGTGTTTAATATCCAATAATACTAAGTCTGTGTATTTTAAAGTCTCTTTTATTCCTTCTGTTAAACCTACCATTCCAGAAGTATCTATACAGGTTGATATTCCTTCCTCTTTCAATCTTTTAAATAATTCTGTTACAAAATTATATTGTAATAATGGCTCTCCTCCTGTTACAGTTACTCCTCCACCTGATGGTATTATATAATTTTTGTATCTATTTATTTTTTCTATAATTTCATCTA
>OLNW01002814.1_pt1 | contig 14301 bp, 5 predicted proteins | sample 1672121 | NCBI WGS metagenome assembly OLNW01 (sample SAMEA3136648, study PRJEB25190) | human gut metagenome
TCAGTGGTCTCGTGAAAAAAGGTGAAGAGGAGCCGGAAACAGTTTATATTAATGGTGATTATACAGCAAGCGTGGAGTGTCAGCCAGACGAAGAGGAAGAGTTTGATCCTTATGAAGTTTCGCTTGCAATCACAGTTTTCAATGACAAGATCATATCGATAAGTGATGTGAGCTGGTCTGATAAATCGAACAACTGGTACATGAAGAGAGCTATGAATGGAGCTTCAGGCACAAAAGGAGTTGTAACTCAGGTTACAGAGGCTGGTACTCTGGACCAGATCGACACCATTTCAGGTGCAACATGCAGTTCTAAAGCATTGATTGATGCATGCCAGACAGCACTTGACAGTGCAAAACGTTAATGGGTTTATATTGAATTAATTACAGTATTTTAGAGAAAAAAGTGGAGAAAATTACTGAATGAAAGAGTTTTGGATACGAGTAGTAAGTCTTGTGGCGATAGTTATGTTGCTGCTGGGATATAATTCGGTTCTTACTGCAAGAGAAAAAGATGACGAAATAGCCAGACTGAAAGCACAGGTAGAGAGCAGCGAAGGAAGCACAGAAGAAAGTGCAGAGTCTGGATATAAAGATGGAACCTATGAGGGGGAAGCGGAAGGATTCGGAGGACCAATCTCCGTTTCAGTTATAGTTGAAGCTGGAAAAGTAACGGAAGTGAATATACTTTCAGCTGAAAAAGAAGATGGAGCTTATCTGTCAATGGCGAAAGATATTATTCCGACAATTATTGAACAACAGACCTGGGATGTGGATACAATCAGTGGAGCAACTTTTAGCTCTACAGGGATAAAGAATGCGACACAGCAGGCTTTAGAGAAGGCAGGAGAATAAAATGAAGAAGATGGATATACATAACCTGACACGAAAAGATATAAAAAAAATCCATGCCTGGGTCAGAGCTGTAATTCAGTTGTTGTTCTTTGTATTTATCCCGTCTGTATATACGGCAGCATTTTCGGGTGTAAAGTATGTATTTACAAGACTTGGAGCAGGACAGCAGATCGAATTCACTTCATTTGTTACAGTGCTAATCTGCATTTGTGCATATACCATTGTTTTTGGACGTTTCTTTTGTGGATTTGCCTGTGCATTTGGCGCACTCGGGGATGCAATGAGAGCAATTTATGTTGTAGTCTGCAAGAAGTTAAAAAAGAAACCAGTTACACTAAGCGAGACATTAGCAGCGAAGTTGTCTTATCTGAAATATGTAATTTTGACAATAATCGTGATCATGTGTTTTATCGGTGTGTATGACAAGGCAAAGGGAACCAGTCCATGGGATGTGTTTTCAATGATTCATGCAGGTAATTTTAAACTTGGTTCTTATATAATTGGAAGTATCATTTTAATTTTATTATTAATCGGAATGTGTGTACAGGAAAGATTCTTCTGCAGATTTTTCTGCCCGATGGGAGCAATTTTTTCACTACTTCCGGTTTTACCGTTTTTCTCACTACATAGAAACAGAGAGAATTGTATAAAAGGATGCAGGGCATGTACAAAAGGCTGCCCTTCAGCAATAGAACTTCCGGCGGATGGTTCACTTCAGGTTTCAGGAGACTGTTTTCAGTGTCAGAAATGTGTTGACACATGTCCGAAGAAAAACATCCATTGTGGAATAAAACAGATTCAGGGAAGTGAAATTGGTTTTACAATCATTCGAGCAGGAATTTTGCTCGGATTATGCCTGTGGCTTGGTTTATAAGCCTGGGTGATTTCTGTAACAGTTCAGCCATGCAGCAGCATCAGGCTTACTGGCTGAATTGTTACTAATTTTTTGATTAAGGGTTAGGAGAATCTAACTTTTAATAGATAAATCTAATTTATTTATAAGGAGGAAGCAATGAAAAGGAGAGAATTTACAAAAGCACTTGCAGTAGCAATGGCAGCAGCAATGGTAGTAAGTGTGTATCCAACTGTACCGGCAATGGCAGAGCCAGTTGCAGATGAAGCTGTACAGGATGAAAATGCTGTTGACGCTACAGAAGAAGTAGCAGAAGAAGCACAGACAGAAGAGAAGCAGACAGCAGATGCAGAACCAGTTGCTGAGGAATCAGCAGACGATGCAGAAGCACAGGCAGTTAGCTCAGAGGTTTATGTATTAATGAACATTCCATACGCTGAATTCTATGCGGCTGATGGAGTAAACGGAGCAGATGCAGTTTCATCTGCTACACTGAACAAGACAAGAACTTCTAATCTTGCAGCAGGATCATACCATGTAAATTCAGATGGATCTGACATTACAGGTATTACTTTCCCTGTAAAGATTAGTGATGCTTCTGTATTAGACAAGTATACTCAGATTACAGATGACAGCAGTGTCACAATCACTGTAACAAACAGAGGAAAGGAAACAACAACAACATACGAAGGAAAAGATGCACTGTTTGAGAGCAGTTCTTATTCTTATTATGTTTTAAGTGATGTTCCGTCCTATTACAAAGAGGCTACTATAAGTGAAGATGGAACACTGAACTTTGGTGAAGTGAAAGGTGTTGAAGCACAGACATTAAGTGATGTAACAGCAGATTTTACAACAGAAACAAAGTATGGCGATTATCAGTTAGATTTGAATGGATTACCGGATGTAAATACAGTTTATGGTGTTGTAGTAAGTACTGAAGAAGGTGGAAACTATGGACTTCGTCATGTGGAAAATATCTGGCGTCAGTCCATGCTTGCATGGAGTACTGGATTTGTAACAGAGACACACGGTTGTGAACTTTCTTACAAAAACTATGTTGATATGATGGGACAGACTATCAACAAGGTAACATATTATACAGACAATGGAATTTATGTAATTCCTGTAAATCAGTATGTTCCGGTGAAATTTGAAAGTGGATTAAAAGTAGAAAATGCAAAAGCTACATCGGGAAAAGCAGCAATTACTGTAAGTCTTCCAGAAGATTACGATGCTGAATACAGCGTTGATGGTCTGGAGAATGTAGCTGTAAAAGGAAATGAGCTTACATTTAATGCTGACAGTGCAAAAGTTGGAAGCTATACACTCAATATCACAGATAAGAGCGGAAAATATGCAGATCTCAGCACAAGTTTTGAACTTACTACAGAGGCAATGCCTGCATCTTATAACAGTGATAAAGCTGCACTTGTTCCGGCAGATGGATACAGCCAGGATGATCTGAGTGCATTTATTAAGAATATCAAATCCGTATCTGTAAATGGTACAAGCTATGCTGCATCAGGAAGAGGTGCTGTTACAATTATAAAAGAAGACGGAACAATTGATACAACAGCAAAACCATTCGCAAATGCAGAAGAAGGTCAGGAGTTTGAGATTGAAGTAACTGCAACAGGTTATGAGAATAACTGCAAATTCACATATAAATATGAAGATCCATATACTTATGTATATGCAGGACTTTCCTGGGCAGAGTACTGGGCAGCAGAAGGTGTTTATGCAGCAGGTGATGCATCTTCTTCAGATGAAGTAGATACAAGAGAAGAGTATGATAAAGGAGCTTTCGATACAGTATCAAGAGCTACAACAAATCATGGACTTCACAGAGGAAGCTTCCAGTGTGCTGCTGTAATCAAAGCTGACAATGGAAAAGAGTACAATATTTCTTATTGGAAATCTGTAGAAAAAGAAGATGGAACAAAAACAGTTGTAGCAGTTCTTACAGATGGAAGTACAATTCAGTTTGCTAAAGGAACAATTACAGAAGCTGATGGTACAACAGCAAAGATGACAGAATATGACGTCACAGGTCTGAAATATGTACCGGTTAAAGTGGCAAAAGCTGATTATGAAGCATTCTGCAAAAACTATAATGTTGTTGAAAATGGTGGTATTCTCGCAGGAGGATATTCAGAAAACAAACTGACAAGCTATGACAATCTTGTCGCAGATGTAACAGCAGAGACAAATGGTCTTAAAACTGCAACATTAAATAAAGATGGAAGCTTCAGTTTCTCTGAAAAAGCAACAGGAACAGCTTCTGGTATTAAAGATCAGTCATTAAAGACAGCTCCATCTGTAGAAGATGTAGGTCTGACAGTAAGATCAGGAAGCGATGTAGGTGCTTACGGTGAATTCATTCGTGTAGACCTGAATGGAGATTATGGCGATCTTGGTGCAAATATGCAGGCTGTGAAATGGACATATTATGGAGATGATTCTACATATTCCAAAGCACTTGCAACTTATGGAACAAAGTTTGCATCAGATAACTGGATGCACAAAGCTATGGGAATCCAGCTTGGACTTACAGATTCTCTTCGTTGCCAGCTTCCGGCAGACACTGATGGAACAGGATACTGGACAATCACAATTACAGCACTTGGCTACAATGACGTAACATACAAATTTCAGGCAACAAGTGATAACATTGTAAAAGCTGATCCGGTACAGGATACAAGCAAACTTGAAGCAGCAATCAAAAAAGCTGAATCACTGAAAGAAAGCGATTACACAGCAGAGACATGGGATTCTATGCAGGAAGAACTTCAGGAAGCAAAAGAAGCACTTGAAGCAAAGAAATCTCAGGCAGCTGTAGATGAAGCTACAACTCATCTGAATAATGCAATTGATGCACTTGTAAAGAAAGCTCCGGCAGCGGTAACAAATCTGAAAGCTGCAGCAGCAGGAAAGAATAAAGTAAAACTTACATGGACAAAATCTGCTGATGCTGATGGATACATCATTTATGGAAAGAAAGCAAGCGGAAAATATGGATATGTCGGCATGACATCTAAAACAACATATACAGATACAAAAGCAGCAGATAGTGAATACAACTTCTACTGGGTATATCCATACAGACTTGACAGCGCTGGAAAGAGAGTAATCAATACATCTTGCAAGTATGTATATGCAAAAGGTGTTTGCACAAGTGTAACAAATCTGAAAGCAGCAAACCAGAAAGGTTCAGTAAAACTTACATGGACAAAATCTGCAGGTGCTGACGGATATCTGATTTATGGAAAAACTGCAAGTGGAAAATATGGCTATATTGGAATGACATCCAAGACAAGCTATGTTGATACAAAAGCTTCTAAGTCTGAATACAATTTCTACTGGGTATTCCCATACCACAAAGATGCTAATGGCAAAGTAGTTGCAGGACAGAAGAGCGCAAACTATGTATATGGTAAAGCTAAATAATAAGTCTTTTATAATCAAAATGTAATCTGTTTTGACATAGAGACTATATAAGAAAAAGGAACTGATGTGTGAAATTATTTCATGTATCAGTTCTTTTTTCTTATGTAAACAATCTATTGAAAATAGAAGCGCAATATGTGATAATTTAAAATAAAGGGGAAATAGATTTGAATTGTTGTTGTATTAATTGGCGGTGACGAGACAGTAAAGATTAATCTATCTGCAATTCAAACGGAAGGAGGAAAGAATCTATGAAAAATCGGAGGAAAAGTTTATTAGCATTGTTTATATCAACAGCAGTAATGGTTACAAGCGTGCCTGTATTAGCACAGGAATTTGTAGCAGAGCCAGAAGAAACAATGCAACAAGAGGTGGAAGAACAGTCTGGTGAAACAAAGATTGTTGATGAGCAAGAGATTCCTGAAGATTTCCCATGTGTACTGACGGAAATTAACGTAGAAGATGGAATAGATCTCAGTAATCTTTCAACGTCAGATCAGTTTACTATCGGGTTAAGTTTTAAAAATATCGGAGATGCTGGAATCAGTGAAGTTAGTTTGGGATATGAATTCGGTGAAAAAAATTCACTTGGTGAAACAATAGAAAAATGTTTTAAAATGAGCGTTGATAATCCGTGGGACGCGCGAGATGTATATGAAGTACCGGTAAATTTAAATCCATATATGGAAGCAACAGAGTATACCTTGAAGCACATTTATGTATCAAGATCAGGTGAAAGTGTAACATACACATATGAAGATGGAGAATTGCAGGCGACCAGGAGTGGAAATGAGGAAGAAAGCTGGGGGTTCCCATACAATGGAGAAGCAGATTTTACAATCACATCATCGGAGAAAGAAGATGAGATTCCGGTTATGTTAGAAAGTGTTAGCGTAAAAGATGGGGAAAAACTCAATAATCTTTCAACGTCAGAAAAATTCATTGCAGAAGTTAATATTGCAAATGTTGAGGATGATGAAATTACAAGTCTCAGTTTAGTTTACAATAATGATGGACATGGATATGAATATCATTCCAAAGAATGGTACTCAGGAGAAGCATCAAAGCCGGATAGCAATGGAAAAGTAACTAGCGAAGTAGATGTTGATTTAAAGCCATATAGTGGAACTGGAAAATACAATTTGGACAGAGTATACATATATACTAAAAATGGAACCACCAGATTTTATGATTATGATAAAGATTCAAAGATGTTGAGTGTAGAAGATTATGATTTGGGAAGAAATCATAATCTGGATTATAAAGGAGAAGCAGACTTTACAATTACAAAATCTGAAAAAGAAAATGAGATTTCTACAATGTTGGCAAGTCTCAGTGCAAAAGAAGGAAAGAATTCTCCTGAATCTGACCAGTTTATCGTAAAAGCTGGATTTAAGAATGTTGAAGCAGAAGGTATTTATGAAATTGATTTAATCTATGACTGTAATGGAGAAAGAAAGACATTCCAATACTTTTATTCAAGTGCAATAAAACCAGATAGTAAAGGGGAACTGACTAAGGAATTAACAGTTAATTTACCTAAAACTGAGAAATACAAAAAATATGTCTTAAAAGAGTTTTGGGCTTTTTCAGAAAATGGAGATGATAGATTTTATACATATGATGATAGCAAAAAGGCATTAAGTGTATACGATGAAAATTTAGGAAGATATCATGATTTTAAATATAATGGAGAAATAGATTTAAAACAGGGAGCAGATGCCGTTACAAATTTAAAAGCAAATTCATATGGTAAAAATAAAGTACGTGTGCAGTGGACAAAATCTACAGATGCAGATGGATATATTGTTTATGGAAAACGAAGTTCTAAAGGGAAATATGGCTATATTGGAATGACAACTAAGAATAATTATTATGTTGATAAGAATGCATTGGATACAGATTACAATTTTTATTGGGTATATCCGTACAAGTTGAACAGTGAAGGAAAGAAAATCATTAATACTTCCTGTCAATATGTATACGCAAAAGGTGTAGCACAGCCTGTTACAAATTTGAAAGCAAGTGGAGTAAAAGGCGGCGTTAAAATAAGCTGGAGTAAGAGTACAGATGCAGAGGGATATATTATCTATGCTACCCGTAATAACAGCAAGAAGTTTTCTTATATCGGTATGACAGGAAAAACATCCTATACAGATACTAAAGCTTCAAAGTCAGGATATAATTATTATAGAGTTTACCCGTATCATACAGCAAAAGATGGAACCCGTGCTTTGGGAAGTTCTGCTGCTTATGTATATGCAAAAGCAAAATGATTTTAAGAAGAAAAAATAGATAAAATCAGGTGCGATGGAAATCATGTTTCTAGTTACAGATTTCTGTCGCATTTTATTATACATGGTAAAATCAAACTATGTTTAATGATATAAATTTGAGAGTGATAATTATTTGAGAGTGAGTTACCGGATTGGTTGAAAGAAGAAAATAAAAAATCTGCACAGTAAGGCGCATATATTGAAAAGAAAAAATGGATATGAGACAATTAAAGACAAAGGGAAGCGGACTGTGAAAGAAATGTTTTATAGTCCGACAATAAGGACAGGAAAGGTGAAAAAATCATGAAGAAAAGAGTAGTGGCGGTTACTCTTTCAGTGTGCATGTTGTTTAGCCAGACAGCATGGGCTGATGAGATTTCCGTAAGTGGAGAACAGCAGGAAGTTGAACAGGAAGATGAAAGTCAGAGTGAGGTTTTGGAAGAAGAAACTATAACAGATGAAGAAAGTCCAATATCGGAAGAAAATGGCGCCGCAGATGAGATAGAAGATAATGGCGTTCAGGAAAGCGGAAATGTTTCAGAAAATGAAGAAAATGAGATGCAGGTTGCAGAGGATGAACAGTCAGAAGAGGATGTTCAGACACAAAGTGATGAAGTAGAAGAATGCAATGTGTATATAGGGGCACCGATTATAAAGGAGTTAAGCCATCATTTATTTAACTTAACTGCGGTAGAAAATGTTGTGGCAGAGATAGAAGATCCTTCAATTTGTACTGTGTCAATGGATTATTATGAAGAAGATTCAGATTATCATTCATATTTTACAATAGATGGACTTAAAGAGGGAAGTACGACCGTCCAAATTAAATCAGATTCTTCAGTCTATAAGACTTATAATATTACAGTGAAAGAGTTACCGGAAGATGCGGTACAATTTGATGATGTGGCTTTAAGAACAGCGGCAACTGAAAGTAAAGATGTGAATAATGATGGATATGTTAGCAATGAAGAAATTCAGAAATATCATTTTAACCTTTATATTAATGGAGACGATGGAATTTACAAAAATAATCATGTCAAAAGTTTGAAAGGGCTAGAAAATGCAAAATTGTTAGATGAGGTTGCTTTAAAAAACAATACAGAACTATCAGATATCAGTAATATAGCAAATTTGGAGAATATAACTGAAATCAACCTTTCAGGCACATCTGTAGAAGACATCAGTTGTTTATTTGACATGGGAAAATTAAAATATGTTAATTTACAGGGAACGCCGGTATCCGATGCGGATCGTTGGAAACTGGCTAAGATGTCAGAACTTAATGAATTAGAGATGGATAAAGGTGATACGCAGGAAATCCCGGAAATAGGAGACGTTTTTGACGGGGGACTTAATTTTGAAAGCTCCAATTCAGAAGTAGTGAAAGGTCAGGATGAAAAAACGCTGGTTGCAACAGGTGGGGGAACAGCGAAAGTAACAGTATCGTATCATGATTTAACTCAGGAAGTTAATGTAAAGGTAAATGGAACAACTGCAGATCAGCCGCTTGGGAAAGAATCGGGAATAACGGTGCAGAAGAATAGCTTGGATGGAATTGTATATACAGAAGGCAGCGCAGCTAACGCATGCAATGACAGTATTATTCTTGACAGCAATCACAAATTATGGACGGTATACCCAGAAGCTAAATGCCTGTCTGAAAATGTAAAGAAATGCCTGAACTATAGTAATAATGATGGTAACGAACAGTGCATTTATCTGGATACACAGGATGCATTGTGGGTGAATGATAAAAAAGTGTGCGAGAATGTAACAGATGTAGCCGGAAATTTTGTTTTGACTTCTAAAGGGGAAATTTATTCTATAGAAAGTAAGAGCAAAATTGCAGATAATGTCACAGAGTGCGTAATGGGAGTATATGAAGACGACAGCATGGGAGATTACATAAAGTCTTTATATATTCTGAAAGAAGATAAATCATTATGGAAATATGGTGATAATACAGAATTTGAAGAAATTGAAAAGAATGTAAAACAGGTTTCAGAGTGGGGCTATATTAAACAGGATGGAGTTCTTGTACCATTTACAGATAAATATGCAGTTGATGAAAAAGCAGACCATTTTCTGGACAGTACGGTTGTAAAGGGATATTATGATACTGATGGAAATTTGAAATATTACGATACAATGGGTAGTAAAAAGTACATAAACACTGAGATTCAAGATGAAGTTACACGTGTTTTATCTGCAGTTAATACAAAGCATGATTATTATTTTTTAACTGACAAACATGATGTGTATGTAGATGATTTTAATAAAGCCTCCCTCTTTTTACAGAATATTGAAAAGATATATGAAGACTATCATGCATGGGGAGATGCAGGTTGGTGGTTCCTTGGAACAGATGGTACATATTACGACATCTCAGGAAATGAAATAGTTCCACCGGCAGTATTCAAAACGGTTGAAGAATATGAGCTTAAATGGAATGAAGACGGAAGTAAATCTGTAGTTAAGAATGATGTCCCGATTTTAAATGATGTAGTTGAATTATGGCGTGGTGGACTGATTGACAGAAAGTGTAAAAAATATGCCCTTAGAACAGATGGTACTGTATGGGAATTAGGTACAAATCCGGTGAAAGTGCTTGATCTGACAGAAGACATTCATGCTGTTAAAGCGCCAGCGGCGGTTGATAGTTTCAAAGCAGCTGCAGCAGGAAAGAATAAAGTGAAACTTACATGGAATGCATCAGAACGGGCAGAAGGATATATTATCTATGCACAGAAGAATAAAAAATATGCATATTGTGGAATGACATCTAAGACCTCTTATGTGGATACAAAAGCATTGGATACAGATTATAATTTCTATTGGGTATATCCATATGTGACGGGAACAGATGGAAAACGTGTTGTTGGTAAATCACCATCATATGTGTATGCGAAAGGCGTCTGCGTAAGTGTTACAAATCTGAAAGCAGCGAATCAGAAAGGTTCTGTAAAGCTTACATGGACAAAATCAGTGGGAGCAGATGGGTACTTGATCTATGGGAAGACGTCCAGTGGAAAATATGGCTATATCGGAATGACATCCAAGACAAGCTATGTTGATAAGAAGGCTTCGAAGACGGAATGGAATTTCTATTGGGTATTCCCATATCATATGGATGCTAATGGAAAGAGAGCTGTGGGACAGAAGAGTACAAAATATGTGTATGGTAAAGCAAAATAATAAGTCTTTGGGAAGATAGTAAGTTAAGTTTAGGGGTCAGTCATGAAAGGCTGACTCTTTTTGAAATAAACCGGACAGTAACTGTTTAATCGGAATTATTATAGGAAAGGGGGATAAAGTAAAAACTAGAGGCTTCTGTAAGCAAACCGATATTATTTCAAAGGAAGGAAAAAGAAAATATGAAAAAGAATGGAAAACGTATCATGGCATACATAATGTCAGCAGCGTTGTTAACATCATGCATGCCAGCAGAGAGTGTATTTGCAGAAGAACATATAGCAGATACTGAATCAACAACAGAAGAATTGAATTCAGAAGAATTAGTTCCAGAAGAACAGGTAGCAGATTCAAAGGCGGTGACAGAAGGAGAACTATCAGAACCAGATTCTGAACTTAAAGATCAGGAAGATGATTTAGAAGCAGAAGTTTCGACGTCAGAAGACTCAGAACAGGGAGAAAAAGAAACGACAGATGAGATTGCACCTGGGGATGTGATAACAGATGAATCGGCAGCAGGAGAAGAAGTAGTAACGGAAGAAATTGAATCAGAAGAACAGGATCAGGAAAATCCGAAAGGTATTTCTGAAGATTCATATGAAATGTCATCAGAAAAAGAAATTGAAGTATCGATAGGAAAAGAAGAGAGTAATTCTGAAAATTATAGTATGTTGAGATCGGGCGATCAGAGAACAACAAAGGCAATAAAAATGCCAGATCAGGCGATCAACTTTGAAGAGGTTGTCATTGATGATTTCAAAGCAATTCCCTCAGAACAGAATAATGGATTATATTATTATAATGATTATAAGATTTATTTCTATAGCCTGACAGAGAATACTGTACGAGAAGTATGTTCTTATTCGGATGAAGATATATATGTAGACAGTGTGTATCCAAATGAGGAAAATTCTAAATTTTATATCTTGTGGAGACACTCAGCGCCAGGAACAAAGGAAGAGTTTCTGGATGAATTTGATACGGTAACAGAAAAAGTTGAAGATACAAAAGACTTTGTAAAATTCTTAACGGAAGATGAGTCATCTTCTGAGAGTGCATGTGCAATTGGTGTTGACAGTGATAACAGATATTATCTGGCATCACATAATTATACAACCAATACATATGTAATACGTCTGATCTCTCCAGATTTACAGGAACTTTCCAAAGCAGAGTGTGAAAATGAGATTTATGAATTCAGTGGATTTGATAAGATAAACGGAAATTTCTATTTTGAAGGATATACAAATTGGGGTTATTGGGGATATGATCATGATATGCAGGCATTAAAATGCGGCAATGTCAGTGGTGATACGATTACGATCAGTGATTTGTATATGGATTTGCTTTATCAGCAGTATTATACTCCACATTATGATAATGCAGTAATGCTTTCAAATGGAGAATTAGCCTGGACTTCTACATTCAGCGGAACTGTAAGTATACTTGAATCCAGCGAATTTGACATAACCGATGATTCTATGTCACTGAAAGGCAGCGTTTCAAGAAGCGGTTATGAGGAAGAGGATAAGTTTGCACAAAGCGTTGGAACAAGAGTTGTATATAACAGTCAGACCGATGGGATTGTGATGTATGCAAATGATAATCTGATTGTAGAATTTGATTCAGATTTTAATCAGAGATCATATTATAAGACAGAATATCCAGTATTTGCCATGTACAATTATGGTGATGAAATCATGGTGCTTGAAAAGGATTCTGACAGTAATTATTATGTTGAAACACTTAATTGGACAATGCCATCTGAGATTGTCATGTCACAGAACAGTGCGACAATCAAAGTAGGAGAAAGTTTCCAGCTTTCAACAACAATTGATTCAGAAATGGAATATCTGTATTCATGGTCCAGTGATGACAATGCAGTTGCATCAGTAACAGATGAGGGTACAGTTTTTGGAAATAAAGCAGGAACAGCAACGATATCAGCACAGTTGGTGAATGGTGCGAAAGCAGAATGTAAAGTGACTGTGCAGAAGAAAAGAAGTCCGGCATTAGCGGGTGAAATCAGTTTAAGTGGTGACTCTTCAAGCAATATTTCACAAAATCATTATTCTACCTGGTCATCTGTTTCTGAATCGAATCTTATAGAAAATGAAGATAAGACTTTGACAAGAGTTGAAAGTACATCAAAAGGTGTTCTGGTGGAAAATTATTCTGCAGATGGAAAGGAACTTCTGTCACAGAAAACGATTAAAAAGGAACTCGGAATTTTTGGTGGATGCTTCTCCGGAGAAGAAAATAATTATCTTGTTTTCGGTCAGACAAACAGTGAAGAAAATGACAAAGCAGAAGTTGTGCGTGTTGTAAAGTATTCAAAAGAGTGGACGAAAATCAGTGATTGTAAGATTTATGGATCTAATACGACAGTTCCTTTTGATGCGGGATCATTGCGGATGATCGAACTTGACGGAAAACTTTATATTTATACAGCTCATGAAATGTATGCTGATTCAGATGGAATCAATCATCAGGCAAATATGTTATTTACAATTGATGAAAATACAATGGAAGTAACAGATTCTATGTATGATGTTTCAAATCTTCAGGATGGATATGTCAGTCATTCTTTTAATCAATTTATTCAAACTGATGGAACATACATATACAGAGTTGATCATTCCGAATCAGATAATGTTATGATGAATGATCAGTATCTCTCTATTAATGGAATAACACTTACAATGTATTATAAAGAAAATGAATCAACAAGTGTAAGAACGTGTATCCCTGTGCAGTTTGATATTCATGATGCGAACTATACAGGTGCATCCATTGGAGGGTTTGAACTTGGAAGCGGTAAATGCATTATTACATATGCACAGGATATTTCAGAATATTGTAGTTATAGAAATATTTATATAAGTGTTACAGATCAATATTTTAATAATTCTAAAATTGTTGCATTAACTGGGTATAACAGAAATGAAGATATTACATGCCGCACACCGCAGTTGGTAAAAATTAATGAAAATCTCTTCCTTGTGATGTGGGAAGAATCGAATCTTTCAACAAATAAAATAGTTACAAAAGCGATGACAATAGATGCGAATGCAAATACGATTGCAGAGCAGGTAACTTTACCGTACAGATTATCTGATTGCCAGCCGATTTTAACCAGTGAAGGTATTGTGGAATGGTATGTAACAAATGAAACATCACCAAAGTTATACAGCATTAATCCATATGAGCTTTCTATGCCGGGGAAGGTAAGTGATGTGCATGCAAGCGCGAATGGTAAAAATAAAGTATTGATTACATGGAAAAAATCAGCCATAGCAGATGGATATCTGATCTATGCACAGAAGAATAAAAAATATGCATATTGTGGAATGACATCGAAAACATCTTATGTAGATACAAAGGCATTAGATACAGATTATAATTTCTATTGGGTATATCCATATAAACTGGACAAAGATGGAAAGAGAGTTATTAATACTGACTGCGGATATGTATATGCAAAAGGTGTTTGTGCAAGTGTTACGAATCTGAAAGCAGCAAATCAGAAAGGTGCTGTAAAACTTACATGGACAAAATCAGCAGATGCAGATGGATATCTGATTTATGGAAAGACATCCAGTGGAAAGTACGGTTATATTGGAATGACATCTAAGACAAGCTATGTTGATAAGAAAGCTTCGAAGACAGAATGGAATT
>OLNW01002821.1_pt1 | contig 14274 bp, 10 predicted proteins | sample 1672121 | NCBI WGS metagenome assembly OLNW01 (sample SAMEA3136648, study PRJEB25190) | human gut metagenome
CGTCCAGCATCTCGATGCAGTCGCCCTCGAACCGCAGCACCTTATCCATGTTCAGCAGCAGGCCCCGGTTGCAGACAAGAAAGTTCTCCTGCGTCTTCAGCTGCTGCTCCACCTGTGCAAAGGTGGCAGCGGCCCGGCATTCGCCGTCGTCGGTCACGATCCGGACGAAGTGGTTCTGGGATTCCGCATACAGGATCTTATTCAGCGGCAGCTGCACGGTCTGGCGGGCGATACGCACCTCCAGCTCCGGCTCCTGGCGGCAGAGCACCCGCCGCAGTTCGGCGGTCAGCTGCCGGATCTTTTCCTCTTTATATGGCTTGAGCAGATAATCGAACGGATGCACCGGAAAGGCTTCCCACACGTATTCCGGCGATGAGGTCACAAAGACGATGAGGAGATGCGGGTCTTTTTCCCGCAGCTGCCGGGCCGTCGCGATGCCGTTCGTGCCCTCCATGCAGATATCCAGGAACACCACAGCATACGGCCCGGCGGCGGCTCTGTGCAAAAATGCGTCGCCGCTCTCGTACAGGTCGCAGACGACAGGATCCCCCCACGCCTGCCGCAGCAGCCGCTCCAGCTGCTGGGCTTCAAACTTCTGGTCTTCAACGATCGCGATCCGCAGCTCCATCGCTACGCTCCCCCCTTGCAACTTGATTGTACCACATTTTTCCGCCTCCTGCACCTGCCTTTCACGCACGAAACACCCCCTTTCACGCAGAATTGCCCCATCTGCGCCGCCAAAGCGTGTCGGAGAACACCGAATCCGTCTGGTCTGCCCGGTTCCTGCCGCTTTCTCCATAATCTGTATTTTTTCATTCCTTTTTTCACATTTTCTCAAAAAAGGATTGACAGCGCGAAACCGGCATGATAAGATAACATTCGATTTTGAGAGACAAAGCATGTCGGAGTCTTTTCAAAGCAATTTACCTGGGACCGCCCATCGGGGCTAAGGCCATACGGACAGCCGGGTCCACTGCCGACCGGCGGCATCGCCGCCATTATTGATCGAGTTAAGAGCTCGAATTTTATAAGTTGGTTCCTTTACAGCCATGAAATTGCGCACCCGCTGCGCAGACTTGTGAAACGGTCAATAAGAGTAGTAAAAGTGTAATTGCTATATAGACTCTCCTCATCCCGTCTTTTGGATCCTGCACACTGTCCGGCTCCGGCTCGCCGCCGGGGGCTTTGTGCGCACATTCAAACGCTTTTTGCAAAGCGCAGGTCTGCACCTTTGGGTGTTGGTCCTGCGCTTTTTTGTTTGTCAGGGGATCAGGGACGGAGGAAAAGAACATGAGTGAGAACCGTACACGGTTCCGGCTGGACCAGCGCCGGGCACCCATCTACGAAGCGCTGGAACAGTTCCGGCAGATGCGGGTGGTGCCCTTTGACGTGCCGGGCCACAAGCGCGGCCGGGGCAACCCGGAGCTGACCGCCTTTCTGGGCCAGCAGTGCGTGGGCGTGGATGTGAACAGCATGAAACCGCTGGACAACCTTTGCCACCCGGTATCGGTCATCCGGGAGGCCGAAGAACTGGCCGCCGACGCCTTTGGCGCGGCCCACGCCTTTTTGATGGTGGGCGGCACCACCAGCTCGGTGCAGAGCATGGTGCTGACCGCCTGCAAGCGGGGCGATGAGATCATCCTGCCCCGCAACGTGCACCGCAGCGTGCTGAACGCGCTGGTGCTCTGCGGCGCTGTGCCCGTTTACGTGAACCCGGAGGTGGACAAGCGCCTGGGCATCTCGCTGGGCATGAAGCGGGAGCAGGTGGAAAAGGCCATCCGGGAGCACCCCAACGCCGTGGCCGTTCTGGTGAACAACCCCACCTACTACGGCATCTGCAGCGACCTGCGCGCCATCGTCAAGATGGCCCATGACGCCGGGATGCTCTGCCTGGCGGACGAAGCCCACGGCACCCACTTCTACTTTGGCGGCGGGCTGCCGGTCTCGGCCATGGCCGCAGGGGCCGACATGGCCTCCGTTTCGATGCACAAGAGCGGCGGCAGCCTGACCCAGTCGAGCCTGCTGCTCATCGGGCCGAACGTCCACCCCGGCTATGTGCGGCAGATCATCAACCTGACCCAGACCACCTCCGGCAGCTATCTGCTGATGTCCAGCCTGGACATCTCCCGCCGCAATCTGGCCCAGCGGGGGCGTCAGGTCTTCCACCAGGTGGCCGACATCGCCGAGTATGCCCGCGAGGAGATCAACGCGGTGGGCGGCTACTACGCCTTCGGCAAGGAGCTGTGCAACGGCAACTCGGTCTTCGACTTCGACACCACCAAGCTCAGCGTCCACACGCTGGACATCGGCCTGGCGGGCATCGAGGTCTATGACATCCTCCGCGATGAGTACGACATCCAGATCGAGTTCGGCGACATCGGCAACATCCTGGCCTACCTCTCCATCGGCGACCGCCCGCAGGAAGTGGAGCGGCTGGTCAGCGCACTGGCCGAGATCAAGCGCCGCTACCGCACCGACGGCACCGGCCTGCTCAGCCAGGAATACATCGACCCCGTGGTGGCTACCAGCCCGCAGGAGGCTTTCTATGCGCCCAAAAAGAGCCTGCCTCTGCGCGAGACCGTGGGCATGGTCTGCAGCGAGTTCGTCATGTGCTACCCGCCGGGCATCCCCATTCTGGCCCCCGGCGAGCGCATCACGAAGGAGATCCTGAACTACATCGAGTACGCCAAGGCCAAGGGCTGCAGTATGACCGGCCCGGAAGACCCCGACATTTTACACCTGAACGTTCTGGCCTGAGGAGGAAAACATGGAATTTTGGTTTTCGGAATTTCACACCCCGGATGTGAAACACAGCATCCGGGTGAATAAGCAGCTCTACTCCAAGCAGAGCGACTATCAGCGCATCGACATCTTCGAGACCCCGGAGTTCGGCCGGGTGCTCACGCTGGACGGCAACGTCATGCTGACCGAGCGGGACGAGTTCATCTACGATGAGATGATCGTCCATGTGCCCATGGCCGTGCACAAGGAGGCCAGGGACATCCTCGTCATCGGCGCAGGCGACGGCGGCGTGGTGCGGGAGCTGACCCGCTACGACCGGGTGGAGCGGATCGACCTGGTGGAGATGGACCCGCAGGTCGTGGAGGCCTGCCGCGCCTATCTGCCCGGCAACGCCTGCCGCATGGACGACCGCCGGGTTCACATCTACTTTGAGAACGCGCTCAAGTTCATCCGCCGGTGCGAAGAGGAATACGACCTCATCATCGTGGACTCCTCCGACCCGTTCGGCCCGTCCGAGGGCCTGTTCACCCGCGAGTTCTACGGCAGCTGCTTCAATGCGCTGCGGGCCGACGGCATCATGGTCAACCAGCAGGGCAGCCCCTTCTACGCCGAGGACGCCAGCGCCATGCAGCGCAGCCACAAGCGCATTGCATCCACCTTCCCCATCAGCCGGGTGTATCAGGCACACATCCCCACCTTTGCCGCCGGGTACTGGCTGTTCGGTTTTGCCAGCAAGAAATATCACCCCATCGACGACCTCGACGCCGACGCATGGAAGGCGCTGAACATGCGCACCCGCTATTACACTGCCCGGCTCCATGTCGGCGCATTTTATCTGCCCGCCTTCCTCGAAGAGATGCTGCGGGAAGTGGAGGAACACTGATGCAACCCAACGTTGAGACCTTTATCGGCTGCGACAGCAGCTACCGCGCCGCCAGCATCGTGCTGTACGGTGCGCCTTATGATTCCACCACCAGCTACCGCCCCGGTGCCCGGTTCGGCCCGGCCGCCATCCGGCACGAGAGCTACGGTCTGGAGACTTACAGCCCCTATCAGAACGCCGACCTGACCGACTTCGACGTCTTCGACAGCGGCGACCTGGAGCTTTGCTTCGGCTCCAGCGAATCGGCGCTGGCCGACATCGAAGCCCGCGCCGAAGAGGTCCTGAAGGACGGCAAGTTCCCGCTCCTGTTGGGCGGCGAACATCTGGTCACGCTGGGGGCCGTGCGGGCCGCCGTAAAGAAGTACCCGGACCTGCACATCGTCCACTTCGACGCACACGCTGACCTGCGGGACGACTACCTCGGTGCCCGGCTCAGCCATGCCTGTGTCCTCCGCCGCTGCCACGAGCTGGTCGGCGACGGGCACATCCACCAGTTCTGCATCCGCAGCGGCGACCGCGCCGAGTTCGAGTTTGCAGCCCAGCACACCGAGATGCACAAGTTCGACTTCACCGGCCTTGCCGAACTGACCGAGCAGCTCTGTGCCAGCAAGGCCCCGGTCTACCTGACCATCGACCTCGACTGTCTGGACCCCTCCTGCTTCCCCGGCACCGGCACCCCCGAAGCGGGCGGCGTGAGCTTTTTGCAGCTGCTGGATGCCATCCGCACCGTGACCAGCGCGAACATCGTCGGTGCCGACCTCAACGAGCTGGCCCCCACGCTGGACACCACCGGCGTTTCCACGGCCACGGCCTGCAAAGTCCTGCGGGAGCTGCTGATCGCGCTCGACAAGGGCTGGCCCGGCTTCCAGGTCTGACGAAACCACGCGCAGGCGTTCGCTCTGCGCTGCGATATATGATAACAAAGGAGAAACCTACCATGAGCAAAGTTCTGATCATCGGCTGCGGCGGCGTGGCTTCCGTCGCCATCCACAAGTGCTGCCAGGTCCCCGAAGTGTTCACCGAGATCTGCATCGCCAGCCGTACCAAGTCCAAGTGCGACAAGCTCGCGGCTGAGCTGGCCCCCAAGACTGCCACCCAGATCACCACCGCCCAGGTGGACGCCGACAAGGTGGACGAAGTGATCGCCCTCATCAAGAGCTACCAGCCCGACCTCGTGATGAACATCGCCCTGCCCTATCAGGATCTGACCATCATGGACGCCTGCCTGGCCTGCGGCGTCAACTATATGGACACCGCCAACTACGAGCCGGAGAACACGGACGACCCGGAGTGGCGCGCCATCTACGAGAAGCGCTGCAAGGAGGCCGGTTTCTCTGCCTACTTCGATTACAGCTGGCAGTGGGCCTATGCCAAAAAGTTTGAGGAAGCCGGCCTGACCGCGCTGCTGGGCAGCGGCTTCGATCCGGGTGTGACCCAGGCTTACTGCGCCTACGCTAAGAAGCACGAGTTCGACACCATCGACACCATCGACATCCTCGACTGCAACGGCGGCGACCACGGCTACGCCTTCGCCACCAACTTCAACCCGGAGATCAACCTGCGCGAGGTCTCGGCCCCCGGCAGCTACTGGGAGAACGGCCACTGGGTCGAGATCCCGGCCATGAGCATCAAGCGGGAGTACAACTTCGATCAGGTGGGCGAAAAGGACATGTACCTGCTCCACCACGAGGAGATCGAGTCTCTGGCCAAGAACATCCCGGAGGCCAAGCGCATCCGCTTCTTCATGACCTTCGGCCAGAGCTACCTCGACCACATGCGCTGCCTGGAGGACGTGGGGATGCTGTCCACCACGCCCATTGAGTTCAACGGGCAGGAGATCGTGCCCATCCAGTTCCTCAAGGCCCTCCTGCCCGACCCCGCCAGCCTCGGCCCCCGCACCAAGGGTAAGACCAACATCGGCTGCATCTTCACCGGCAAGAAGGACGGCAAGGAAAAGACCTACTATATCTACAATGTCTGCGACCATCAGGAGTGCTACCGCGAGGTCGGCTCGCAGGCCATCAGCTACACCACCGGTGTGCCTGCCATGTGCGGTGCCCTCATGCTGCTGACCGGCAAATGGACCACCAAGGGTGTCCACACGGTGGAAGAGTTCGATCCGGACCCGTATCTGGACGCTCTGGACAAGTACGGCCTGCCCCGTTCTGAGAGCCACGCCCCGGCTCTGGTGGACTGATGCGGCTGCGGGACACGCGCCCGCCCTTTGCCGGGCTGGCGAACCTCTCCGAGACCGCCCTGTCTGCCCTGCCCACCCCCTGCTATCTGCTGGACGAAGCCCAGCTGCGCCGCAACGGCGAACTTCTGCTGGGGGTGCAGCAGCGCACCGGCTGCAAGATCCTGCTGGCACAGAAGGCGTTCTCGAACTTCGACCTCTATCCCCTGCTGGCGCCTTATCTGGCGGGCACCGAGGCCAGCGGCCTCTATGAGAGCCGCCTCGGCCGGGAAACGCTGCCCGACAAGGAGAACCACGTGTTCTGCGCTGCCTACCGGGCCGACGCATTCGACGAGCTGCTGCACTACGCCGACCACATCGTCTTCAACTCGCCCCGCCAGCTGGCCAGATTCGGCCCGGCAGCCAAAGCGGCGGGCAAGAGCGTCGGTCTGCGCATCAACCCGGAATGCTCGACCCAGGAAGGCCACGCGATCTACGACCCCTGCGCCCCCGGCAGCCGCTTGGGCACCACCCGTGCCCAGTGGGACGCCGCTGTGCAGGCAGACCCGGCCCTGCCGGGTCTGCTGGACGGCCTGCACTTCCACACCCTGTGTGAGCAGGATTCCGACGCGCTGGCCCTGACGCTGGCCGCCGTGGAAGACCGCTTCGGCGACCTGCTGCCCCGGATGCAGTGGCTGAACTTTGGCGGCGGACACCACATCACCCGCCCCGGCTACGACCTGCCCACGCTGGAGCGCTGCATCACCGAGACGCAGACAAAGTACGGCGTACAGGTCTATCTGGAACCCGGCGAGGCCTGGGCGCTGAACGCAGGCTATCTCGTCACCACGGTGCTGGACACCCTGCGCAACGGCGATACCAGCCTTGCCATCCTGGATCTGTCTGCCGCCTGCCACACGCCGGACGTCATCGAGATGCCCTACCGCCCGCCCCTGCTGAACGCAGGCGACCCCGGCGAAAGGGCCGTCACCTTCCGACTCGGCGGCCCGACCTGCCTGGCCGGGGATGTCATCGGCGATTATAGCTTCGACGCCCCCCTCACCGAGGGCGACCGTCTCTTCTTCGGGGATATGGCCATCTACACCACCTGCAAGAACAATACCTTCAACGGCATGCCCCTTCCGCCCATCTGGACGATGGATGCCTCCGGCACCTGCCGCGAGCTTGTAAAGTTCGGGTATGAGGATTTCAAGATGCGGGTTGGAAATAGCAAAAAATAAAATATCCCGCATTCAAACGCGCCCCTTCCCTGTGGCAGACCACATCGGAAGGGGCGCGTGGTTTATGATGGAGCTCACATAACAAAAACACCCTTCCTCTCACGGAGACCCGCAAAAGGAAGGGTGTAGAACTCAAGTTCCTGTTGTCGTACCAATCACAGCATGTTCGTACCACGATTATATCACGTTTTAGCGTTATTTGCAAAGTTTTCGCCAATTTCACATCCGGTCTGCATTTTTCTCATATTTGAAAGTCTATTTTCATGGAACACATAGTTCGGAGCGTCCGGGGCCCGGAGCTGCCGCCGGGGGCGTTTGCTCTGCCCAGATACGCTCCTCTGCTGCCTCTTTTGCTGAAATTTCACCGGAAGTGATTTTGAGGCTTGGAGTGAGAAACGGATGCGTTTTGTTCGATATGAAGCAATCGTTCCATTAGAAAACCGTATGGATGGGATTTTGTAACTCCGTCCACACGGTTTTGGATTTTGAAAAGATTATTTCAATTTTTCGAGAATCTCGTCTGCACTCACGCCACTTGCTAACAGCTTTTTCAGCACATCCTCTGCTTCGCTCTTCTTCGCTGCTTCGGCGGCCTTTTGATCAGCTGCCGCTTTCTTGGCTTCCAGCTTGGCCAGCTCCTTCTGGGTGACCTTTAGCGCAGTCTTCTTCTCTTTCAGGTCAGCCTTCAAAGTGTCGATGTTGGCCGTGATGGAAGCAGTCTCCGCCATCAGGGAAGCAATGGAAGACTGCTTCTCTGCGATCTGGGATGCGATGTCGGTAGAGATTTTCGGTTTATTTTTGCTTCCTTTAGTTCTGGGCATTGTTGTGTACCTCCAGTTTTTATTTGATAATAAGTGTATAAATTAGATTGGTTCGATGATAACTGGAATTGGGATGTACGGCCCACACGGATGCTATATGAGCTTCTGCTCTCTCCTACTTACCGATGGCCTTGGAAAGTGAAAATTGTATGCTCGTATAGGTGGGGCGCGGAATTTTCAAAGTGCCCATGGTGCGGAACCACTATGGAGCGTGAGTACCAGCTCTTTTGCGACCGTTGCGGACAAAGGTTAAATTGGAGTGGATTTGATGAATGTGAAGTGAAGTACATATGGTGGGACGGAGTTGATGAGGAGGAAGATGATTAGCTTTTGGTTCTAATCACACTTACCTTTTAAATTATACTACTGTCTCTTCCGATTTGCTAGTCATTCCGAAATCTCATCCATCTCTTTAGCTTCCAAACTTTCCATGTACTTTTTAGCATCTTTCATAAAGCTGATTGCAATCATCACGATTACAGCACCAATCGGAAATGCAGCAACAATACTAACCGACTGAAGATTGTTCATGGAGCTTTCTGCAAACAGCAAAGCAATCGGAAGCAAAATAAGCAGAATACACCACATCAACTGAATGCCCTTGTTCGGCTGCTCACCATCCTCCAGTGTGTGATAGCTGTAGCAGGATGCTGTCAATGCAATCGAATCAAAAGAGGTCGCATAGAAGGCAATCATCGTCAGCAACACAACTACCATGATAACAGGTGCACCCGGCATTGTTTTGATGATAGACACAATCATGCCATACAGATCTCCGCTTGCCAGATACTGTGCAATAAAGTCAGCCTTTCCAGTGACTTGCATTCCCATAGAATAGTTGCCAAGTACGATGAAACTTGTCAGTGTTGAACCGACGCCAAATACATAGCCACCAAGGATTGTCTGACGCACTGTTCTACCACGAGAGATGCTACCGATAAAGAACGGAGCGGCCACACACCAAACCATCCAATAAGCCCAATAGTAAATCGTCCAGTTCTGCGGGAAGTTAGATGTACGAAGCGGATCAGTAAATGTGGACAGATCAACGAAATTCTGTACCATCTTGCCAAGAGAAGAAAAACCAGTTTCGATAATATACCGTGTCTCTCCACCAAACAGCAGTACAAAGGCAATCAGACCAAAGAACATATAGATACAAATATTGGCCAGCTTACTAATTCCCTTAAATCCATGCAACAAAGAATATGTATATACAGCGCAGGTAATCAGAAGAATGATAATGTTAATCACAGTACGACTAACGGCAACATGGAACAGCTCACTAATTATGGTTGCCATCAGCGGTGTTGCCACACTAAAAGTGGTGGCAGTACCAGCAAGAAGCGCAAACACAGCTAACAGGTCAATAATTCGACCTGCCCAGCCATCGGTATGCTTTCCAAGAATCGGACGGCAAGCCTCTGAATACTTCTGACGGTTTCTTTTTCTTACATGAAGCATAAAACCAAAGGCAACGGCCAGTACCAGATAGAATCCCCAAGGAATAAAGCTCCAATGGAACAGCGGATATACACCAGCCCAATCCTGAATGCTACCCATTTCTGCCAGATGTGGATCAGTCGCATACAGCACCCATTCCGAGAACGAATAGAACAAAATATCTGCTGCGAGACCACAGGTGAACATCATCGAACCCCATGCAAAGAAGGAATACTTCGGCTTCTCATTCTGCTCGCCAAGGACGATGTTACCGTACTTAGAACCGGCAATATACAGAGAAAGAATGAAAATTCCTAATCCAATTACTAAGTAATATGTACCAAAGGTATCACCAAAGAAAAAACGGATCTGGCTCAGTACAGCATTCGATTGTTCCGGTACCAAAAAGAATAGAACACATAATGCAATCACGATTGCCAAAGGCACCAGTGTTATCATCCAGTCTATTTTTCCATGTTCTTTTTTCGTATTCATTTACTTTCCCTCCGCATATTTTTTGTAGCTGGCATCTAGAGCAATTAACTCGCTCAGATTATCCACTTCTATAATATCGTCCTTATTCATAGGACGGATACCCAATTGATACTCCTCCGGGTAACAGAACATCGCCACATCATCCCAGTAGATTTGTCGATTCTTCTTTTGTTCAAACTCAATTTCAAGATGGTGTTTCAGTTTTTTCCCATCCTCTGCAGTCCAGCGGGAAATACTGTACAGCTGCCATCCGCCTTTTCCGCCTGTCCGACTACATATCGTAACAATGCCATTTTCAACAGTCTGAAGCCACTCATCCGTTTTATCATCTGTCCAAACACTGTTATAACCAGAGCGTTCAAATTCTGGTGCTAAAATTTCCGGATTATAAATGATCTGATCTCCATCAAGAATGATAGCATTCTCAATATACTCTCGTGCCACATAAAGTGAAGAGATGTTGTTGCAAGTATCATAGTATGGATTTTCAATCAGCTTAACATCAGGATACTCCTTTTCAAGTGTCACAAACTGCTCTTTCAGATAGCCGACAACAACATAAATTTCATTAATTCCGTTTTTATGCAGACCATCAATGACTGTGTCAATCATCCGCACCCCATTCACTTTAACCAGCGGTTTCGGTGTTGTCAGCGTCACCGGGTGCATTCGATTTCCTAAGCCTGCCGCCATAATAATAGCTCTTTCTACTTTTGGCATTTACTTTTTCTCCCCTTGCTTTTTCAGTTCCTCTTGAACAATTCGATAGTAGTCCTTTGCATAGCGATACTGTCGAAGCGAATATTCGCCAAACTCTACACCAAGATTGCGTTTATATTCACACCAGTTGCTCCACAACAGACCACAGGCTGCAATATAGCAGTAAATTTTGATTCTGGTCGCATCATCACAACCTTCTTTAAAGTAAGCAGCAATCAGGCGATCCACCTGACGCTTATTGTAAAGTGAGTAAATACAGAACATTGCCACATCCACATGAGGATCTTGCATTCCTGCATACTCCCAGTCAATCAGTCGGATTTCCTCCCTGCCATCTTTCTCCGCAAACAGAAAATTATCCGGCACTGCATCAATATGTGTCAGGACTTTTTCTCCAGCATGTGCATTAATATAAGGCTTTAACGACAGAACATTTGCTTTTGTTTTTTCATAGTCCTTATAAACAGAAGGAGTCCCATCCCACAGCGTTTCATAGAACTCCATCTGTCCAAAAATATCAAACTCGTGGTTTACTTTCAATTTCAAGTCATGGAATGCGTGCAGCTGCTTCATACACTTCTTAACATCTTCGTAGTTCAATGGATCGCATACTCTTGCGCCTTCCAGAAATTCCGTGATCTTGTAGCCATTTTCCGGATTGATATACGCAATATCATCACAAATGTGTTTTCCGTCAATGGCCTGATAAACTGCCGCCTCCTGACGACGGTTAATAAGCTGGTCAGTTCCCTCTCCCGGAATACGCATGATATATTTTTTTCCTTTGCAGGTAAACAGGAAAGAACGATTCGTCATGCCTTTTTTAAGAACCGTAATATCTGTAACTGCTTCTGGCCTTGCATCCAGAGCCTCACAAATCACCTGAATTGCATCTGTTTTTAACTGGTTAGAATCGCTGTCGATTTCCCGGAGTTGCTCATAAGTATTGATTTCCACAACATCTGCAGAATGAACTACACGGGCAGTAACGATCATCCGATCCCTGTTATAAAGTGCTTCTTCCCAGAACGCTCCATCATACCGTTGATTTTTGCAAAGTTCATCAATGCGTTCCGCAATTATGTCGGCATCCTCTTTTACTAGGTAGCAGATACCGATCATTGCATTGCCACCAGAACTTTCCGGTACAGTTACCAGTTCCATTTTTCGGTTAACGCGAACATTACTCTCGTTATCAACGAGATCGCTGACCATATACCAAGAATATAGTTCATGCCGATGGAACGGATTTCTGTCACACCAAATATCGCAAGGAATAATGTAAGCATTCTCCAAATGTTCTTTTACAAGTCTGACCGAATGCAGATTGTTCTTTGATGCATAATCGGCATTAACCACGAGTTCTACACCATACTCATCAATCAAATACTCGTATTTTTCTTTCATGAAGCCTACAACTACATAGATTTCTTCAATCCCCACTTCATGAAGCTGCTTGATGATACGTTCAATCAGAGGCTCACCATTAACTTCCAAAAGACCCTTTGGCATTTCTGTGTTGATTGGAACCATACGCATACCAAACCCCGCTGCCAAGATAATAGCTCGCTGTGGGGTTTTCTGTTTGAATTCTGTAATTGCCTTCACTGTTGGACGTATGGATTCATCTAAGTAATCAGCTTTGATAAGTTCCTTTAGTGAACGGTTTACCACCCCCAAGGAATGACCTGATACTTCCGCCAAAATTCTTTGATTAATAAAAGGCTCTAGCAGAAGCGTATTCAAGATATCACTTTCTTGCTTGTTCACTATTTTTTATTTCCTTTCTTTCACGATTTTTCTTTTTTTATTTTTCATGAACACCCATATTATAAAAAAGCACAAGTTTTCTTACCTCTGCAGCCTACTTGTGCCCTTTCACATCCTGTATAGACCAAATAATATGGTTTATGCTATCTTACATTAAACAAACATTTTGGTTTATGTGATGTTCTTGTTATTTCTTTAAGCAGCCTGTTTTTTTAATCAAATAGATTGTTGATGCAACAAAAATTGCTGGATAGTACAATGCATAAAACAGCACATATAAATCCAAGCAGTCGAATATTACACACAGCAGAATCGCAACAAGGTTCCAGCCACCCATACTCAGTTCAGAATCCACTCTTGTAAACAACTTCATGAATGTACTTTTGGGTGCATTCGCTTCTTCTAAAACTTCTTGTACTGTTAATTTGCCATCTGCAATCTCTTTCATTTGAATTTCAGATGTATTGTTTTTCATCTTTTGAAAAAACAATCTTACCATAGTATCACAAGAGGATGTATATGCGCCAATGAGAATAATCCAAGCCGCACCAGCAGGTACCAAAAGTCCTCCTTCTCGGTAAATCGCCCAGCCAAGTACCGGAAAAATAAAGCCAACCATTGCATAGCTGCTGGTTGCATCGATAAAATCACCATACGGTTTTCCACCAACAGATCTTGCCATATTTCCGTCTGCCGAATCAGTAATCGACCAAATATTCATTAAAATAGCACCAATTAGGTACCATACTTTATTTCCAGTCAGGAAACATCCACATACCGCAAAGGCAATAATCAAGGAAATAAAGGACACTTGATTAGGTGTAAGACCTATTTCACAAAAAAAGCTAGAAAACAAAAAAGATATTGGTCTGTGAAACACTCGCGCAACAAGTGGATCTTTTTTTCTTTTCCATTCTGGCATCGTATCATGGAAAAATTTCGGTGAATACTTCATTTATTTTTTCCTCCTAAAATATGTTTAATATTTGTCACAATTTGAAATTGGGACTTTTTTCCAACCATCCATGGAGCAATGCGCACAACAACCTCATAGGCCACACTGCAAATAAGCATTGTAACCGTAACGACAATCATTGCAAGCAGGATGCTTCCTCTCACAGCATCTGTTCCCATGTGCAACGGTATTGATACAATCTTCACCACAATCCTATATACGGGACCGTGGATGCAGAGAACGATCAAAGAGATTCGACCAAGATATTGCAAAATTTTATTTTCGTTGATGAGCTGAGAAATCAAAATCAGCGCAAACACACCAATAAGGGCCGTCACAAACCACATAATTCCCGTGGTTAAGTTGTGGAGAGATAAGAAGAAATTTACGGTAAGCAAAACTACCGCAGCCACTCCAGTTCCTACATTTCTATCCGCAATCTTTGTTTCTCTTCCTGTCAAGAACACACCCACAGCATAAAATCCTATGTACTTGAACACGCGGTTAATGCCCCACGGGAGTTCAGGCATCGGAAGAACAATATAGATCAGACTCATCAATGCAGAAACAACATAAGCAATTTTTCTGCCACCCAAATTCATAACCAGTATATTAAACAGAACAACTGTCACAAAGAAGCACGGCAGGAACCACAAATGAACATTGAAGTCCAAATTATTATAGCAACCAGACAATAGACCGAACAGGGAGTCCGTGAAACTCATATTTGAATCCCGGAATCTTCTCTCTATCACCTGCCAGTATAATAGTACCAGTAATCCGAACGAGAAATACGGAACAACTATGGTCTGGATTCTTCGCTTTATATCCGTTAAAATTGTTTTTTCTTTATACACCCAGCCTGCCGCCAAAAAGAACAGCGGCATATGGAAAGAATACAGCCAATTAAAAACAATTCGATTGGAATAGATATGTCCTACCGCAACCAAAATAATACCTATTCCCTTTAATACATCAAGCCATGATAATCGCTCTGCTCTGCTCTGCTCTGCTCTGCTCTGCTCTGCTCT
>OLNW01002829.1_pt1 | contig 14258 bp, 9 predicted proteins | sample 1672121 | NCBI WGS metagenome assembly OLNW01 (sample SAMEA3136648, study PRJEB25190) | human gut metagenome
AGGTCTGTCCTCAAAGATTTCATTTCCTGCCGAGCTTATTCCGGTAGTGTTTGTAAGAATGTTCTCATCATCTGCTGCGACCGGACTGTCGCTTGATATATTCGACAAATACGGTCCCGATTCGTACATAGGTCTTGTGACATCAATCATGATGAGCTGCACCGAAACCATTTTTTATACGATGAGTGTCTACTGCATAGCTGCAGGCATCAAAAAAACACGCTGGACTCTGCCGGGTGCGCTGTTATGCACATTCGCCGGCATCGCCGCAAGCGTGTTGATTGCAGGAATGCTGTAAAATAAATATTATGATACCGGAATCAAAAGACCGGAGCCCACATCAGTCTGCCCATAATTACTGTACTGCCGCACGGTCAGCCGGAGCTGTTACAGGTTCTGTCTCTCCCTGTGCCGCCTGTGTTGCCGATGCACTGCTGTATGACGGAGCAGTTACAGACTTGTTATGAACTGCTTCCGGCAGACTTGCGCCAACCGTAGCCGTACTCTGTGTCTGCTCCTTTTCCGGCTGCTTTTTAAATCCGTCAATCCAGCTATGTTTTGTAGTCGCCTCTGAGGCCGCACCACCAGCAGGGGTTGTAGGTTCAACATACTGCTTATATGAACCGTCAGGATTAATAAGCGGCTGTATACTTATTGAAGATCCGACCTTGAACATAACATACTCTATCCCGGTCTCACTGTCGAGATATATCGTATAATTGCTGCCCGTCTCAATTATGTTAAGTATACTCGTTGTAACGTCTTCCTTAACTTCCTTGTTGTCGGTACTTACATAAGTGTTATCATTCTTCTTCACCTTAGTGTATGAGCGGAATTCCACAACAAACAAAAGTGCAAAAAGAATTAATGCAACAATGCTGACTACTATTCCAAGCCCCTTCTGCATAACACGGGTACGCTTTCTTGTCGGATGCTGCTCATCCCACTCATCAGGATTGAACTCGCCGTCTTCATATGCATACGGATCTTCCTGCCTGTCTGCAGAATTATCTTTATCTTTGTCTTCAGGCTTTTCAGGCTTCTCATCCTTCTTAAGCTCTTCATCATTGTTGTTGTCTTTATCCTTCATAAACACCTCTTTATTATGACTTAGAAATAAACCATCTCTTCCGCAGCAGGCTCAGCCGGTGTTACGCTTGATGCATAAAGAACCGGACCCTTCTTGCGGTATGACATCTGGAACTCATACTTGATAACTGCTTCTACATATACCCATGAACGCTCAGTAAGCGATGCAACGTCAGGATAATTACATATATATCCGATAAATGCCGTATCAGCCTCACAGCATGTCATTGCCTTACGTCCCGGGACGAATGTCTTGGCTGCGAACTTCTTGCCCTTGTATACCTGTGCCTTGAATCTTACCTTTTTATCTTTATAGACTTCAGGTCTCTCAGACACATCCATATACCAGATACCATAATCAGAATCATCAACATCTATGACATCTGCATTAATATCATAAGGAAGCTGCTCTGCTATTGATGCAATCTCACCGTTAGTATTCTCGAATACTATCTGTGCGAATCCGTTAAGAATCTTAACGCTTCTTCTGAAACCGCCAAGGTTCATTCCCTTCTCACAGCGGTTGAATATTACCATCTCTGCGCTTCTCATGGTCTCTGCCATTGTTGACTTCATGTTATTCCACATAAGCTCAAATGTACCGGCATTAACAAGTGTTATTCTCTGATATATTGTCCATCCGAATGGCTTCTTAAGCTCATCCAGAAGCGACATCTCCCACATTCCGTTGTATTCGATTACAACAAGCCATGGGTCATATTTTTTATCAAGCTCTGTAAGCTTCTCGGCAGTAAAGTCTTCCTTCTCAAGTACGACCATGTCCATCTTATGCTTCTTCAGCATAGCTTCGTCATATTCATTCTCGCCCTCTTCACAGACAATAAGAAGCTTCTTCTCTGCCTCATCAAACTGTCCCTGCTCTATAGTCTCTGTTATAAATGTAGTCTTACCGCTGTCAAGGAATCCATCTATAAGAAATACCGGAATCTCATAATTCTGATCCATTAATAATCTCCATTCATGTTTGGTTAAATGTTACCCGGCATCAGATCTAGTTGACACCGAACAGCTCCTTAAGCTTATCCTCTGCAAGCTTAGAACCGATTACGCAGATACGTCCTGTAAAGTCAGGCTTTCCATCTCTTATCTCATACTCACCCGGTACAAGGTCAAAGTACATCCACTTGCCTTCCTTATCTGAAAGCATACCCTTTGAACGGAGTATCTGACCGAACTCTTCACTGTTGGCAAGCTTATTAAGTATCTCATCAAGCTGCTGTCTTGTGAACTTATTAGGTGTCTCTACGCCCCAGCTTGTAAATACTTCATCTGCATGATGGTGATGATGATGCTCATGGTCATGCTCGTCATGGTCATGATGATGTCCACAGCAACACTCCTCGCCATCTTCATGGTGATGATGGTGCTCGTGCTCATCTTCGTCATGATCGTGGTGATGTTCGTGTTCGTCCCCGTCATGATCGTGGTGATGTCCGCAGCAGCACTCCTCACCATCCTCATGGTGATGATGCTCATGCTCATGTGCCTGATGCTCTGCCTCAGCATGCTCTGCAAGAAGCTCAAGCTCAAGGTTAGTAACATTCTCCATGGCTGACAGAATCTGTGCTCCGTCAAGGTCATCCCATGGTGTTGTAATAATATGTGCGTTAGGGTTAAGCTCACGCATCATCTTTATGACTGCATCAAGCTTCTCCTCTGTCTGATTCTGTGTACGGCTGAGGATTACTGTTCCGGCATGCTCAATCTGGTTATTAAAGAACTCACCGAAGTTCTTCATATATACCTTTGCCTTAAGTGAATCTACAACTGTAGATGCGCTGTTAAGCTCAATCTCATTCTCGATATGAAGATCCTTTACAGCCTTGATTACGTCTGAAAGCTTACCTACGCCTGAAGGCTCGATAATTATTCTGTCCGGATGATACTTATCAATTACATCCTTAAGTGCTGTACCAAAATCACCTACGAGTGAGCAGCATATACAGCCTGAATTCATCTCTCTGATCTCAATTCCGGCATCCTTAAGGAATCCGCCGTCTACGCCAATCTCACCGAATTCATTCTCAATAAGTACAACCTGCTGTCCCTTGAGTGCCTCAAGAAGAAGCTTCTTAATTAATGTAGTCTTTCCTGCTCCGAGGAATCCTGAAATTATATCTACCTTTGTCATTGCTCTATTACTTCCTTTCTTATGATGCGGCTTGCACCACTATATATCTAACAGTTCTCACAGTAGAATTATACAACATCTGTCAAGCCAGCGGATGTCCTCCGAGGTCAAATGTCTCTTCAATAATATCGCATGCAACCCCGATAAGCTCGACACACGGTCTCTTCTTATAGTAATCTGCATTACGCTCTGCCGGCACTGTGCTTCCCTCCGGCTTCTTAAGTCCAAGCAGTTCCTTACATATTATGCTTCCTCCTGACCGTTCCCTGAACTTCTTCGCCATCTCCTGGACAACCGCGTAATTATGTGCCTTGGCATCTCTGTCAGCGCCTTCCGTTGCTCCTGTCTCAAATCCTGCCACAAGTGACATTCCTGATACACATCCGCACACCTCACGCATTCTGCCTACTCCGGCGCCAAATGATGCCGATATCCTGAATGCCATATCCGCCGGAATCTCATACAGATCCGCATATGCGCCGAATACCGACTGTGCACAGTTGTATCCCTCTTTAAAAAGCTGTACTGCCTTTTCTTTACGTGTCATAATCTGCCTTCTACCTCCACTTCACACTGCTTCCCCTTCCTGTCTTGCTTACCACAAGCTGACATTCTATCTGCTCCTTCAGTTCCGTAACATGCGATATAATTCCAATCATACGTCTGCCGTCCGCAAGACCTTTTAGTATATTAATCGCCTGCTGCCTTGAATAATCATCAAGTGAACCGAAGCCCTCATCAATAAACATTGTATCAAGGCGCACTGCCCCTGTCCTGTTCTGTATTATATCAGACATTCCGAGCGCCATTGCAAGCGCTGCCATAAATGTCTCTCCGCCTGACAGCGTCTTAACATCCCTCACTGAATTAGTAAGTTCATCATGGACATCTATATCAAGCCCCGACTTTCTGCCCTTATTGTCTATATTATCAATGTCACGGCACATAAGGCACCACTGCCCGTCATTCATTGCCGACAGCCTCCTGTTGGCTGCACTTATTATCTTTTTGAAATACTGTCTTAATACAAATGTCTCAAAATTAATCTTGACGCTGCCTGTAAGACTTCCGTTCGCCGTATTGTAAAGCGTTGCATATATCCTGTACTTATGCATTGCGCCCGCGCGTTCTTCTGACATCTTTGCAAACTCACCAGCTATCTCCTGATTAGCCCTTATATCCGCATAGAGTTCACCCATATGACCTGATTTTTCGCGGATAAGCTTCTCAATTCGTACGACTGCCGCCTCAGCCTCCTGCGTATCAACACGCATCTTTCCGTCAATCTGACCGGCCAGCGTCTTAATCTTTACAGCATTATCGGCTGCTTCCCTGTCATATTCGGCAATCCCGGCCTCAAGCACCGCCATTGCTGCCTTATCCCGCTTTGCTTCTTTATATTCGGCTTCAGAGGCAAATCCTTCAGATTCAACCGAGTCTGCCAATGCTCTGCATGCAGCTTCATAAGTTTCCCTTAACTTCTCCGCCCCTTTCTGTTCATTATCCGCTTCTCCACGTTTTCCTGCAAGCTCTTTTTGAAGATTCGCCACAAGCTCCTGCCGGCTGAGCCAGGACTTCTCAACTGCCGCTATCCTGTCCTCAAGCTCTTTCATAATCTTCTCGGCTTCCGGACGGTCTGAATATCTCAGGTTCTTGGACAGTGCCGATATCTCTGACTCCATGTGTGCAAGCTGTACCTCATCCTGCGATATCTCATTCTTTAGTAAATCAACCCTGACACTCATATCACTAAGGTCTGATGTAAGCTTCTTAAGCTTATCCTCATTGTCTCTGTAAATGCATGCTGTCTCGTTAAGCTTGCGCATCTCTTCACCGGCATCAGTGAGTTCTTTTTCTGTCTTAAGCTTGAGTCCGATAATATCTTCATCCTGCCCATTCTCTCCCATAACACTTTGAATGCTCTGTTCGATAAGCTTAATCTGATTATCACATTCACTTTTGGCAAGGACTGTTTCTGTATACATATTCTGCCTTGCAGCATCTGCCTTGTCTCTTGACCTTCTTGCTTCATCAACCGATGCCTGCGTTACATCTTCATTATTAAAAGCCGCCGGATTTGGGTGAATTACAGAACCACATACCGGGCACGGCATTCCGTCTTCAAGCTGCCTTGCAAGTATTCCCGCCTGTCCGCTCATGAATAATGCTTCAAGCCTCTCATAGCACGCACTGGCATGTTCATATTCATTCCGTGCATTAAGGTACTCACTGCTTTTCTGTTCATGCCTCTTGCGCATCTTTACAAGCTGCTCCTGCAAATCTTCAATCTTCCTGATTCTGTCAAGAGTATCCTTTTTGTCGCTTATTGTGTTATTAACCTTTTCGAGCCTTACCATACAGTCAGCGTTCCCGTTCTGAAATGCTGTTATACCGTCCTGATATGCCTTTTGCCTGCTTAATTCCTCTTCTAATGCTGCTTTCTGATTGTTAAGGTCTTTCTTCCTATTATTAAGAGCATCAAATTCCTTCTTCCTGCTGCCAAATGTGTCATAATCCGGAATGCTTTTTCTAATCTCCTCAGCCTGCAGCCTGAGCTTAGGACATTCGTCATTATATACTGCACTTATGCCGGAAAGCTCCGCGCTCTGCCTGTCAAGCCTTTTTGCAGCTTCATCAATCCATGTGGCAAGTTCCTTCACCCGCTTCTCAGACTGTCTCAGCTTCTCTTCTGCATCTGTTCTCTTATCATCCAATACAGCCACTGCCGCTGCACGCTTTGCTGCTTCAATCTCACGTCTCATGCCATCTGCCTGAGGTCTTCTCTGCTCAATATCCAAAGTCTCCGCCGCGGCTTTATCATATTCATCAAACAGGCTGTTAGTCTGCTTCGCTCTCCCGATAGCTGCATTATTATTATCTCTCTGTCCCGTAAGCTCGTCCTTCTCAGCATTCAGGCTGTCGTATAATGACTGCTGTGATGCAATTATATCGCCAAGCAGCGTCAGAGACTCCTCGTAATCCGGTTCTTTTCTCTCACAAAGCTGCCAGTATCTCTCATTATAAGCTTCCGTTACTTTAATCTGTCCAATCCGTGAATCATATATCTTCCGGTTATCCTCAAGCTGGCCGTATATATCCTTATATCTGGCCTGAAGTTCATATTGGATTCTCTGATAATCCTCCGTCCTGAATATCCTGGAGAATATCTCTCTTCTGTCATCAGAATCCGCATACAAAAGCTTCATGAAATCACCCTGCGCAATCATTGCCACCTGCGCAAACTGCTTTGCATCCAGCCCGATTATCTCAACAATCTTACCGTTAACCTCTTTCTTATTACCGGTAAATTCACTTCCGTCAGGCATTGTAAGTGTAACATCCGGCTTCTCCGTTGTATATCTGGCCGAACCGTCCGCATTGCGGCGCTTACTCTGACGTATGTACTCAGGGTTACGCCTTACTGAATATATGTTGTTCCCATACTCAAACGTAAATTCTACCCATGTATCCGTATCTGCATCCGCATACTGGCTGCGCATCATATTACCGCTTCTGTTGCCGCCACTCGTCTCATCGTAGAGTGCATACATGATTGCATCAAAAATAGTCGTCTTGCCTGAGCCGGTGTCACCCGTAATCAGGAAAAGTCCTTCTCTTCCCCTGTCAAATTCAATTGTCACCCTGTCCGCATACGAGCCGAATGCTGACATTGTAAGTCTTATTGGTCTCATTCTAATTCCATCCTCATTGCCGGCATGATATATTAATTACATCTTCCATTGCCCTGCGCTCATCATCTGACATATCTCTTCCCTGCATCCTGCGGAAGAATTCTGCAAACAGTTCATCCAAAGATACATTCACATCATCATACTCTTCCACGTACTCCCTGTTCGTCCTTGAATTGTCCACACTCACAGATAACAGATTCGGAAATATATCAATAAGAGTCTGACGTGCATTATAAACCTCATTCTCATCAGTCAGCACAACACTGACGTAGTCATTCGTATTCTTATCGGAATATTGCCTTACTATCTCATCAAACTTTCCCTTTATCAGTCTTACATCATGCAGCGCATCAAGCTTAAGCTCCGTTATCTCAGCCGGTTCGCCCTTCTCTTTCATGTCTACCATAAGAAGTGCCTTATTATCTTCACGCTCACTTACTGAATACTTAAGCATTGTTCCGCAATACCTTACATAATCATATCCGACCTTCTGTCCTCTGTGTATATGTCCAAGCGCAGCATAGTCAAAATCCTTAACGGCACTGACATCAACATTATCAATTCCGCCTACACTTATAGTCTCAGAATCAGTTCTTGACGGCTGCGTCTGTCCATTAGTATAGAATTGATGTGACACGATAACATTACGTTCTGAATAGTCAATATTCTCCCTTGCTATAACTGCATGAACTGCACTGTCATAAGAACTGCAGCAATCCCCAACTGCGTCTGTAGAAGCCCCAACTGCATTCTCGTCTGCAAATACGCCCTTGACATAACCCGGCTTAATAAATGGCATCAGCCAGAAAGTGACTTCCCCATATTCATCCTTAAGCACCACACTCTTAAGATGGTCCCCACTGTTGCGCGGAGGCATTCCTGCCACGTGGATGTTGGATTTTGTGAAGATTCTGCTACCATAGTTAAGCCTCTCTGCTGAATCATGATTGCCGCTTATAAGCATAACTGTAGTGCCCGTATCCGCAAGATTAACAATAAAATCATCAAACACTGTAACCGCTTCGGCTGACGGAAGTGACTTATCATATACATCACCTGCAATTATAACTGCATCGGGGCTGTACTCACGTACATACTCCACAACGCGTGTAAGTACATGCCTCTGGTCATCAAGCAGACTTCTCTCATGAAGCTGCTTGCCGATATGAAGGTCCGACATATGGAAAAATCTCATAACTATAACTCCCTGCATTCCTCAAGATTATCCGATATCTTAACAAGCACGCTATGCAGCGCATTAAGTTCATCATCGGACAATCCCTTGCAAATCACATTATCAAGCTTCTTAAGTCCTTCGCGTGCCTTGGCTGCTTCAATCTTTCCCTGTTCCGTAAGACATATAAGGAATGACCTTCTGCACTCCGGGTCACGTTCCCTTACAAGGAAGCCTGCTTCCTCCAGCCTGTCAAGGCTTCTTGATACCGTAGCCACATCCATATAACAAATATCCGCAAGTGTCTTCTGGGTTATATGGTCTTTGGTCAGAAGCGTATCAAGAATTCTTGCCTGCCCCTGTCCGAATGTAAGCCCAAGTGCTGCAAGATAAGGCATCATAAGGTTCTTACGATCCCTCTCTATTCTTAAAAGTTCAACCCTTATCTCATTCTTCTTCATTACTGTTCTCCGTTCCCGCACAAATATGTGCTATTATATACACGCCTCAGATTGTCACGGCTCTGGCATACCTCTTCTATTCAAGCTCGAACTGCCCGGTATATAACTTATAATATCTTCCCTTTTGTTCAAGCAGCTCCTCATGACTGCCGCGCTCTATTATCTCACCATGCTCAAGTACCATTATAGCCTTAGAATTACGTACCGTTGAAAGCCTGTGTGCAATTACAAATACGGTTCTTCCATCCATAATTGCATCCATGCCCTTCTCAATAAGCTTCTCTGTTCTGGTATCGATTGAACTTGTCGCTTCATCAAGAATAAGCACCGGAGGTCTTGATATTGCTGCCCTTGCTATTGCAAGCAGCTGCCTCTGTCCCTGCGACAGGTTCGCACCATCACTGTGAAGCACAGTATCATATCCGTTAGGAAGCCGCTTTATAAATGAATGCGCGTTGGCAACAAGTGCCGCATTCCTAACATCCCCGTCTGTTGCATCAAGTCTTCCGTAACGTATATTATCAGCAATCGTTCCGGTAAACAGATGCGTATCCTGAATAACCATAGACAGCGATCGTCTCAGGTCATCCTTACGGATATCCTTTATGTCTATTCCGTCATATGTTATCGTACCGCTGTTAATCTCATAAAAACGATTGATAAGGTTAATTATTGTCGTCTTGCCTGCACCTGTCGAACCGACAAATGCAATCTTCTGTCCGGGTTTTGCATACAGGCTGATGCCGTTCAGAATCACTTTATCTTCATTATATCCGAATACCACATCCGAGAACCTTACATCACCCTTAAGCGGCACAAGCTTATATTCCTTACCTTCGTCTGTATTATCCTCCACAGGAACCTTCCACGCAAAGTTCTGTGTGAACTCCTCACATTCTGCCGGCTCTCCATCAGGATTATTCCTTACATTGCATAATGTAACCGGTCCCTCATCAATCTCTGCCGGCTCATCCATCATATCAAATATACGCTCCGCACCTGAAAGTGCCGCAAGCAGGAAGTTAACCTGCTGTGTAAACTGGTTCATAGGCATGGCACTCTGTCTTACATACACAAGGTACGAAGCAAGTGTACCTATATCCGTAAGTCCGGCAATTACAAATAGACCACCTACACATGCTGAAACAGCATAGTTAAAATATGACAGCGAAACAATCCCGGGTACTGTCATTCCCGAATACGCCAGTGCCTTGGTTGCCGACTCCCTGAATGCTTCATTCCTTCTGCAGAATTCTTCATAATCCTGCCTCTCATGATTAAATACCTTCTCAACCTTCTGTCCTGCCACTATCTCCTCAACAAAGCCGTTAATACTTCCCAGACATTCCTGCTGTCTTGAAAAATACTTTTTACTTCTCCTGCCATTATACCACATGAAAGTAATCATACAAATAAGGAAGAATACAACTATAAGTGACAGCCGCCAGTTAAGCACAAATATCATGGTAAGTGTTCCGGCAACCGTGATAAAACTCTGAATCATCATTGCAAAGCTGCTATTCAGAGCTTCACTTATTGTATCAACATCATTGGTAAAACGACTCATCATCTCACCATGCGTGTGCGCATCAAAATATGCAAGCGGAAGCTTCTGGACATGGCTGAACAGATCACTTCTTATCTCTCTTACTACCTGCTGCGAAATATGAACCATAAGCTGGTTATACGCAAAACATGAAAATGCTCCCGCAAGATACATACATCCCATAAACACCAGTGCCTTAATCAGGCCTCTGATATCACCGGGTATTATATACTTATTAATGACCGGCTTAAGCATATATGTTCCTACTATTCCTGCAAGCGCACTTATTGCTACAAGCACTGCTACAAGAAGCATCTGCCACTTATGATGTCCAAGATATTCAAGCACATGCTTAAGAGCTTTCTTCGTATCCTTAGGTCTGCTGAAATTAACTGCTCTTGCCATTACAGATTCGCCCCCTCCTGCTGAGAATAATATATATCCTGATAGATTGCATTAGATGCGAGAAGACTCTCATGTGTACCACTTGCCACAAGCCTTCCGTCATCAAGTATAAATATCCGGTCTGCATCCATCACAGATGTAATTCTCTGTGCAATTATAATCTTCGTCGTATCCGGAAGGCTCTTTGCAAGTCCTTCCCTTATCTTACCTTCAGTTGCCGTGTCCACCGCACTCGTCGAATCATCAAGTATCAGTACCTTAGGCTCTTTCAGAATCGCTCTGGCAATACAGAGTCTCTGCTTCTGTCCGCCGGACACATTGACACCGCCCTGCCCCATCTCGGTATCATATCCATTCTCAAGCCTTCCGATAAATTCATCAACACACGCAATCCTGCATGCTTCATCTATCTGCTCATCCGTAGCATTCTCATTGCCCCACTTAAGATTATCCTTAACAGTCCCGGAAAAGAGTGTATTCTTCTGAAGAACCATGGCAATTGAATCACGGAGATCCTCAAGCGGATATTCCCACACCGGATGTCCGTCTACATATACCGTACCTTCCACAGCCTCATAAAGTCTTGGAATCAGCTGTACGAGCGTACTCTTGGCAGCTCCCGTCTGACCGATTATTCCGACTGTCTGCCCGGCTTCTATATGAAGCGATATATCTGTAAGAACATTCTCAGCCGCATCCTTATTATACTTGAATGAAACATGGTCAAATACTATATCTCCATGCCGTACCTCAATATCTCCGGCACGTTCCTCTCCAATATCAATCTGCTCATCCATAACTTCACTTATACGCTTCCACGAACCCATTGCTCTCGTAACCATAAGAAATGCATTAGAGAACATCATAAGTGAATTAAGTACCTGAAGCACATAGCTCAAAAATCCGGTAAGCTCACCGACCTTCATTCCGCCAACCGTAAGCAGATTGCCTCCAAACCACAGGATTGCGAGAATTGTTGAATACATTACGCACTGCATTGCCGGCATATTAAGTGTAGCTGTCCTGAATGCGCTCTCAGACGCTGTCTGCAGATTATCATTAACTTCATCAAACTTCTCATTCTCATAGTCACCCCTGACATATGACTTAACTACCCTTACCGCAGTAAGATTCTCCTGAATAATCCTGTTAACCTTATCAATTGCTCCCTGCATAACCGTATACATAGGGCGCACATGGCTTATTATAATAAAGAGAATGACTGCAAGCACCGGTGCTGCCACAAGGAACACAAGCGCCAGCCTGGCATTGATAAGAAAGCTTGCCGTCATCGCCGTAATCATCATCACCGGCGAACGGAATCCCGGCCGCATTCCTCCTGCAAGTGCGTTCTGTATAGTTGTAACATCACTTGTAAGCCTTGTCACAAGCGATGCACTGCTAAAGTGATCCGTATTGGCAAATGAGAACTGCTGCAGCCTGGCAAACTCAGCCTTACGAAGCTCCGCTCCCACTCCCTGGCTGCATCTTGCAGAATATATTGAAGACCCGATTCCGAGTCCGAGCGCAATCAGCGCAAATAAGAGCATCTGGGCACCCTTTATCAAAATATAATGTGTATCCGCATTAGCTACTCCGACATCCACAATCGAAGCCATAACAAGAGGAATCACAAGTTCAAACACGGTTTCCGAAAGTATGCAGAATATCGCAAGAAATGCTTCCTTCTTATATGGTCTGACATAAGACAGAAATTCCTTCATGGGAATATCCTCCTTTCAAATTGCATATGTAATTATTGCATGTGCAACTATTGTATTCTCATTAATCAGTTTTGTCAACACAAAAGCAGCCCGGAAAGACCTTAATTGTCTTTCCGGGCTGCGCACGTCCAATTATTATATTTATTTATGCCTGATTAGAATTCAAAAAGCATATCTGCATATGTAGGAATCGGCCAGATATCCTTATCGACGATTGTCTCAAGCTTGTCTACAGGTGCTCTGAGTGCTGTCATTGCCGGCATTACATCATCATGGTAGCTGTGTGCCGAACACTTTGGACACTCCTGTGATGCTGCCTTCTGTCTTGCATCCTTAAGTGCTGCTACTGCCTTCTTTGCCTCAGCAAGAAGAGCCGATGTCTCCTTCAGTGTGTCTGTCTCATATGATACATCTGCATCCTCACATGCTGCCTGAATCTCATTAACAGAAGCGGCAAGGTTAGTTGCGTAAGCCATAACAGCAGGAAGAATCTCTGTCTGAGCCATATCAATCATTGTCTGAGCCTCAATGTTGATAACCTTTGCATATGTCTCATAGAGTACTTCTTCTCTAAGCTTAAGCTCTGTCTCGTTCATGATACCGAACTTGCCAAACAGCTCGATTGCCTTGTCAGTTGTAAGAGTCTCCGTTGCATCAACCATAGACTTGATGTTAGGAAGTCCTCTCTTCTCAGCTTCAGCTACCCACTCATCTGAGTATCCGTTGCCATTGAAGATTACTCTCTGGTGCTCTGTAAGATACTTTCTTGTAACCGCATCAATTGCAGCAGCCTTATCAGAAGCTGCCTCAATCTCATCTGCCGCATCACTGAAAGCTTCTGCAACGATTGCATTAAGAGTTGTATTAGGTGCTGATATAGAATCATTAGAACCAACCATACGGAACTCGAACTTATTACCTGTAAATGCAAACGGTGATGTTCTGTTACGGTCTGTAGCATCCTTCTTCATAGGAGTAACTGTGCTGATTCCAAGATCCATCTTACCGCCCTCGATAACTGAATCAACCTTACCCTTCTCGATAATCTGCTTAACAATATCCTCAAGCTGGTCACCAAGGAAGATAGAGATGATAGCCGGAGGTGCCTCCTGAGCACCAAGTCTGTGGTCATTACCTACATCTGATGCTGACTGACGAAGCAGATCTGCGTGAGTATCAACACCCTTAACGATACATGCAAGAGTAAGAAGGAAAAGCTTGTTCTCTGCAGGATTATCGCCCGGATCAAGAAGGTTAACACCTGTATCTGTAGCAAGTGACCAGTTGTTATGCTTACCTGAACCGTTAACGCCTGCAAACGGCTTCTCATGAAGCAGACATGCAAGGCCATGACGCTCAGCTACCTTCTTAACAATCTCCATAACTGCAAGGTTGTTATCAACTGCTATATTAGCCTCTGAATATATAGGTGCAAGTTCATGCTGTCCCGGAGCAACTTCGTTATGCTGTGTTGTTACAGTAATACCAAGCTTCCAGCACTCAGTATTAAGATCCTTCATGAATTCGCCAACCTTCTCAGGAATAACACCAAAGTACTGGTCATCAAGTTCCTGTCCCTTACAAGGAGCAGCACCGAAAAGTGTACGTCCTGTAAATACAAGATCCTTTCTTGCAAGATACTTATCTCTGTCAATTACGAAATATTCCTGCTCAGGTCCTACAGATGCTCCAACCTTAGTTGCATCTGTCTCAGGATCTACAAGCTTAACAATTCTCATTGCTTCCTTGCTGACTGCTTCAATTGAACGGAGAAGCGGAGCCTTCTTGTCAAGTGTGATGCCTGTGTAAGAACAGAATACTGCAGGTATACAGAGAACTGCGCCAATCTTGCCTGTCTTGATATAAACAGGTGATGTCACATCCCAGAATGTATAACCTCTTGCAGCGCATGTATCTCTTGTTCCGCCTGAAGGGAATGATGATGCATCAGGTTCCTGCATAATGAGTGCCTTGCCTGAAAGCTGTGTAATCATGTTGCCTGATTCATCAGGGTT
>OLNW01002835.1_pt1 | contig 14232 bp, 8 predicted proteins | sample 1672121 | NCBI WGS metagenome assembly OLNW01 (sample SAMEA3136648, study PRJEB25190) | human gut metagenome
ACTCTGTCTTTACATGTCGGGCTTCCACCACGCTGCATGTGTCCAAGAATTGTTGCTCTTGTCTCGATTCCTGTAGCTTCCTCAATTCTCTTTGCAAGGTTCATAGAATCTCCAACACCCTCTGCATTGATGATGATGTAATTCTTTTTACCACGTTTTCTGTTCTCAAGGATATCTTCGATCAGTTCTTTCTCATTGAAGTCATGTTCCTCAGGCATAAGAATCTTCTCTGCACCGTTTGCAATACCACACCACAGTGCAAGATAACCTGCGTCACGTCCCATAACCTCGATGACACTACATCTCTCATGTGATGTAGATGTATCACGGACTTTATCAATTGCATCCATCGCTGTGTTTACAGCTGTATCAAATCCGATTGTATAATCTGTACATGCAATATCAAGGTCGATTGTTCCAGGAATTCCGATTGTATTTACTCCAAGGTTTGCAAGTTTCTGAGCACCTGCGAAAGATCCGTCTCCTCCGATAACTACAAGACCGTCAATTCCGTACTTCTTGCAGATAGCAGCTGCCTTCTGCTGTCCTTCCTCTGTACGCATTGTCTTACAACGTGCTGTCTGAAGGATTGTACCTCCACGCTGGATTGTATCAGCTACATCACTTGCTGTCAGGTCGATGATTTCCTCTTTCAGAAGTCCATGATATCCTCTGCGGATTCCGCGAACCTTAATTCCTTTTGAGATTGCACGTCTGACAACTGCACGGATCGCAGCGTTCATTCCCGGAGCATCTCCTCCACTTGTAAGGACACCGATTGTACGGATTCTGTCCTCGATTTCATCCAGATATTTTTCTTTGTCGACTGTCTTGTTTTCTGCCATGTTTTTAGTCCACCCTTTCTCTGATATGTCTGATAACTGCCAAACCAATATTGTCTAAAATTTATCAACTCCGCAAATATTTTATCGTATTTAGAAGTGGTTTTCAATAGCTTTTTCTACCACTTTTACACGGCTCTCACCGAAATGATTCATCAATCTGCTCAAAATCTGCGGATTAGCTAAAATATTCCGGTTTTTAGGGAGTCTTTTTATCGCTTTTTCCTTTGCGCAATAGATCACAAGCTCATCATCTCCCTCTGAATCTGCAATATATCCAAAAAGAATCTGCTCATTCTTTATATAATCTTCCTTATCCGGAAATTGTATCCACAGTTCCCTCTTTTTTTGTTCAAACGGAATGATCTTCTCGCAGATCAGTTTACTCGGTCTGTCATCTTCCTCAGATACGCGTCCACGTATAAACACCTTGCTGTCCACTTCAAGGAACTGTCTGTTCTTCTCATAATCCCGTGGGAATACAACCACTTCCACTGTTCCGAGAAGATCTTCCACCGTAATAAATGCCATCATCTGGTTTGTCTTCGTGTGCTTGACTGTTTTGTCTGTAATCATGCCGCCAATGATTTCTTTTGCTCCGTCATGTACTTTTGTTCTTCCTGTATCATCATTCAGTTGAAAATCCGCTGTTGTTGCTGATATCACTTTGCGCCAGCTCTCTTCATACTGTTCCAGTGGATGACCGCTGACATAGATTCCCAGAACTTCTTTTTCAAATCCCAGCAGATTTTCTTTTGTGTACTCACCTACATTCGGTAATTTGATCTGGAACTCTTCTTTCTGATCTTCTCCGACTAAATCAAACAATGTCATCTGCCCTGCCATCGAATATTTCTTCTCCTGGGAAACATGCTCCACAATCTGGATATAAATACTCATGAACTGCTTTCTTGTTCCGCCGAGCACATCCAGTGCTCCTGCCTTGATCAGATTTTCAACTGTTCGTTTATTCAGGATCTCCCGTGCTGAAAGTCTCGTAATAAAATCTTCCAGATTCTTAAAATCTCCCAGTTCCCTGCGATCTTCCACAATTGCCTTGATCACAGGACGTCCGATACTCTTGATCGCTGCAAGGCCATAGCGGATATTCCCTTCATCAACTGAGAAGTTCGCCTCTCCTTTGTTGATATCCGGCGGCAGGATCTTGATTCCCATCTGGCGGCATGCATAGATATACTCGGACACTTTGGACGGATTTTCAATGACGGATGTCATAAGCGCTGCCATGTATTCCACCGGATAATAATATTTCAGCCATGCAGTCTGATAAGAGACCACTGCATATGCCGCTGCATGAGATTTATTAAATGCATATTTCGCAAAATCGATCATCTCATCATAGATCTTATTTGCAGTCTTTTCATTTATCCCATTTTTTATACATCCCGGTACGTTGTTCGCCTCATCTCCATAAACAAAAATCTGACGTTCCTTCTGCATGACATCGCCCTTTTTCTTGGACATGGCACGACGCAGGAGGTCGCTTCGTCCCAGCGTATAGCCCGCCAGTTCCTGTACGATCTGCATAACCTGCTCCTGATAGACAATACAGCCGTAAGTAGGCGCCAGGATCGGCTCGAGTTGCGGGCAGTCATATGTGATGGAGGCACGGTCATTCTTACCTTTGATATACTGTGGGATAAAGTCCATCGGACCCGGACGGTACAGGGAAATTCCGGCGATGATATCTTCCAGATTATGCGGTTTCAGCTCCTTCATGAAGCTCTTCATCCCAGCACTTTCCAACTGGAAAATACCATCCGTCTTTCCGGTGCCGATATAATCCAGAACTGCCTGATCGTTATAATCGATCTGATCAATCACTAGATTCGGATCTTTCCGCTTTGCAAGCGCAACTGCATTCTGTATTACTGTCAGTGTACGAAGACCCAGGAAGTCCATCTTCAACAGACCAAGTTCTTCCAGGGTAGTCATAATAAACTGGGTCGTGATCGTTCCGTCTGCTGCTCTTGAAAGAGGCACATATTCATCTACCGGCTTCTGACTGATCACAACACCTGCTGCATGCATAGAACAGTGACGCGGCAGTCCTTCCAGTCGTTTTGCCATATCAATCAGATTCTTCACAGTTTCATCTGACTGATAGCTTTTCCTCAATTCCGGGTTTTCCTTCAATGCTTTATCAATCGTAATATTCAGTTCCTGCGGGATCATCTTCGCAATTGAATCTACAAAAGCATAAGGAAGATCCATCACACGTCCTACATCACGGATTACACCTCTTGCTGCCAGTGTACCGAATGTGACAATCTGAACCACACAGTCTTTTCCGTATTTTCGTGTTACATAATCGATGACTTCCTGTCTTCTTTCATAACAGAAATCCACGTCAATATCCGGCATGGATACACGTTCCGGATTCAGGAAACGTTCAAACAGAAGCTGATAACGGATCGGATCAATCGTCGTAATTCCAAGACAATAGGACACAATACTTCCGGCCGCTGACCCACGCCCCGGTCCTACTGCGATTCCATGGTCTTTTGCGTATTTGATAAAATCCCATACAATCAGAAAATAGTCTACATATCCCATATGCTGGATGGTTCCCAGTTCATATGCCAGTCTGTCTTTCAGTTCCTGAGATGGATTTCCATATCTTCGTTCCAGACCTTCGTAACACAGCTTCTGAAGATATTCCCAGGAAGTATATCCGTCCGGCACATCATATTTCGGCAGCTTCGTGACACCGAATTCGATCTCTACATGGCAACGGTCTGCAATCTTCTGCGTATTCTCCAACGCTTCTTTCGCATATGGAAAAAGAGCGGCCATCTCCTGTTCTGATTTCACATAATACTGACCGCCATCGTATCTCATACGATTTTCATCGGAAAGCTTCTTTCCGGTCTGAATACAGAGCAGAATATCATGTGGCTTTGCATCTTCTGCATAAGTATAATGAACATCATTGGTGGCAACCAGTTCAATCCCTGTCTCCTGAGACATCTTGAACAACTGCTGATTCACCAGTCCCTGATCCGGGATTCCATGATCTTGCAGTTCCAGGAAATAATTACCTTTCCCAAAAATTTCCTGATATTCCAGTGCCGTCTTCTTCGCCTCTTCATACAGTCCTTTGGTAAGAAAACGCGGCACTTCACCTGCCAGACATGCACTCAGTGCGATAATCCCCTTATGATAGGTTCGAAGCAGTTCCTTGTCTACTCGCGGTTTATAATAATATCCTTCCACAAATCCTTTTGAAACAATCTTAGTCAGATTCGCATATCCTTCGTCATTCTCTGCAAGCAGCACAAGATGATAATATCGATCGTCTCCACCTGTCACTTCCCTGTCAAAACGAGAATTCGGTGCAACATACACCTCACAGCCAAGGATCGGATTGATTCCCTGTTTCTTTGCCTCACGGTAAAAATCTATTACCCCATACATAACTCCATGATCTGTAATAGCGGCACTGTTCATTCCCAGTTCTTTTATCCGTGATACATATTCTTTTATCTTATTTGATCCATCCAGAAGACTGTATTCTGTATGGACATGTAAATGTGCAAAACTCATAGCTCACCTCTGTTCAAGTCTGTCTGCAAAATCTGATTTTTTTCTCTATCATACCAAAACATGTCTTAAAAACGCTTTCTGACAGATGTCTGTTCCATTTTGTAAGAGACTTTCTTTCTCTTGAAAAGAAAAGGAAAGGGATATCTCCACACCAGACGTATACACAGATACGTTCTGTCATAGCCGACTCCCTTCCCATTCATGTCTCATAATCAATACGAACTACTGACCGATGCCTGTTTCTGTAGATTATCTGTCTCCACCATCCATCATGAACTTGATCAGTCTGTCTGTATCTTCTTTCTCATATGCGATGATCTCCAGTTCCGGGATCTCTCCATTTGAGAAAATATTCGCCATAGATACATACTGAGAAAGTTTGGATTTCAGATTCAGTCTGTCTCCTTCTCCTGTTACAAGCTCTACTCTTCCTGTGCAGGAATCAACTACTTTAAAAAATCCTTCGATATCTGTAATATTCTGAACCTTCATGATATTACTCCTTCCTTTTTTCTTGATCTTTTCTTATGTTGAAACATGTTGCCCCAAAGTGTGTTTTCTATTACTGCCTACAGATTGTCTGCGAACAGCAACTGTTTTACGTTCTGACTTCTACGCACTTCTACTGCCTATTATACCTGTTTTTATAAGGATTGCAAGTAGATTCCATCCTCTTTGATCTGAATCTTTTTCTGTTTCAGGAGACGTCCTACTGCACGCTTAAATGCGGCCTTACTCATTCCCATTTCTGTCTTGATTCTCTCAGGATCTGCCTTATCTGTAAACGGAAGTTTTCCACCACATGTTTCGATGCATTCCAGAATCAGTTCGGCATCTTTATCCATCTGCACCGGGATCTTTCCACGGATACTAAGATCCAGTTTCCCATCTTCTTTTACTGCTGCAACACGTGCCTCAATTTCCTGTCCCGGATACATTCTTCCATACATCTCACGCTTCGGAACCAATGCAGAATATTTATTATCTACTGCCACGAAAGCTCCGATCTCACGGTTTACTTCATAAACAGTACCTTTTACTGTATCATCTTTTTCATATGGTGAATCTGTACTCAGAAGATGATAGATCTTCATTGTTGCACAAAGTCTCTCACTCTTGTCCACATACAGACTTACAAGACATCTATCTCCCTTTTCTACTTTCTCTGTCTGTTCTTTGAAAGGAAGAAACAGATCTTTCTCAAGTCCCCAGTCCAGGAATGCACCCATTCTTCCCACATCTGCTACTGTCAGAACCGCCAGTTCTCCAAGTGTGATCTTTGGCTCGTTTGTTGTAGCAATCATACGGTCTGAAGAATCTTTATAAAGAAATACTTCTATCGGATCCCCCAGTTCAATATCTGCCGGAACCTGTTTCTTTGGAAGAAGCACTCTCTCTTCATCACTTCCCAGATATACTCCAAAGTCTACGATCTTTACCACTGTAAGTACCTGTTTTACTCCTAATTTCATTCTCTACTCCATTCTGCCATCTCATTTTATGGCATCTCTTTCATTATCTATTTCCTCTTATTCCTGTCTGCAGCTCTCAGTCGCTACGCTCTCTTTTCAGGAATATTACCGGAAGCCAACAAACATACTCTGATACGGTGTCTGCCAAATAACTGTCTTGTACATTTGCCTTTAAATCCGATTGTTCAGTATTCTATAGATTAATCTATCTTTCCTTTGCTTGTCAATGTATTTTATTTTAAATTTCCCCACGTTCAGAGCATATCTGAAAAATATTCCTACATTTTGCATACCCGAACCTGTATTACGGACATATCTAAGAACAGAATAAGCGTTTTCAACAAAGAAATCAATGTGATAATACAAAATCCTCGCAGAATTCCCACGAAAAATCCTTTAAATCTGTTAAGAACCTCAGTTTTACTTTTAAAAATACCAGAAAAGCTATTCAAAACTACAATTGATTTACTTTCTCTAATTTTGTATAATTGAAACAATATAATGTAATTTTGTTAAATGGCTGTTATTCATTACTGAATTTCAGCCAGCTACTGAAAAGAGGTAAATATATGAGTGCACAGAACCTTACTTTACTGACAGACCTGTACGAACTCACAATGATGCAGGGATATTTTGAGACACAGGAGAATCAGACCGTTGTATTTGATGTATTCTTCCGTGAGAATCCAAACAAAGGCGGCTATTCTGTTATGGCCGGCATCGATCAGGTCATTGACTATATTAAGAATCTGAACTTTTCTTATGAAGACGTGGATTATCTGAGAGGACTTGGACTGTTCAGCGAAGATTTTCTTCATTATCTGAGCGGATTCCATTTCAGCGGTGATATCTATGCCATTCCGGAAGGAAGTGTTATCTTCCCAAGAGAACCACTTCTGAAAGTGGTTGCTCCGATCATGGAGGCACAGCTTGTAGAGACTGCTATTCTTACAATCCTGAATCATCAGTGCCTGATTGCCACAAAGGCATCCCGCGTGGTCTACGCTGCTCAGGGAGACGGCATTATGGAATTTGGTCTTCGCCGTGCGCAGGGACCGGATGCCGGACTGTACGGTGCAAGAGCTGCTGTGATCGGTGGATGCGTAGGAACTTCCAACGTACTTGCCGGCGAGATGTTTGATGTTCCGGTTATGGGAACTCATGCACACAGCTGGATCATGACATTCAAAGATGAATATACCGCATTTAAAGAATATGCCCGTTTATATCCGGATGCATGTACACTGCTCGTAGATACTTACGATACATTAAAATCCGGTGTGCCAAATGCAATCCGTGTCTTTACTGAGATGCGTGAAGCCGGAATCAAGCCAAAGAGTTACGGTATCCGTCTTGACTCCGGAGATCTGGCTTACCTTTCCAAGAAAGCCCGTAAGATGTTAGACGAAGCCGGATTTACTGATGCAGTGATCGCCGCTTCCAACGATCTGGATGAGTTCCTGATCCATGACCTGAAGATGCAGGGTGCTACTATCTCCTCCTGGGGTGTCGGAACGAATCTGATCACATCCAAGGACTGCCCGTCTTTTGGTGGTGTGTACAAGCTGGCTGCGATCCAGAATGCAGAGGGAGAGTTTGTTCCGAAGATCAAGATTTCCGAAAATACAGAAAAGATTACAAATCCGGGAAATAAAACCGTCTACCGTATTTATGACAAAGATACTGGCATGCTCCGCGCTGATCTAATCTGCTTTGCTGATGAGAAATTCGATCCGGACGAAGATCTTCTTCTCTTTGATCCAAATGCAACGTGGAAGAAAACCCTGCTTCCAGGTGGAAGCTACACAATGCGCGAGCTGCTTGTTCCTATCTTCCTTCACGGAGAATGCAAGTATGAATCTCCATCTGTAAAAGAGATCGCTGAATTCTGCCGTCAGGAAAAGGATACTCTGTGGGATGAGACAAAACGTCTCTTTAATCCTCATAAAGTCTATGTGGATCTGTCACAGAAGTTATACGATACCAAAACACGTCTTCTGAATGAAGCACATAAATAAAATAATCACAGTAGCAATGCCCGGAGTAATCAGATTACCCCGGACATATTGCTGTTTACAGGTTCCCTGTGAACAGCAACGCATATCCCCATATCTATGTAAGGAGTTTTTAGATTTATGAATTACCAAGTACTTGTGCTGGATCTTGACGGCACACTGACCAATTCAAAAAAGGAAATCACAGCGCCTACCCGTCAGGCACTGATTGAAATTCAGCAAGAAGGAAAGATTGTCGTTCTCGCAAGTGGCCGCCCGATCTATGGTGTTGCACCTCTTGCCGAGGAACTTGATATGAAACATTACGGTGGATATATGCTTTCTTTCAATGGAGCTCGTATCACACGCTGTTCCACTGGAGAAATTGTTTATAACCGTACGATTCCAACTGAAGTGATTCGTCCGATTTATAATACAATTCGTGAGTATGACGGACTGGATCTGATCACTTATTCAAATACCGAAATTCTTTCTGGAATTAAGTCCAACGAATTCACTGAAAAAGAAGCTGCAATCAATCATATGAACATCCATCCGGTAGAAGATTTCCCGACAGCCTTTGATTTTCCTGTAAATAAACTGCTTGTTCCAGGTGAACCTGCTCTTCTGGAAGAACTGATGCCAAAACTGCAGTCTCAGTATCACGGACTTCTGAACATTTACCGTTCTGAGCCATTCTTCCTTGAGATCATGCCGCAGAACATAGATAAAGCCCATTCTCTTCAGAAACTTCTGAACAGCCTGGGTCTGACCGCAGATTCCATGATCTGCTGTGGTGACGGTTTTAATGATCTTTCCATGATTGAATATGCCGGTCTCGGCGTTGCTATGGAGAATGCACAGCCAATCATCAAAAAAAGTGCTGATTTCATCACAAAATCAAATGATGACAATGGGATTCTTCATGTGATTAATGAATTTATGCGTTAATCACAAAAACAAAACTGCCGCTTTACAAAGCATACTCTATGCGTAAAGCAGCAGTTTTTCTATTGTTTATAATATTGTTTTTCAGGAAGCTGAGCCAAAATTACCGCTATAAATACAAGCAGACAGCCAAACAGTTCTCTTCCCGAAAGAAGGTCCCCTAATATAAGCCAGCCGGCCAACACTGAAAATACAGATTCCAGACTCAAAAGCAGAGATGCCACTGTCGGGTCTGTATTTTTTTGTGCAACGATCTGCAGCGTATAACCCACTCCACTGGATAAAATTCCTGTATAAGCAATCGGCTTCCATGTCAGCAGAATTCCTGTTACTGTAGGATGTTCCACCAGAAACATCGGGAAGATGCTTAACACTCCACAGACAAAGAACTGAATACAGGACATGCTCACTCCATCTGCCCGCTCTGAAAAATAATCAATCACTAAAATGTGAAAGGCAAATGCTACAGAAGCAAGGAGAATTATAAAATCTCCTTTTGCAATAGAAAACCCATCTGTAATGCACAGGAAATACATCCCGATCACTGCCAGTACAACCCCGATCCATGTTTTGATTCCTGCTCTTTTCCCGATAAACAGGCCAAGAATCGGTACGATCAACATATAAAGCGCAGTGATAAACCCACCTTTTCCAGGCGAGGTATACTGCAGTCCAATCTGCTGCAGGGAACTTCCCGCCATCAGACAGATACCACAACAAATCCCGCCGAGAAGAAGTTGTTTTTGCTCTTCCCCGGAATTTGAGGAATATCCTGACAAATGACCATCTGCATTCGGGATCGCGCTGTAATCTGCAGACACTCCTTCTGCCTTTTTCCGGTTTCTTTTCATGACATAAATAACCGGGAGAAGCACAAATCCTCCCAGTATATTTCTTACTGCATTAAATGTGAACGGTCCTATGTAATCCATTCCAACACTCTGTGCAACAAACGCACTTCCCCAGATCAGAGCAGTCAGTACAAGTAATGCATTATTTAAGCTTTTATGTTTCATTTCCATCTATTTCCTTTATCTAAAATACTCTTTTATAATAACATATAAATAAACATTTAGGGAGAATAGAATTCAAACTCGGATACATTCAGGTCAAAACGTGTTACTGTTTACAGGTAACCTGCAAACAGTAACGTATCTAAACTTCAGAGAAGAATTTTTCTTTTACTTCTTCTACCGGCATCTCTTTTCCTGTGAACAGCTCAAATGCGGCTGCTCCCTGCCATAACAGCATTCCGATACCACCGATAGCTGCACGGCATCCTGCTTCTTTGGCTTTCTTTACAAGCAGTGTCTCAAGCGGATTGTAAACAACATCTGCTACGGCAAGCTCCGGACGAAGTAACTCTTCCGATACCGGCATCACATCCTGAAGCGGAGCCATTCCTGCACGTGTTGCATTGATCAGAATGTCACTCTGTGCAACTACTTCTGCCAGCTTTTCTGTATTATCAAGATCTTCAATAAATACCTTTCCAATTGTCGGAACTGCTTTTTTAATCTTCTCTACTGTCTTCTCACCGTTTGCATAGAACTCGTCTTTTCTGTTGAAGATGGCAATTTCTGCCACTCCGTCCAGTGCTGCCTGAACTGCGATTGCTGTAGCTGCTCCGCCTGTTCCAATAACAACGATCTTCTGATCTTTAATCTCTACTCCATGCTCTTTCAGGTTGCGTACAAATCCAACACCATCTGTAATGTGACCTGTCATCGTTCCATCTTCTTCTACAACAACTGTGTTACATGCACCGATCAGTTCTGCTGCCGGTGAAAGCCTGTCTACCAGTCTTGCAACTTCTGTCTTACATGGCATTGTTACATTGAATCCTCCTGCATTCAATGTGCGGAATGCTTCCAGCGCTTTTGCTGTCTGCTCCACCGTTACATCAAATGCCAGGTATGCTGCATCTATTCCAAGCTTTTCAAAGCTGTAGTTCTGCATTGCCGGTGATCCTGAATGTCCAACCGGTGAACCGATCAAAGCGTATAATTTTGTATGTCCGTTAATTCTTCTTTCCATTGGTATTACTCCTTTATATATCATCAAAATGTGTACTGATTCAGTCCTGACAGTGATACTGTTCACAGACAACCTGACAACTTTCTCCTGTCCTCTCAATTTTACCTGAACCTTTACCAAAACGTAGCTACAGTATATCATCACTTTTCAAAAACTTCAATACTTTAAAGTGTAAAAATTTTAAAGTGTTGAGTTTATTTTTTAACAAAAATCAGGACAAAAATCTCTCGCAAAATGCTTTTGATTTTCTGAAAAAGACTATATTTGCAATGAAAAAAACAATGTACACACGTTTGCATGCACATTGGTTTTGTTAATTTCTGCACAAATTCTTCCTGCGAAGCAATTTGCAAATTCCCCATCACGAATTTTCAGCATCTGTTTAAAAAGGACTTTCTGTAAAACACCGCATAATTGGATGCATAAACTGCAGAAAGCATTTTTAAGACACGCTCTAACAGATTTCTGCTCCTGCCGGCATATCTTTCTCCGGTGTCATCAGTGCAAGATTTCCATCTGCATCTTCTGCACACAGAAGCATACCTTCTGAAAGAACTCCTGCAAGTTTCGCCGGTTTCAAATTTACAAGAACCATTACCTTCTTACCAACCATCTCTTCCGGTGTATAATGTGCCTTGATTCCAGATACAATCTGTTTTACCTGGCTTCCGATCTTCACCTGTGAGCAGAGAAGTTTTTTAGATTTTTTCACTGCTTCACATGCAATGATCTCTCCAACCTGGAACTGCATTGCTCCAAACTGGTCAAATGTAATCTCCTCTTTTGGCTCAATATCAATTACATTTTCTTCCTTCTTCTCTTCTACTTTCTTAGGATGAAGTTCTTCTACTTTTTTCATTACTTCTTCAAGATCCAGTCTCTGGAACAGAATCTCCGGTTTCTCTGTTACATGACCATTACCAAGCTGCTCAAGAATCTTTTTGCTTGTAGAAGGCATGTATGGCTCAAGAAGTCTTGCACCTTCTGAGATTCCCTGGATCAAGTTCCATAATACTGTTGAAAGACGCTCTTTCTTGGACTCATCTTTTCCAAGTACCCATGGTGTTGTCTCATCAATATACTTATTACATCTCTTGAAGAGATTAAAGATCTCTGTGATCGCATCTGCAACTCTCAAGTCAGCCATCTTCGCATCAACTGCTTTGGATGTGTTTTCGATTGCTGCTTTCAGTTCTGCATCTACATCTTCTGTTACACCCTTATCAGAAACGATTCCGCCGAAGTACTTATTTGTCATGGAAATAGTACGGTTTACAAGGTTTCCAAGTGTATTTGCAAGGTCTGAATTCAGACGCTCTACCATCAGATCCCAGGAAATAACTCCGTCGTTCTCAAACGGCATCTCATGAAGTACAAAATAACGTACTGCATCTACTCCAAAGAAATCTACCAGCTCATCTGCATAAAGTACATTTCCTTTGGATTTACTCATCTTTCCGTCGCCCTGAAGCAACCATGGATGTCCAAATACCTGTTTTGGAAGTGGAAGATCCAGTGCCATCAGGAAGATTGGCCAGTAGATTGTATGGAAACGGATGATGTCTTTACCGATCAGATGCAGGTCAGCCGGCCATAATTTATTAAACTGCTCTGTACTGTCTCCGTCTGCATCATAACCGATTCCTGTGATATAGTTTGTAAGTGCATCCAGCCATACATAAACTACATGTTTTGGATCGAAATCAACCGGGATTCCCCACTTAAAGGAGGTTCTGGATACGCACAGATCCTGAAGTCCCGGAAGAAGGAAGTTGTTCATCATCTCGTTCTTACGGGATACCGGCTGGATAAATTCCGGATGTTCATTGATATAGTTGATCAGACGATCTGCATATTTGCTCATTTTGAAGAAATATGCTTCCTCTTTTGCAGGCTGTACCGGGCGTCCACAGTCCGGGCATTTTCCGTCTACAAGCTGAGACTCTGTGAAGAAAGACTCACATGGAGTACAGTACATTCCCTCATAATGTCCTTTGTAGATATCTCCCTTTGCGTACATTTTCTTGAAGATCTTCTTTACCTGTTTCTCATGATCTTCATCTGTTGTACGGATGAATTTATCATAAGAAGTATCCATGAGATCCCAGATTCTCTTGATCTCACCGGATACATTGTCTACGAATTCCTTTGGTGTGATTCCTGCTTCCTGTGCTTTCAGCTCGATCTTCTGTCCGTGCTCATCTGTTCCTGTCTGGAAGAATACATCGTATCCCTGACTTCTCTTATAACGTGCGATCGCATCTGCAAGCACGATTTCATATGTGTTTCCGATATGCGGTTTACCTGATGTGTAGGCAATCGCAGTTGTGATATAATACTTTGGTTTTTCTGACATGTCTGCCTCCTCTTCCCGTTTTACGGGGTGTATAGAATAATAAATCGACCATTTACAATGAAACTACTTCTGTTTTGTTAAAAATTTTTTCTGCAATTTTGCAAAATCATTTCTGCAAAACAAAAACCGTCTTCTCAAAGACATCAGTCTCTGAGAAGACGGGATCTTCCGTGTTACCACTTCTCTTCGCTTTTCCCTCACAGGAAAAGCCTCTGCAGGTGCATTGAATCCGAATCATCTGATCCTTCCCACACCTTATTCGCTGTAAAGGGCGAATCCCTTCATGGATTTACCGAACTATAACTTGTGATTCTTCCTGATTCACTTAATGTGAATTCACCACATTATTTCCGCTCATCCATGCTGCTCAGAAGCCATCTTCGTCTGCTTTCATTTCTGTTCCTCTCAGCCTCGAGAAATAATCATTTTCTCCTGGAACTTCTCTGTAAGATATCCACCAGACTACTCTCTTCGTCATTGCCGTTTTCTACGATTTTGGTCTTTAAAAAGAGTAGCACAGTACCGGAATAATGTCAAGATATCCTCTCCCCACCATCAAAATGAAGCTCTTTTAACTATAGTAAACTATTCGAATAAGAAATGGTTGAATTAAGCCTTGTTCTTGCATTACATAACAATAATTATTAGCAAAGTCAATCGCAATATTGTCATATCTTTGCCACTTAAAATCATAAGTATCTGTTATTGAATAAATTGCCTTATATCCATTGGAAGATTTAGTAAATGAAACACTATAATTCACACTATATGATCCTACATAATGATCTAAATCTGAATTATTTTTCGTATACGAAAAACTCCCCTTTACTACTCCATAATTTTTCCCTTTTTCAAGAACTTCTTCTTCAAATTGAAGATTTATTTTATCGTGCAATTCTCTAACTGAAACGCAAGCTTTCGCCCAAGAATCATTTTTATCCTAGATTATTCACGGCTATGCCGTGTGAAGTGGCTGAAAGCCACATGATTACTGTATTTTAATTGAATATTGCTGT
>OLNW01002836.1_pt1 | contig 14230 bp, 11 predicted proteins | sample 1672121 | NCBI WGS metagenome assembly OLNW01 (sample SAMEA3136648, study PRJEB25190) | human gut metagenome
AAAAACAGTAACTTAATAAACAAAATGGGGTGGCTCCATTAGTCCGGACAGGTGGCTCTCGTCACACCGGACTGGCGGCTCTGCCGCACCGTAATATTCAGAAAATCTTTGATAGTTGTGGAATTACCATGTCTTCGTCTTTTAACTCTTCAATTATATGATACATATTTTCAAAACCTTTTTTCTCCCTTGCTTACGGATAATTAAAACAATCCAAAGAAATTCCGGCAACCAACACCTTGCCCAACTGGAAAGACTTAATTTGACCCCCAAACCGCTTGGGGAGGTAAATGGTGTATACAATGTATCTCCTTGTTTTTTATGTTTTGACAATTCAATTTTATCCATTATCATCATTCCTCTCAATTACAAATTTTCATGTATGTATTCCCGCTGCATTTTATCTTTTCTCAATGTCTTATTTATATCATTAATTCCACATTTTTCTTAACTTTATCTAGCGCAGCATCAGATAATATTCCCTGACTATGCATATGTATCGCTAATATAATATACTCCGTCAAAAAAATATCTGTATACATCTCAAACGTCTCTTTATTGGCATTAATGCTATTCATTCGAGCCGCAACATTCCCGTGAAAATTATTACATCTTGAAGCATAAAGAATACCAAATAAAACAAATGAAAGTCTTTCCTCTTCTGTAAAACTATATTCCTTTTTTGTTCCTGCAATGTCAGAAAATGTAATTTCTACTTCATCGCCTTTCACAAGTTTTCTTAATTTCGTTGCAAAACTATGTGTTATTGCACGACTCTTTTCTTTATTCAAATTATCAATTCCTAAATCCACTTTATTTCCCACAACCACTGGATTTGCAATCTGGTTATATACATTTCCATAAGAATAAATCAAAATATCTGATAACACAGGGATTTTCCCTTTCAAAGACTTATATGACGATGCTCTATATTTTTCCGCAATCCCCGCACTTTCCATTGCATATCCTTTTAACAAATATGATGCGACATAATGAAATGTCTTCATTGGTAATTTCAACAAAAACGGTTCCAAAATTGCCTTATACCTGTTATTCCATTCAGCCAAAAGAGCCTCCCTAACAAGTTCAACACCTTTTGTATCCACACAAAATCCTATACTATTATCACCTAATTGTTGCACATAGTATGAATGATTAATAGCCTGCCAACAAAACAAAGCTGCTAAATCTGGTCTTTGAGGCAAAACATAATAACTGTCAAAAAGATATGTCAATATTTCATATGGATAAGAATTTTGATTTTCCCATTTTTCATCATATAAAAAATTTAGATTGCACACAAGATTGTTTGAATCTTCACACGGAAGAAGACTCAAATGATATTGTTTGGAATATTTTTTTGCAAGTTTCAAGATATCATTCATAAAATCATCACCTAACCTATATTTCCTTATTTATTTCAGTTCTCACTTAATTTTCTATCTCAAATATAAATATAATTTTTTTTAATTCAACTGGCAAATCTTCATATTTTATCATATCATCTCTTCAACCCCTATACACTATTTTTTCAAATTCCATAATCAAAAAAGCAGGCAATGAAAAGTCACAAAACCTCTTCATCCACCCGCTTCTCACCTATACTCTCACCACTACCACTTCCACAACTTCAGGATGTTCAACCACCCACGCACCACAAAATACCACCTGTTTTGTGGCTTTCTCATGCTAGGATACAAAATATTCTACCGCGTTATCGCGGAATAATTCCTTGAACTCTCCACACAACTGAGCGGAAGTATTTTATTATGAACGATGATCTGACAATCCAAAGGATCTCACCTGTCTCAGAAATGAATTATACGACAATCAAGACACACTTGATGTATTAAAAAGGCAATCCCTTCATTTCCTCATTTATCAGCTTTTCCCGACACAACTCGCACCATCGCCATTTTACACCCACGCAGCACACAGCTAATTGCCAGACAAATACTCACTACTATAAAAATAATGCATATCATATAAAGAATTTCTTTTCCTACCCCCCCTATATGAAATTTAAGCAATGCTTCTGATAAACGACTTCTAACCTCATACATATCCAAAAATGAATTAACTACAGGATGCAGCAGATAGATTGAAAATGTATATGATGCAAGCCAGCAAATAACCCGATTCACAACCGTTGCTTTTCTGCTGTGAATCGCTGCAAATGAAAATACAATCACGCAGATAGCACACAGCAGACCTATAGAGGAAAACCAGTATAAAATATACGTTGCCGTATCCTGTATTCTATGATATCTTCCCAACTGTATAGCCATTCTAAGTACGTTTAAGCCCAGAAATGCGCCGACAGATATGAAAATATATCTACGCTTTCTCAGTCTGTCTCTATATTTATAAAGCAAATATCCCCAGACGCTTTCTATTGCCGCAGGAAAAGCACCGGCAAATGCATGATGCTCAAATCTTCCCATTTGATTATTGGACAAGTCATTCCATACCAACAGGAGAAATGTTAACACAAGAAATAACTTTTCTCTTTTTGTATCTTCCTCCAGGTATTTAATAAATGCTGCAATAACCGGTGAGCACAGCATTAATAAAATATAAACATACAAATACCAGAAATGTCCCAGTCTGTCTACTGGATTTGTCCATATAAGTAAACTATTCAATATCCACTTATAGTCATCCTTACTATGCAATATAAAGTGCCATCCGTTACCGTTCAGATAATTATTCAAAACAAAAAACATTGCCGCACTCAACAATAGCATCGGTATGACAATACTTTTTATTGTTCGCTTTAGCGTTTGCTTATAACTGTAGTTCTTGTACATAAAAAATCCGGATATAATCCAGAATACTGCAACGCCATCTGCAAAAATACAGGCTATATATGTTCCGCTTTTGCTCTGAATAGCCACACCAAAATTATTAATCCAACAATGGACGCCCACGACTAAAAGACAGCCAAAAATACGCGCCAACTCTACTGCTGGATCCTTTTTCATATTTATTTCTTTATTCATAACTTTTCCTATGCTTTCTTCCGGTAAATTCATGCTGAATGTCTATACTTGCCTATGCTATGATCTCTTCTGCCAACCTCTGAATGCATAAACTAACCCCAACAGCCCATATAAGTGTCCCTTTAGCAGAAAGGCCGTTACTCTCGAGACCATGCCTCCGGATTTTAACGATACCCCTCGAATAGCTTTTCTGAAAACAGTTTTTCTGGCTGTTTGTTTGATTATTCCTACTTTATTGGAAAAAGATCCTGAATGATCTGTACTAAAAACACTATTTACCATGGCAATATGAAAATGGGCCAATATATACTGCTGACCAGCCTGCTGAACAGCCGCTGATTCACCAGCCAGTCGCTTTTCCATAATCCTCATTGCCTGTACATATCCATCAAGCTTCTTCTCATCAAATGTATGCATAACAGATGCAGCATTAATCTGATAGTCATAAAGAATATCCGAATAAAACGCAATCATCTGACAGCAAGCAGTATACTGGAACGTAAAATCACTGTCCTCCGAAAATCTTAACTTCGGTTCAAACTGAATACCCACATCAACAATTCGTTGTCTGCGGAATAGCTTTGACCACACCTGCATATAGCGAGTCGGCGCTTCCAAAAGCCGTATTCTTGCCTGTTCAACATTTTTACCATTGAAAACTTCCGTTTTCTCGCAGACCAGTCGGGTTTCTTCCCCATTCATATGTCCAAAAAGGCATAAGTCAGCTTCACTGTTCTGCATAATGTCTATGATGCGCTTTCCGCATCCCAGATGCAATTCATCATCTGCATCCACAAACATCAACCATTTTCCAGAAGCATTAGCAATGCCTGCATTTCTCGCATTTGAAACACCTTTTTCTGAATGATAAAGTTTTACACATGTCATCTGAGCTGCCAGTTTTTCAACAACCTGAGTTGTCTGATCTGTTGCACCATTCTCTACAACGATTATTTCATAAGGGATTGACGTCTGAAATTCCCGATATATGCTTTGAACAGTTCCTGTAATTGATGTTTCTGCGTTGTATGCCGGTATAATAACCGAAAGAAGTAATTCGTCCATTGTTTATTAAAATCTCCTGTTTCGACTTTTCCATCATATGTAAAACTTATTTACAAATAGTATTTCCGTAATAATCATTCAACTTTTTTCTTAGCAGCTGTGAATGTTCTAAATCAACTTTCCGTAAAAAATGATAATTTCCATGACAAATTTCATCAAAATCCGACTCATCCAAAATAGCCGGGTAGCTGCCGTACCGATGCTCCCATTTCATAAATCTGTGATGATCATTTACAATTCTTTTTTTATACTCAGAATTGCACAAAATCGTCTGTACCCAGAATTCATCCGGGCAAAAGCCTGTCATAAACAGCTTCTGAACATTTTCATGTGTATCAAAATACTGCAGTAAATATTCCACTGCATCTCGCGGAAGATCCATCCAATTTGCACCTTCAAATAATTCTAGGTCAATTCCCAGTTTCTTTATTTTATCTACATGCAACACAGTCTGCACTGCAATATTCAACCTATGATACACCTTTCCAAATGTCGTCCTTCTATTAATTTTATCATAATTAAAATAATACTTTTGCCACCAGATCAACGGCTCACCCGACTTCTTGGCGCCCTCCACCGGACTTGCCGTCATGTAAATGTTGGTATTATTCTCATAAAAATCATAGATTTTCTCAACATTCTCCGCCGGATAACACTGCCCTGAAATCACATGAACATATGTGATTTCAGGATTTTTCATTGCCTCTTGCATCAAAATACGTGCTGCTTCAGCAATCCCCCATCCGCCCCAATTGACATTGACCACTTGATAGACATGCGCTCCCATCTGCTGCAAATTTGCTTTTTCTTCCGATGATACATTCATTTTCGTATCAAAATGAATGTATACCTCAAATTTCTTTCTTAATATTTCCGTAAGTTCTATAATTTGTTCCATGTCCCGATGGGCCATAATTAAAATTGCTTGCATAAATTCCTCTTCTTTACTAATTTTGCTGTAAAATTATAAGCTATTTCTTTACAACAGACCACTGCTGCGCTGCTGTTCCATTTGTTTCATAGACCTGCACATTGCCTTCATTTGCCGCATATGCACCTGACAGATCAAGACAATAAGCCGTATTCATTGCTGAGACAAAAACAATCTTGCCATTCGGCTCCTTCAGCGCTATCCATTTCTGAGATTTTTCGTCCTTAAATTCTCTTTGTACAATATTAACCAAATTCTGTGCTGAATTATCCTGGGCACTCAATACTTTGCCGGAATTCTTACTCCTAATAATCACATAATGATCCGCGTCATGACTGATCTGCCACACCTGAGCATCCGTGCCGTTATTTTCATATACCTGTACATTTGCGTCATTTTCCTGTGATGCCCACTGTACATCCATCACATAGGCATGATTAACCGCACTTCTCACAATGTACTCACCATCCGGCAGCACATCTTTATTTTCATCCGCTAATTGATTATTCTTGTTATTTTCTGTCCATTTTGCATACAATACATATTCTTTTGCAGTATCTGCAGGTATTACAGTAATAGGCGTCTGATAATCACTGTCCAGATACCATCCCTCAAATGTATATCCCTGCTTTGTTGGCACTTTAAGAATTATATCATTATCGCCTGTTATGTATTCAGATGGATTATCCGCATTATTTATACCACCATTCAGCTCATATCTGATTGTATAAGTTTGTTGTTGATTATTCGCAGTAAAAGCTTTTATACAATAATTTCCCCAATAAAATGGATAGAACTTTCCGCCTGTTTTATAAAAACTTTTTTCATTTCCCAGACTTACAGCACAATCCCAGATTTTATTATCACCTGAAGCAATCGAAATTGCCTGCTCATAATCCATCGCCTGCGTATCCAGTTTTACTACAACTGCATAACTGCTCTCCGGTTTTAAATCGACTGTATTTTCTAATGGTATTGTATATACACCCGCATATTGCGTTGTTCCTTTTGTTATCGCGCTCTCTTGTAATGTCCCGCTCTCAGGGTTCTTTACATCCTTTAAATCTGTATAGATTTCAATCGAATATCCAACATTAGCAGCAGATGTACACGAAAAAGAAACAGCCTTCAAGCTTTCTGATACAATGCCTGCTCTCTTTGGAACTGTGTATACATTAGAAAGCGTTGTATATCCAGTAGGATATACATTCAGTCCACCATCACACTGATAATTGTTATCAAATCCATCATCTTTTGAAAAATCAAATATCCAGGCAGTATCTGCCAATGAAGCAGTCTCATAGGACATCCAAAAATAATTGCAATACATTCCCCAACTATTCCTGATCAACCATGCGCCATCATTAGATGGTTTTGATTCTCCGCCAAAATTGTTCCTAGAAAAATTATCATCCCATCCAACAATCATCACTGCATGTCCGCCGCCTGTTGCTGCCGTATCATAATATGTATAATAATTATTCAGACTGTTCCAATATAAAGAATAATCATCATGATAATACATGATTCCGGCTGCACCATGCTCTATAATCTGTCTTTTGACATCCGAAGCATTCTTCTTTATGTTAATCAAATATGTATTTTCCAAATGTGCCTGATCATAATTATAGGCATACTGACTATCTAAGCCATTAGTGACAGTTGACATTGCCCAATTGTAAGGCACCTCTGATTCATTTGCGGCCCCCACCCATTGTCCAAGACGTCTGGATGCCATTAGATAGTTTCCACCATAGTTAAGATAAGATGTTGGTGTATTAGCATTGTAATAAACTGCTGTGTCCCCTTCAGTGCCGCCTAACGGATCCACTACCGAATTGAAGGTAAAATATGCCAACTGTAACTCACTCAAATCAATATTCTTATCAGCTGTCCCATCTTTAATCAAATCATATTCTGCCAATCCCAGCGAAGAAAATGCCCAACATGTACCATATGGGTTCTGATTTCTATTGTCCGGAAATTCGTTATAATATGCACTCAAATCAGTCGGATAAGAGGACGGAATTCTGCCTCCGCTTCTTCCATGTGCATAATAAATTGGTGTATTCTGATCAAGCTCACATTCAATATAACTGCCTGTCATATTTCCACTCGTCTCACTAATCTGCTGAAACATTTCATTTTCTACATCATTGGCTGATGTTTCTGTTTCATTATCCATCTCACTCTGCACAGTACTTTCTATTGAAGTCTCTGCTACTTCTGACTGTGTTTCCATTGATTCATTTTCATCTGAATCCAATGATTCACTTTCTGATTCATTAGACACTTCACTTGTAACAACAATCTGACTTTCTGAACTCATATCCGAAGCCTGAACAAAACACACAGGTGATAAAATCAGTACTATCCCCATTAACAATGCTACTGTTTTTTTCAATCTCACTCTTTCCTCCATTAATGTCATCAAAATATATCATGTTTGAGTAAAAAAAGCCACGGTTACCCATGGCTTTAGTATATCATAAGGCTGGAAACAAATCATCCAGATATATGATTTTCCCTATTTTTATTTTAATATCGACAAACTTATCTAAAATTCATTCTCACAACGATCAAGTACTGCTGCAATGACCTGATCCATATCATAATACTTGTACTCACCCAGACGTCCACCAAAGATAACCTTTTCTTCTGCATCTGCCAGCTTTTTGTATTCGGCATAAAGTGCACCATTCTTCTCATCATTAACCGGATAATATGGCTCATCGCCCGGTTTCCACTCGCTACTGTATTCGCGGCTGATCATTGTCTTCGGCAGATCATTGCCATTCTCATCCTTGCCGAATTCGAACCATTTATGCTCAATGATACGTGTCCAAGGTGTCTCACGATCTGTATAGTTGACAGCTGCATTTCCCTGGAAATTCGGCTTGTCAAGGAGTTCATTTTCAAAGCAGACAGAGCGATACTCAAGTGTACCCAGCTTATAATCAAAGTAAGCATCAATAGGACCGGTATAGACAACTTTATCTGCTAATGCATCCAGACTTTCCTTCTGTTCAAGGTAATCTGTATTCAGGCGTACCTCAATACCGTCTAACAGACGCTCAATCATCTTTGTATAGCCGCCCACAGGAATGCCCTGATAGAGCGCATTAAAATAGTTGTTGTCGAATGTCAGACGTACAGGGAGTCGCTTGATGATAAAAGAAGGAAGCTCCTTGCAGTCACGGCCCCACTGCTTCTCTGTATAGCCTTTAATCAGCTTTTCATAAATATCACGACCAACAAGGGAAATTGCCTGTTCTTCAAGGTTCTGAGGCTCTCCTGTAATCTCCTTGCGCTGTTCCTCGATCTTTGCAGCTGCTTCCTCCGGGGTAACAACGCCCCACATCTTGTTAAATGTATACATATTAAACGGCAGAGAATACAATTCACCCTTGTAATTGGCTACCGGGCTGTTTGTAAAGCGATTAAATTCCGCAAACTGTGTAATATAATTCCACACTTTTTTATCATTGGTATGGAAAATGTGTGCACCATACTTATGGACATTAATGCCCTCGATATTCTCTGTATAAATATTACCCGCAATATTCGGACGCTTGTCCACAACCAAAACAGACTTGCCATGTGTTTTTGCCTCATGAGCAAAGATTGCACCGTATAAACCTGAACCAACAACTAAATAATCATACTTCATTTTCAATTTCCTCTTTTCCTTTACTTCTTGTGCGACTTGATCATCTGAATGCCTTTATTCAAATTCTCTGTCACAATCTCTTCTTTCATAACATAAAGTGCTATACCATATAATCCAAAGAAAAGTACCGCCGAAATCACCAGTTTGATAAATACTCCAGGCACAAATACCTTCACAATCCCGGCTGACACAACTGCAATCAACAATGCTGCTAATATCTTTGGATAATCCTGTTTAGAATATAAATACCGCACATCCTTCTTCAGATAAATCATCTGCACAATCAGGACAACAAATTCAGCCACTAACGTTCCGATTGCCGCACCTGATGATCCCAACATTGGAATGCATATTGCATTCAGAATCAAGTCAACAATCGCTCCGACGAAAGTGGATATCATGACTGCATTCTCCTTGCCCATTGGAATCAGCATCTGAATACCCATAATATTCGTTAAGCCAATAAAAAGGAGTGTCGGCATGACAATGATCATCGGGAGAATCGCCCCTTCGAAGGCCTCACCGGATAAAAACAAAACGCCCTCTCTGGCAAAAATCATAAAATATATCATCATCGCTGATGCTGCCAATAAAACAAATTTGATTGCCTTCTTCGACAACCTATAGAATTCATCCACCATTCCCTGCTGAATATAATAAGATGTTCTCGGCATAAGCACTGTTCCCAGAGACGTCACAATACTCACCAGGATATTTTTAATCTTAGTTGCTGCGTTATAATAACCCACCTCCACATCATCCTTTATAAATCCCAGCATAACGTTATCCAAATTCGTATAAATCGTCGTCGCACAGGATATGATAAAGAAGGTGAAAACCGGCTTAAAATGCTGTCTGAAATTAAGATTCGTCACTTTTCTTTTTCCGATAATTTTTCTTAATCGGATAAAGTTGAATACATTGGAAGCCGATGCCGCAAAGATAGAAATGCCGCCATAAATAACATAATCGTCTGTATCCCGTACCAGCGCAAACATGGCGATCAAAGCAATAAACTTGAATATAATGGAACGTATGGTAATATACGTATACTGCTCCAGTGCCTTATACAGCCATTCTACGCCAATGGTATTAAAGAAGATCAATGTACCGGTAATCAGGAACAATGTCCTGTCGGCACGCAGTCTCGGCACATAGGCCAATGCAGCAAAGAAGACAATATAAGCGAATATACTCATAACAACATTGATGAAAAAAAGCTCATACACTGTCTTCTTCAGCTTTTCTTCATCATCCCTGACAACTGCGCAGGCCCTGATACCGTAAGTCGGAATGCCAAGCTGTGAGATCATGACAAAATAGGTCACTACCGAATTAGCAAAGGAAACTCTGCCTGTTCCCATCGGCAGCAAAACTCTAGACACATACGGAAATGTAATCAAGGGAAACAAAAAACTTGACATTGTCAGTATGGCGTTCATGATAAAATTCAGTTTTAAAGATTTCTGCTTACCCATATCAAGACTCTTTCCTTTGCAATCGTACATTTTTTAACCATGCCGACAATCTTTTCATCAATGGAATCTCTTTAAATATATCATCATCACAAAATACATAGATTGTAAAAACATTAAAAGCATTAACTAAATACAAATCATTTACGCAAAAAATGGATAGTGTAATAAAAATGCCAATCATAAAATAATCTTTATTCTTATATGCTTTCCATATGGAAAAGGAATATAAAGCAACTAACAAAAATAACACAAAAATGCCATACTTCATCGCAAAATGTAAGTAACCTGAATCTATAAAATAAGTTAAATCTGATGTGCCACTATTCTTTAATGAAAGTGTTTCCACATAAATATATCTTCCGAATAAAGTAAATCCATACTCAGTAATGGCATTTTTACACTGCCATAACCTTCCCGATAAAATAGAGTTTATTATATTCCATATTTTGCTCTGTGAATTATATAATGGAAGCCAACAAGCCAAAAAAGCTCCAATAGCAGGCAGCCATAAAATTATGGTATATAACTTATCCATCATTGTTTTAATAAAATGTTTGAATTGTACTGATAACAAACAAAAAACAATAATTAGCAAAACACAAGAAGTAATAGCAAAACTCATCTTTGTATTTGTAAATTTGTATAAAATAATGTTTATGACTTCCAATGCTATACATTCAATCAATGTTATTTTATTCTTTCTGAAATAGATAAATAATAATGAAACAAATACATATAAAATAGGTGCAAAAGTTGTCCAACTAAATCCCAAAGAATATCTCATACGTTCAAAATCCAAAATTGAATTATCTGTCAATCCCAAAAATGAACATACAACAGTTACAAACAATACGCCCCCTTGAATAAATAAAGCATATCGTAATAACTTTTGACTATTCATGCCGAATATAAACATAAAGAAAAGAATTGTTAGAAATAACGAATTATCTTTTCCAGTAAACATTCCAATGAATGAGAGCACTAGCAGCAACAGAAAATAGCCAAATCCTTCTAAACTATATTCTCTACATTTAAATTTGTATATCACGCCAACTATAAACAATGCATAACATATGTATCTTGCTATTTTTAACAATGCATATATAATTGTACCTTCACAAAAAGCATACCATGCAGTATTGCAAAACGTTGTCAAAAAGATATATATACAAAATACTATATTTGTAATTTTCTCTTCCGAGTATATGATATTTTTAAAATACTCATTGCTCATTTGTTTCTCCTATTCATTCAACTGACATCTCTTTTAATACCTGCTTCAAATAATAACCGCTTCGCAATTGTTTCGAAATTTTTCTTGCATTTGCAACCATATTTTTATATTCTTCTTCATTCAACCGTTCAAATGCATTCGAGAAATCGTGAATAGAATCGACTACAAGTCCCACATGATTATCCTCGACAAATTTTGCTTCCGCCGCCTGACTCCAGATGACAACCGGTAAGCCTGATACAAGATATAGTGAAAGTTTATGTGGATTATTAAATCTAAGATAATCACCGGTATTTCCAGTACATCCATCAACACTATCTCCATCCCACACAAGGCCAAAACCCTCTGTCAACTGTTCCGGCACCTTATCTGCTGGAAATGCCCCCATGTAATGAATAGATTCGGAGTTTAACACATCTTTATCAAAATTCAATCCATACAAATTGACATTAACCGACTGATTCAAATCATTTAGCCCCTTAATATACTTGCACTTATTCGTGTCAAGATTGCCTGCAATATTCAGGGTTTTCGCATATTTAATCTGCTTATCGTCTGGATCACTTTCCGTCAGATAATCAAATATATTCAATTCATATATATTTTTTTCATCCACACCATGCTCAATCAAATATTTCTTCATACTTGAATTATGTACAATGACATAATCTGCAATTTCATACATCGTATGATCTATATATTCAAAAATATCAAGTGATTCAATGAACATTTTTCTCAGTGAATCCAAATCATGAATAAGAAATGCGAGCTTAATATTTTTTTTCTTTCTAATATTTTTTAATATATCCACATATTTTTTATTAAGATAAATCGGATGAGGTACAAATAAAAGAGAACCAGGTGTAATTTTTTCAATCTTTTTTAATTCAAGGTAATTATTAATCTTTTTAATATATTTATTACCCTGTTTTTTTATTTTTAACTCAAAAGGCTTAATTCCATTCTGCTCAAGGATTTGATTGCAATCATTCACCGCTTTCGTACCTGCATTTTTTGATTCACCAATCTGTATTTTTATGTAATACTTATCACTCATTTATACTTTCACCTTCATTTATTGCTCTAACAGCTTTTTAAATGTCTCGCCAGCTGTTGTCATATCATATCCCGATGTCACAATATCTTTTTTTATCTGATCGTAATTCATTTTCTTGTCAAGCTGGATATCAATACAATCTAGCCATTGCTCAAGTGGTACACCTAATTCCACAAATGCAACATTGCCTGTCACATTGACGATATCAGGCACCACATTTTTTGTTGTAACACATGGCAATCCTGCTGCCTGCGCTTCAATGAGTACAATTCCAAGGCCTTCAAATCTTGATGGCAACACAAAAATATCCATCGCCTGCAATATTTCATTGACATCATTTCTTGCCCCCATGAAAATCACCGCATTTTCCAGATTAAGTTTTTGAACTTTATGACGTATTCTTTCTTCCTCAACCCCCTGTCCCACAAGGATTAAACGACTATTACAGTGTTTTTCATGAAATTGTTTAAATATATCAATCAGCAGTTCATGGTTTTTCTGATATTGAAATCTGCCGACATGCCCCATGACAATGTAATCATCCATAATCTTTAGCTGAGTTCTGACTTTATGTCTTATTTCATCATTTCTGTAATATTTTTCTGCTTCGATTGCATTGTTTATAACCTTAAATCGACAACTATCTAAAACAGCCTGTTTATAAAAGAATTCACCGGCTAATTCTGAACAAGCCCAAAAATCTGTCGCATAACGATCAATATGGTTTTTCCAGTACTGATGCATAAGTTCATAAAAGTATCTTTTCTTTCCAGTTTGCATCAATTGATTATTGTGTGCATGAATAATTCGTTTTTTAATTCCTGTCTGTTTAGCCATTTTCATGATATATCCACTGTTTGCTAAATCACAGCCATTATACCATATTGCGTCATAAAGACCTTTTCTCTCTTTAAAAAATGTTTTCATTTCCCTTCTATATCTCAATGGGTGCTTAAACTGTGCATTCTGTATAAAATAGATTTGGCAGTGATTTTTTCTATAATAATCCTCATCATAACAGACTTGCGTTGAAACGATTAAATCAAATTGTATCTCCTGTTTGACAGCTTCATAATACCTTTTGATGACAGCTTCAACACCACCAGGATTATCACTTTGTCCAACAACCAATACTCTCTTCATTCCCTATTCCTCACAAATATAGGATTCAAATTTCTTTGTTTCCGTATTAATGTCATATCCAGCTTTGACAATCAAAGGCAGACAATTCCCTCGTTCAACATGTTCTTCCTCAATTTTCCGAATACTTTCTGCCCACTCTTCCAGATTTTCAGCCAATTCAACAAATTCAACATTACCTGTTATATTTACTTCATATGGAACTTTTTCTTTCGATGTAATACATTTCAATCCCGCTGCCTGTGCCTCAATAAGTACAATTCCCAAGCCCTCAAATCTCGACGGAAATACAAAAATGTCCATTGCCTGCACTAATTTATCGACATCCAATCTCGCACCTGTAAATGTCACTTTGTCTTGAAGATTTAAAGCAGCAACTTTCTGTCGAACAGTTCCCTGATTTTCACCTTGGCCAATTAAAAGAAGATGCGCCTTATCATTCATTTTTGCATAAGCAGCAAAAATATCAATAAGAAATTCATGATTCTTTTGATACTGAAATCTGCCTATATGGCCAATAACATATTTTTCTTCCAACCCCAGTTCTTTTCGCATTTCATTTCTTGTCTGAACATCGTACTTATATTGTTCTGCTTTAATTGCATTATTAATAATATGATGCTTCTTCGACGCAATGATTCTGTCACTGTAAA
>OLNW01002839.1_pt1 | contig 14214 bp, 12 predicted proteins | sample 1672121 | NCBI WGS metagenome assembly OLNW01 (sample SAMEA3136648, study PRJEB25190) | human gut metagenome
GCAACGGTGACCGTATAAGTACCTTCCGGGATCTCCAGCTTCATATTGTGTGTGATCTGTGCAAAGATCTTACTTCCAACCTGAATAAAACTTCCCTCAAATACGGATGTATTTCTTAATTCCAAAATGCCCTGTCCGGTGGTGACGGACACGGATAATATTTTTGTCCCGATTCCAACGACGCGGATCTTATCTTTTTCGTTCAGGTCGGACAGACGGATTTTTTCTCCATTCGATTCCACATACGAATACTTGGAATCCGCAATTTTGAAAATCCCACGCTCTGTATCTACCGAATATTTTGTGATATCCGAATATTCCCAGACTTCATCCGCGATCTGTGCCTGCAAGAGCCGTCCTTCGCCATCTTTTTTTCCAATATGGATCACCCTGCCCGGCTCAAAATCCACCGTCGTTGCGCTGTTGCCATATTTATCCTGAAAATCTGTGGACAACGAGTAAACATACAGATACTGCTTTCCTGATACAAGCTGCTTTAAATTCAACTGTTCATTGGTCATGTCATTGCCAATGATCAGATAGAGATCGGTTCCGATCGATGTCTCCGCCCCTGCACCCTCTGCCTCCTCTGTATCTGCCACTGTCTCTTTCGCCGGATTATAATACTGTGCAGTCGAGACCGGTCTTGTCTGCTGTCCACATCCCGCTAATAAAATCATACTTAAAATAATGCTATAAAACATGTATCTTAATTTTCTCAACATATCACCTCTTATGTGTCATACAAATCATGTAAATTGCGAAACTCGTAAAAATGTGAATTAAATTGTGAAATATCAACAAAAGACATGAAAGACACTGGGGAGCCGCCGGCACTTAGAAGTCATATTCTGTATTTCATTCTGATTTATCAGAAATGAAATGCAGGATATGACTTCTTAGTACCGTTGCGAGCGACACGTAACGCAAGTGTGTCTTCGTTGATCTTGTTGATGCTTCAAAATCTTCACAGCCTGAATTCGAGTTTTGCAGCAATCTTCAAAATCTAAGGAAAAAAATAATCATGAAACAAATTATAGCAGGAATCCTGGCACATGTGGACGCCGGCAAGACCACATTGTCAGAAGCACTTTTATATAGCAGTGGAAGCATTAAAAAAATAGGGCGCGTCGACAACGGCGATACATTTTTAGACACGGATGCGATGGAGAAGAAACGTGGCATCACGATTTTTTCAAAGCAGGCAGTGCTAAAGTATCAGGATGTGAATCTTACACTGCTGGATACACCGGGGCATGTGGATTTCTCGGCAGAGATGGAGCGTGTTCTGCAGGTACTGGACTGTGCTGTGCTTCTGATCAGCGGAGCAGACGGGGTCCAGGGCCATACACAGACTCTGTGGAGGTTATTAAAAAGATATCACATCCCAACATTCCTTTTTGTGAATAAGATGGATCAGGAAGGAACAGATCATAAAAAACTTCTGCAGGAATTGAGAAAAAGATTTGGGGATAATGTTATTCCCTTTGTGGATATCGTTCCGAAAACAGAGGACGAATGTGGAAAACTTTTCTTAAGTTCTGATGGAAATGTATCGGAAGATGTGCTGGAAGAACTGGCTGTCTGTGATGATGAGATGATGGAAGTGTATCTTGAGAGCGGAAAGATTTCACTGGAGAGAGTACAGGATGCGGTGACGGAAAGGAAAGTCTTTCCATGCTACTTTGGCTCGGCGCTGAAATCAGAAGGCGTGGAAGAACTACTGCAGGGAATCTGCATTTATCAGAAACAGAAGACATATCCGAACGAGTTTGGCGCAAAGGTTTATAAGATTGCAAGAGACCCGCAGGGAAACCGTCTGACGTATCTGAAAGTTACCGGCGGAGTACTGAAGGTAAAAGATGTAATGGATGGGACAGGTGAAAAGATTAACCAGATCCGAATCTATTCAGGCGAAAAATTTGAAGCGGTACAGGAAGCAGAGGCAGGAAGAGTCTGTGCTGTAACCGGACTGGAACAGACACATCCGGGACAGGGACTTGGAACAGAACCGGAGTCAGAACTTCCTGTTCTCGAACCTGTTCTGACGTATCGATTGATTTTGCCGGATGACTGTAATGTTCATACGATGCTTCAGAATCTCAGAATACTGGAAGAGGAAGAACCGGAACTTCATATTGTCTGGGATGAAAAGAGTGCGGAGATTCACATTCAGCTGATGGGCGATGTTCAGATTGAGATTCTTCAGAGAATGATCAAAGAACGTTATGGTGTGCTGGTTCAGTTTGGAGAAGGGAGTATTGTTTATAAAGAAACAATCACGGCTCCGGTAGAGGGAGTGGGACATTTTGAACCGCTTCGTCATTATGCGGAGGTACATCTGCGGATCGAACCGGGCGAACGTGGTTCCGGTATGCAGTATGCGGCAGAGTGCAGCGAAGATGTGCTGGATCGCAACTGGCAGCGTCTTGTGCTGACACATCTGGAAGAGAAAGAACACAAAGGAGTACTGACTGGTTCAGCGGTAACAGATTTGAAGATTACACTGACCTCCGGACGTGCACATCTGAAGCATACAGAAGGCGGGGACTTCCGCCAGGCAACATACCGTGCGGTAAGACAGGGACTGAAAAAGGCAGAAAGTATTTTGCTGGAGCCCTATTATGAATTCCGCATCGAACTTCCATCAGAAAATGTAGGACGGGCCATGACGGATATTCAGAATCAGTTTGGGAAATTTGAATCACCGCTGGTGGATGGAGAGATGACCATTCTGACAGGAAATGCACCGGTTTCAACGATGAGCGGTTATCAGAAAGATCTGATCGCGTATACGGGTGGAAGAGGAAAGATTGCACTGACATTAAAAGGATATGATGTCTGCCACAATCAGGAAGAAGTACTGGCTGCTTCCACGTATGATTCAGAAGCAGATCTTGCGAATCCAACCGGTTCTGTTTTCTGTGCGCATGGTGCCGGATTTGTAGTGGAATGGGACGAAGTGGAAGAGTACATGCACATGGAGAGTACACTGGATCAGGGAACCGCAGTAGAAGCGATGGAGGTTACACTTCCAAAGCGACGACATTCCAACATTGAACTGACACAGGAAGAGCTGGATGCCATTTATGTGAGAACACCGGATCCGGTAAGAAATCAGGCTCCTGTCACAGTCCGTGCAGGAAAGAACAGCAAAAAAAGTTATGCGGAAAGCACCGTGGGCAGAGAAGCGGGCAGTGCTTATGCTGATCCAAAGTGGGAATCACGTCGCAGAGAGAAGAGCGGAAAAGAAGAATATTTTCTGGTGGATGGATATAATATTATTTTCTCCTGGGATGAACTGAGGGAACTTTCCGAGAGAGACATCGGAGCAGCCCGTGGAAAGCTGGCGGATATACTCTGCAATTATCAGGGATACAGGAAATGTACGCTGATTCTGGTTTATGATGCTTATAAGGTGGAAGGAAATCCGGGCGAAATCATGAAATATCATAACATTCATATTGTGTATACGAAGGAAGCAGAGACAGCGGATCAGTACATAGAGAAAACAGTGCGGAAGATTGCAAAGAATGCGGATGTGACAGTTGCTACATCGGATGGCCTGGAGCAGGTGATTATTCTCGGTCAGGGAGCACATCGCATGTCAGCACCGGGACTGAAAGAGGAAGTAGAGCATGCACTTCAGGAGTTAAGAGGCGAGCATCTTGGAAAGAGGATGACATTGAAGAATTATCTGTTTGATTATCTGGATGATGAGACAGCGGAAGAAATGGAGAAGGTACGTCTGGGTGAGAACAGGAAGAAGATTTGAAACAAATAGTTTCATTGTAAAAATAATTTTTCAGACACATGCTAAATCAGGCAGACTGTAAGGGATTGACGATGACAGAATAAATGGAAATTACATGTAAAAACATGAAAAATTCAAAAATTCTTAACTTTTTACTGTTATAATAAAAAACAGTAACGTATCAAACCACTTTGAATGATTTATGGAGCCGGGGAGATACATTCAAATTAAAACGTACATTCTTTCTGTCAGTCGATACAGGAATTGACAGGGAATGAACAGAATTAAGAAGATGATACAAATAACGATGAGAGTGAGGTATGACAGATGAATTGTACTAATTGTTATCAGGAAGTACCGGATGGCGCAAAGTTCTGCCCACATTGCGGAGCGAAGCAGCCGGTACCCGGAGCAACACATATGCAGGCACCTTCTCGGGAAGCAGCGAGTCAGACACAGCAGACTGTGAACACAGAGGCTGGAATGGCTGAAGAAAAAATAACAGAAGGACTGCAGGCAGAAGAAATAGTTACAAATACAACAACAGAACAGCCGATAGAAGCAGAAGAGGAAACAAAGACAGCAGAAACTGCCAATGTGCCGGGAATGGAATCAGAAGAAGTGACTGGTGAAACGGCGCAGGATATAGTAGATACAGTTGCTGTAGAAGAAACAGTATCAGAACAGCCACAGGACAACAGTCAGGTTGCCGCAGAGGTAGTAACGCAGGAACATCCGGCAGAGCAAACTGCAAATGAATATCAGTACGGTCAGCAGAGCAATAACCAGGATCCTTACAGCCGGCAGAACTATGGTCAAAATGATTATAACCAGCAGGGATACGGTCAGAATAATTACGGCCAGCCAAATTATGCTCAGAATTACAACCAGCTGAACTATAATCAGCAGAAACCGCTCAACTGGGTTCCGTACCTTGTGCTTTCTATTATCTCAACGGTATGCTGTTGTCTTCCATTTGGTATTGTTGCAATTGTATTTTCAGCAAAGATCAACAGTGCAATGGTAACAGGAAATATAGAAGAAGCCCAGCATGCAGCAAAGAATGCGAAGATCTGGATCATTGTTGCATTTGCAGTTGGTATCATTGTAAATATCATTACATTTATGCTTGGAATGACGGGAATTGTCGGCGAGTATTATTACTATTAAAAAATATAGCAGAGGTTTAAAGTGTGTCTTAAAAATCTTACAGAAAGCATTTTTAAGGCACACTTTAGTAGTGTAAAAAGATGAAAAGAGAAGTTCAAATTCAGAGCAGAAGACTTCTTCGGGAAAAGAGAAGTGCGCGGGTGCTGCTGACGGGCATCGTTGTTCTGCTGGCAGGAATCGCAGCGGTATATTTATACTTTCATAATCCACATCAATATCCATTGCCATGCATTTTTTATCTGATGACAGGATTTTATTGTCCGGGATGTGGAACGGGAAGAGCCTGCTATTCTATTTTGCATGGGCAGTTTATGAAAGCGTTTTGTTACAATCCGGTGACGGTGGTATTACTTCCGTTTATCGGACTTTATATTGCAGCCAGAACGATTGACTGGATCTGGACCGGTGGAAATCATGTGGATTGCAGGATCAATGAAAAAATGTTGATCGCGGTGCTGGTTTTTGTCCTGCTGTTTGGGGTGATGAGGAATCTCCCGTTTTATCCGTTTTCATTGCTGGTACCGGGAGGAATGCAGGAACTTCTTATGTAAGGACAGGCGTTTGATCATCGTTCGTTCTCATATCAATCTTAATGGAGAAGGATGTATCTCAACTTCTCCTTTTCTTTTATTGTGCAATTGCTTCATAGTATGGTATGATAGAAGCTGTAAAACTCCGAAACAACACAGAAGTGTTGCATACTTTTGGAAGAGACAGCCATTATTGGAGTGGATGGCAGAAACGCCGCCGGTCACAGAGGACCTGTGAACAGTAGCAGAGAAAAGATGGAGGAATGAACAATGATTAACAAACTGGTTGAAAAGATTAAAAAAACAGGGGCTCCGATCGTAGTAGGACTGGATCCGATGCTGAATTATATTCCGCAGCATGTATTAGATAAAGCTTATGCAGAATACGGCGAGACGCTCGAAGGAGCAGCAGAAGCTGTATGGCAGTTCAACAAAGAAATCGTAGATAAGACATATGACCTGATTCCGGCAGTAAAACCACAGATTGCGATGTACGAGCAGTTCGGTATTCCGGGACTGATGGCATTCAAGAAGACAGTAGATTACTGTAAATCTAAAGATCTTGTGATCATCGGAGATGTAAAAAGAGGAGATATCGGTTCTACATCCGCAGCATACGCAACAGCACATCTTGGAAAAGTAAAAGTTGGAAGCAAAGAGTATGTTCCGTTTGGAGAAGATTTCGCTACAGTAAACCCATATCTTGGATCTGACGGTGTAAATCCATTTATCGATGTATGTAAGGCAGAGAAGAAAGGTCTGTTTATCCTCGTTAAGACATCTAATCCGTCCAGTGGAGAATTCCAGGACAGAATCATCGACGGAAGACCGCTCTACGAGTGGGTTGGTGAAAAAGTAGCTCAGTGGGGAGCTGACTGCATGGGAGATGAATACAGCTACATCGGAGCAGTTGTAGGAGCAACTTATCCGGAGATGGGTAAAGTACTCAGAGAGATTATGCCGAAGTCATATATCCTTGTACCGGGATATGGCGCACAGGGTGGAAAAGGGAAAGATCTGGTTCACTTCTTCAATGAAGACGGACTTGGTGCAATCGTAAATTCCTCCCGTGGAATCATCGCTGCTTATAAGCAGGAAGCTTATACAAAATTCGGTGCTGAAAACTTTGGAGATGCATCCAGAGCAGCTGTAGAAGCTATGATCGCTGATATCGGTGAGGCTCTTGCATCTAAATAATAAAATTCTGGCTTCGCTCTGTACTTTTCAGTCAGAGCGAAGCTGTTAAATAGCCGTTACTGTTCATTCCATAGCTGATCACACTGCTGATCAGCTATGAGGATGCGAGTTTTGGCCTGAATGTATCTCGCCCATCGCTGTAGGCGATTCTAAATGGCGAGATACGTTACTGTTTACAGGTCACCTGTGAACAGTAATAAATAGCCTTAAAATGAAAGGAAAAGTGTGAATTTATGACAAAGCAGAAAGAAAATGCCGTAGTATATTCTCAGGAACAGCTGGCTGACGACATCTACAGCATGTGGATCAGTACGCAGGCAGCAGTCAGTGCAAAACCGGGACAGTTTATTTCCATGTATACAACAGATGGAAGCAAGCTTCTTCCGCGTCCGATCAGTATCTGTGAGATTGATAAAGAGAACGGAAGACTTCGAGTTGTATATCGTGTGACAGGACCGAAGACAGGAACCGAAGAATTTTCAAAACTGAAGGCAGGAGATACCATTCCGGTGATCGGACCTCTTGGAAATGGATTCCCATATGAGAAAGCAGAAGGAAAGAAAGTCTTTCTGATGGGTGGTGGAATCGGTGTTCCTCCGATCCTTGAGCTGGCAAAGCAGATGAACTGTGAGAAAAAGCAGATTGTGGTTGGATACCGTGATGCACAGACATTTCTTAAGAATGAGTTTGAACAGAATGGAGAACTGTATATTTCTACAGAAGACGGAAGCGTTGGAACAAAGGGAAATGTTATGGATGCGATCCGTGAGAACGCACTGGAAGCAGATATGATCTATGCCTGTGGACCAACTCCGATGCTCCGTGCGATCAAACAGTATGCAGAAGAGAACGGAATCGCATGCTACATTTCACTGGAAGAGAGAATGGCATGTGGAATCGGTGCCTGTCTTGCCTGTGTCTGCAAGTCAAAAGAGAAAGATGCACACAGTAATGTAAATAATAAGAGAATCTGTAAAGATGGACCTGTATTTCTTTCTACGGAGGTGGAGATCTGATGAATATGAGTGTAAATATAGCCGGTGTAGAATGGAAGAATCCGGTAACAGTAGCATCAGGAACATTTGGTTCCGGTGAAGAATTTTCAGAGTTTGTAGATCTGAACAGACTGGGTGCAGTAACGACCAAAGGTGTGGCGAATGTACCGTGGCCGGGAAATCCGACTCCACGAGTTGCAGAAGTGTACGGCGGAATGATGAATGCCATCGGCCTTCAGAATCCGGGAATCGACCTGTTCTGTAAGAGAGATATTCCGTATTTAAAAAAATATGACACAAAGATCATTGTAAATGTATGTGGACATGCTCCGGAAGAATATCTTGAAGTAGTGGAGCGTCTTGCAGATGAGCCGATCGATATGATGGAGATCAACATTTCCTGCCCGAATGTAAACGCAGGATTCCTGGCATTTGGACAGGATGCACACCATGTGGAAGAGCTGACAGCACAGATCAAGAAGATCGCGAAACAGCCGATCATCATGAAACTGACTCCGAACGTAACAGATATCACGGAGATAGCCAAAGCAGCAGAGGCAGGTGGAGCAGATGCCATCTCTCTGATCAATACACTGACAGGTATGAAGATTGATATCAACAAAAAGACATTTGCAGTAGCGAATAAGACAGGTGGAGTGTCCGGACCGATCGTGAAGCCGATCGCAGTACGCATGGTTTACCAGGCTGCGCAGGCTGTAAATATCCCGATCATCGGTATGGGTGGAATTTCCTGTGCAGAAGATGCAATCGAATTCCTGCTTGCAGGTGCAAGTGCGGTTTCTGTGGGAACAGCAAACTTCCACAATCCGGCAGTGACACTGGAAGTGATCGATGGAATCGAAGCATATATGAAGAAAAACGGATTTGAGAACGTATCCGATATGGTTGGAATTGTCCGATAGAATAAATTGAAAATTCCTATCTGATATGCTAAAATTGAAAAGAATTTACAGTAATAGAAAATAGGGTGTTAGAACCTGTACGTGTGGAGGGATTATAAGATGGAAGCATATAAAAAAGAATTTATTGAATTTATGGTAGAATCTGATGTATTAAAATTCGGTGATTTCACACTGAAGAGCGGAAGAAAATCTCCATTTTTCATGAATGCAGGAGCTTATGTAACAGGATCACAGCTCAAGAGACTGGGAGAGTATTATGCAAAAGCGATCCATGACACATACGGAGATGATTTTGACGTATTATTTGGACCTGCTTATAAGGGAATTCCGCTTGGTGTTGTTACTGCGATCGCATACAGTGAGTTATACGGAAAAGAAGTACGTTACTGCTCAGACCGTAAAGAAGAAAAAGATCACGGCGCAGATAAGGGAAGTTTCCTTGGAAGCAAATTAAAAGACGGAGATCGTGTCATCATGATCGAAGATGTTACAACATCCGGAAAGTCCATGGAAGAGACAGTACCGAAGGTAAAAGGTGCAGCAGATGTGACCATCGTTGGACTGATGGTATCTCTGAACCGTATGGAAGTTGGAAAAGGTGGGGAGAAGTGCGCACTGGATGAGATCAAAGATCTTTACGGATTTGATACAGCAGCGATCGTAACAATGGAAGAAGTTGTAGAGTGCCTTTACAATAAAGAGTGCAACGGAAAAGTTGTGATCGATGATACATTAAAAGCAGCGATCGATGCATATTATGATAAATATGGTGTAAAATAAGGAGGCGCGTTTTTATGGAAAAAGCGTATCGTACCATGAGAAACAGTGGAGCAGGAAGCATAGCTGTCGGAATCATCGTATTGGTTGTGGGGATTGCGACTGGAATCGTTTCGATTGTGAATGGAGCCTCTCTTCTGAAAAATAAAAACGATATTACATTCTAAGCGGAGTGTAAATGATAAAAAGGGCAGTCCCCTCTTAAAATGTGAAGAGGGGACTTTCTTACATCTTACAGAAAACATTTCTGCTATATATAAAATTTTGAACATGGAATATTTTAGATTACTGTTCAAAGCATGGGAGTGAACAGCAACTATTTCAGAGCGTGTTTGAAATCAAACTCGCTCAAACACATAATAAACATTCACGAAGGTGTTGGATTTTGACAAATAAAGAAGCGAAAAGAATCAGGACACTTGGCAAGGTCCTGTTTATCTTATATATTTTTTTTCTTGTATATTTCCTCTTCCTTTCAGACTGGTATGGACGGGAAGGAGTTATGCAGGATTACCACTATAATCTTGTCCTTTTCAGAGAGATAAAGAGATTTATAATTTACAGAGATCAATTGGGAACATTTGCCGTGTTCTCTAATCTGTTTGGAAATATTCTGATTTTTATGCCATTTGGTTATTTCCTGACAATGGCAGGAAAAAGCAGAAGTTTTTTCAAGACATTGTTCTACAGTATGGGGCTGAGTCTTTGTGTGGAAGTACTGCAGCTTTTGACGAGAGTAGGCAGTTTTGACGTAGATGATATTTTCCTGAACACAATTGGTGGTGTGCTGGGATTTGTTTTATTTATTATTTCTAACCTGATAAGGAGGCATCATGTTCGGAAACGGGAAAAACGCGGATGAGCGTACAAAAGGGAAAGATAAGAAAAAAGGTACAACAAGAAAATATGGGCAGCCTAAATATAAACAGGCAAGAAGAGGAATTTTATCCTGCTGGTGTTCAGGTCTTGCAATCGCTGACCTGGCCGGCTGTGTGACGTATGCATTCTGGATGCGGGGAAATGCGGCAGGGATCGTAGGAGGTCTGGCAGTACTGGCATTTGCACTTGCAGTTTTTGGAATAAATTATGCAGTGAATGGATTTAAAGAGCGGGAAAGGAATTATCTGAGTTGTAAAATTGGGATTGGAATGGCAATTTTTGTAATCCTGCTGTTTCTCGCTATTTTTGTAGGAGGTCTTGGATTATGAGTTGGACAGACAGACAGAATGAGAAAAATGAACAGTGTGAACAGCGTCATGCACTTGCAGTGGAGCGACTGCGGGGCATCGTGATAGAAGAAACCGTGGAGAAAGAATATATTCCGTACTTTCAGAACACGGTTCTTTTTCTTTTAGAGGTAGAAAATGTAAGAAAGAAAGTGGCAGATGGAATCTGGGATAAATTAAGCCTGGAAGAGATGAGAAGCTTGAATGAATCTCTGTACAGTGATCTTCTGGGAGAAAATTATGAGAACAGTTATGCAAACCCGGAGTATGCAGTGAAACAGTATGGTGAGATGGGGCAGCTTTTAAGTATGCTGTATGCAGAGATGCGAAGCGGTATTCCATATGCTTTTGAAGGAAGAATGGATTATCTGACGATTCTGTATGAGTTGTTTATTGAAGTCTACAACTGTTTTGAAAATACAGAAGAGGGTGTGCCGGCTGTAACACAGATCAGGGATATCTTTTACTGGTATGCAAGTGATTATTGTGATGTCTTTTTTGCAGATCGTATTCAGGAACAGATGGATCCGTCCTGTTCTTTTGCGGCAGATATCATTGAGCATGCAGATCTGGAAATGGATGAATATCTCTATCGTTTTGGAGAATATATTACGAAGAATGAACTTGGGACAGCACATCATCTGAGAAATCTTCCACAGGAGACACTGCAAAAGATGGCAGATGTTTATACAGAAGGATATCGGATCGGATTTATTAATACAGGAAAAGATCTGTCAAAGAAATCGGTTGTAAATATCCGTTATAGTCTGGGATTCGAGAAAGTAATCCGAATCGCGATCGAGAATTTCAGAAAGATGGGACTAAAGCCGGTTATTTACCGTGCAGCTTCCAGTGTGATCACGAAGAGGGAGCACCATAAGATTGGTTATTATGGTGGAATTGCGAACAAGCAATATGATTACGATCATCGCCAGGATCAGGCACTTTTCATGGACAAGCGTTATATTGAGCGGAAACTGGAAGTGATGCGTACAGTTTATGAACAACATAAGGAACTGGCATCAGGATTTGCAGGACCGGCTGTGGTGGAGATTTTTGGTGAAGTACCATTTTCTCCGGAGGCAAAAGAGGCGGCACCGTCTTATTCAGAAGAACAGAGAGAACTGGAACTTTTGTACAGCAGCCGTTCCGGCCAGATTACGAATGAGTACATCAAAGGAGAGGAACGCAGCTTTACGATTGTAGCTTATCCGGTGCCGGAGATTGGTGCTGAATATGCGGAAATCTTTGATGAAGTTATTAAGATCAATACACTGGATGCAAAGCTCTATGAGCAGGTGCAGCAGACGATAATTGATGTACTGGATCAGGGGGAATACGTGTTGATCAAAGGAAAAGGAGAAAATCAGACAGATCTTCATGTGGAACTGCATCGTCTGAAGAATCCGGAAAAAGAAACGATTTTTGAAAACTGCGTGGCAGATGTCAATATCCCGGTGGGTGAAGTGTTCACGTCTCCTGTCCTGGAGGGGACAAATGGTGTGTTGAATGTCAGTAGTGTATATCTGGACGGACTTCAGTATCAGAATCTGAAGATCATATTTGAAGATGGAAAGATTACAGATTATACCTGCGACAATTTTGAAGATGCAGCGGAAAACCGCAAATATATTTATGATAATGTATTGAAAAATCATGACACACTTCCAATTGGTGAATTTGCCATCGGAACAAATACAACAGCCTATGTGGCAGCAAGGAAATACGGAATTGAAGATAAAATGCCGATTTTGATCGCAGAAAAGACAGGCCCTCATTTTGCAGTGGGCGATACCTGTTATTCCTGGAGTGAGGAGATCCGTGTTTATAATCCAAACGGAAAAGAAATCGTGGCAAAAGACAACTCTTGTTCTCTTTTAAGAAAGGAAGATGTGTCAAAAGCATACTTCAATTGTCATACAGATATAACCATACCTTATGAAGAGTTAGAAGAAATATGTGTAGTGACAAAAGAAGGGAAACACATTATACTATTAGAGAACGGAAGATTTGTATTGCCGGGGACAGAAGTGCTGAATAAACCTTTGGATGATACAGGTCTTTGATAAGCAGTGTTTACAGATACCCTGTAAACATGAAACTTTAATAAGAATGATTAATAAATGTACAGACCACTGAAGGAGGAATTAACATGCCAAAAGTAGGAATTGTCATGGGCAGTGACTCAGACTTGAAGGTAATGAGCAAAGCGGCAGCTACTCTGGAAAAATTTGGTATTGATTATGAGATGACGATCATCTCTGCACACCGCATGCCGGATGTATTTTTTGACTGGGCCAAGGCAGCAGAGGGAAAAGGAATAAAAGTAATTATTGCAGGAGCAGGAATGGCAGCACATCTGCCGGGAATGTGTGCAGCACTGTTCCCGATGCCGGTGATTGGAGTACCGATGTCAGGAAAGAATCTGGATGGTATGGATGCACTTTATTCCATCGTTCAGATGCCGCCTGGAATCCCGGTTGCCACAGTTGCGATTGATGGCGGTATGAATGCAGCAATCCTGGCAGCTAAGATGCTTGCAATGTCTGATTCGGAACTTCTTGAAAAACTCAAAGCATACTCTGCTGAAATGAAAGAGACCGTACAGGCAAAGGCAGACAAACTTGCAAAAGTTGGTTATGAGGAATATCTGAAAGAAAAATAATAATAAGATACAGTACTGGTCACAGTAACTCTGTGACCAACAGGATTCTGCGGGTGGATAAGGAGATAAGATTATGGATTATAAAACATCAGGTGTTGATATCGAGGCTGGCTACAAATCAGTGGAACTGATGAAAGAATATGTAAAAGAAACAATGCGTCCGGAAGTACTCGGAGGTCTTGGAGGATTCTCAGGAGCGTTCTCTCTTGCAAAGATTAAAGAGATGGAAGAGCCTGTACTTCTTTCAGGAACTGACGGATGTGGTACAAAGGTAAAACTTGCAATGGTTATGGACAAACATGACACAATCGGTATCGATGCAGTTGCCATGTGTGTAAATGATATTGCATGTGCAGGAGGAGAGCCGTTATTCTTCCTTGATTATATTGCATGTGGAAAGAACTATCCGGAAAAGATCGCTTCTATCGTAAAAGGTGTGGCAGAAGGATGCAAGCAGTCTGATGCAGCACTGATCGGTGGAGAGACAGCAGAGCATCCGGGACTGATGCCGGAGGACGAATATGACCTTGCAGGATTTGCTGTTGGCGTGTGCGATAAGAAAGAGATGATCACAGGAGAGAATCTTCAGGCAGGAGATGTTCTGATCGGAATGGCTTCTACAGGAGTACACAGCAATGGATTTTCACTGGTAAGAAAAGTATTCAATATTACAAAAGAATCTCTGGATACATATTATGACGATCTTGGAACTACACTTGGAGAGGCATTACTTGCTCCTACAAGAATCTATGTGAAAGCATTAAAGAGCATCAAGAACGCCGGTGTGACTGTGAAAGCATGCAGCCATATCACAGGCGGCGGTTTCTATGAGAATATTCCGCGTATGTTAAAAGAAGGTACACATGCAGTGGTAGAGAAGAACAGCTATCCGGTTCCTCCGATCTTTGCAAAACTTGCAAAAGAGGGAGAGATTGAAGAGCAGATGATGTACAACACATTCAACATGGGACTTGGAA